>Ga0315293_10003564_pt1 | contig 14988 bp, 16 predicted proteins | sample YL17G13_20_MG_FD_203071 | JGI IMG/M metagenome (GOLD analysis project Ga0315293, IMG submission 203071) | Sediment microbial communities from Yellowstone Lake, YNP, Wyoming, USA - YL17G13_20 | ecosystem: Environmental > Aquatic > Freshwater > Lake > Sediment | place: USA: Wyoming | collected... | reverse complement strand
GCCTTGACCTAAATCTTAATAATAATGGCGTCTCATCTCAACACAGGTTAGGGCGGTCGTCGTCTAGCTGGTTAGGACACAAGCCTTCCAAGCTTGCGATCCCGGGTTCAAATCCCGGCGACCGCACTCCAACAAAAAGGGGACATTTCGGTATAAATTACAGTCTGGCGCGCGCGCTTTAGACTAATGTGTTAATTTGGTAGAGTAATCGTTAGAGTTTCTATGTGGTAGCTTGGGTTGTACATGAAATTGCCTTTGTAGACGACTGCTATCAGGAAAAAGCCGACAATAGTCAGTTTCCCAGTTGCTTTAAACCCGCCTGTGGAGTTTGTCTGCAATGTACTTGTGTACACCCAAGTGATGCCGTCGTCGATGCTGCAGTAAACTCTCACTGGTGCACTACCTATTGGGTTGTCATATTTGTCTGTGAGATTTCCAGTTAGCGTGATCGTTTGTCCTGCTTTTGCAGGGTTCGGCGATAGGCTGAACGATGTTTTTGTGTCCGCGCACGGTTGGCGAACAAGATTCGTGTTAATGAACTGCAACGGGAACATGTCTTCGACATACCATCGCTTGTTTATGCTCATTGCACCCTGCCAAAGATTCCACGGAATGACCTGTTTTTCAGATAGGTCGAGCATTCGCTGGCAAACAAGGTTATGAAGGTTAGTGGGGTCCCACACGTCGTTTCCTCCGCCGCCGAGACCGAATTCGCCAAGCCAAATTGGAATCTTGTAATCGCTCCGCCATTTGACAAGCGTTTCAATTGTGTAATAAGCCATTTTTTCGGCTCCCCATAAAGGTAGTAATGGAGAGTTAGTCCACCAGCGATGGGCGGTATAGACAATGTTTGGCAACATCAAATCAGCTATTTCGTTGAACTGAGGAATGTAATATTCAGGAGTTTCCCAAATGGAGATGTGGTCTGGGTCAATCTGCCTAATCGCTAAAGTCAAGGCATTATAGCCTTCTGCATTCTGTCTAGATGTTCTCCTATACGTAGTCCCCCAAGCCCTTGCAGGCTCGTTGTAAATCTCATAAGCGACGACATCAGAGTTTCCTTTGAAATGAGCTGCCATTTCTTGCCACGATTGAACCAACAACGGGTTTATCGTGTCTGAACTGACGCCGTTGCTCCCGTACATTTGAGCTTGGCTTCCATGATAATCAAGGATTGATTTTATTCTATGAGAAGCCAGCCAAGAGACCACCCAATCCATTTTGGCATAATCCAAGTCGTCGGCAGTTGCGTCTGTCAGAGTGTCCCATGGAAACTTGAAGGCGAGGCGCATCGTGTTCAAGCCCATTTTCTGTATTGAAGGCAAATGGTTAATCCAAGCTTGCTGGTACTGGTCTCCTGCATGGAAAAGATAGCTTCCTCCCGCACCTCGCCACATAACTTCGGTTTCGCCGTCGATTATTCTGTCATTAACGACACGTTGTAGAAACGCTTGTGCGCTAGGCGGCTCTGTCTTGACTGGTTGAATATTAAACGCCAACGTCAACGTGCTCATTGAGAGAAGCGTCAGCATCAACAAGGAAAATGTCTTCTTCAATTCTCCTTTCCCCCAAACAAACATTGCGCAACCGAGCAAATAACGGTTATGAAAGAAACCTCTATAGATAAGCTACCATGAAAACAGCAAGAACGCGTGCTTTTTCTTGACGACGACGCTTTTGTAACGAAATGTAACTTGAAGCTCCTTATGGCAATGTTGGAAAGTCCATGAAATGTAACAAGTTATTTAGCGCGCATGTGTGTTCCTAAATTCCCTTTTTCCAGTGTGATAGAGCTAAGTCGCGCCTTCTGAGTGATGCTTCTCGTATCCCAAGGCACACCACCATCCGTGAACGAAGCAGAAACAGAAGCACAAATCACTTCGCAAACTAATTTCGGAACACGCATGCGCGCGTTTTTACAAAAGCAAAGAATTAGAAACGCATGTAATATATTCTTAGAAGCACTCTAAGGAAGATACGACTATGGGCAGGTTGAGAAGACTAGGCGCTTTTCTTATTTCCAAAACAGTTGCGACAGCGATCTTGGGTTTCCTACTCAGTTTGTTTGGTAGAGAGATGCTTTATGCAGTTCCCTCTGGGAAAGAGCTAGATGTTGCCGTAGTATTGTTCTTGTCAATTCTGATTCTTATGATATACGTTCTAGGACTTCTTGACGAAGCAAAAAGGCGTTGGTGGGAATGGCGGCGATTCAGGACTCCAATAATCATTGGCGTGTTCAAGGGCTATCTGGACGATAGCAAAAAAGGACTTGAATGCAGGCCAATGTACTCAACGAAAATGTGCTGGTTGGATTGTTTTGAAGGGGTCTTTTCAGACGGAAAGAAACTGTTCTCTGCAAAGGAGATATTCTGGTCAGAGATCTCATCAAAATATGCCGCAATCATAAACCCGTTTGGCGAGATTTACCTGAACAAGATAGAAGAAACTTCCAGACATACGAGGAGATCAAGAGATATGTGGCAAACGGTGGGGTTTTTTGTTGCGCGCGCTGGTGATCCAATATGTTATCAGACCAGATATCACACCTATGATTGTACTAATTGAGTACTCGACAATACTTGGTAGCATGCCTGACATGTATTCTTCTAAGAACGGAGACAAATTAGTCCTTGGCAATACTATTGCTTGCAGAAACAACAATACAGAAAGACCAACTATTATCGAAATGTAAATTCTTCTTCTCTGCTCTTGCCGCCTAAGATATTGCTCTTCAAGTTGAGTACCCCTAGCAACAAATCCTTTGTCTCTAAGCTTCTCGCAAAACCCAAAGCCATCGCAATAAGCGCAATTCAGTTTTCTGAAATCTTCGCACTTGCCTTCGTGCAGTTTATCATTAAAGAAAACCCATCCATCAGTGCAGACTGCGTTGATCCTTTCTTTTAGTGGGGCTTTCTTTGTTTCTGAACTGCTTGAGTCGCTACTCAAGTTGCGCCCACCTTTCGAAGAAGAAATTAACAAAGGCATAGAGTTTTTGCTTTGCATCTGAAGGAGGTAGTAGGAGTTCTACTTCTTGCCAAGACTGCTCCAGCAATTTCCTTATGATTTTTCTTGAATATTCGATTGACTCGTATTTGTTTAGTATCGATATTGCTTCGTTTATTTTGCTTTGATCAGTCGTGTGTTGTCGTAGGATGTTTGTCAATGCCTTCTTGTCTCTCTGTGAAGCTACTTTCAATGTATGTATTACAGGCAGGGTTATTGCACCTTCAACAATATCTAAACCACGAGTAAGTTTGCCAAATCTTTCATGTGTAAGGTCTAGAATCTGATCATAGATTTGGAAACCGACCCCTATAGTCTCTGCAAACTTGCCCAGTTTTTCTACGAGCTCCTTACTCCCACTTGATAATGTAGCAGCAATTCTTGCAGCCATTCTCAGTAAAGTTCCATTCTTGTAGGCGCTCATTTGCAGATAGTCTTTCTCATCTATCTTCTCCGCATCCGACAGCCCTCTATGCCACGATATGTCCATCGCTTGACCGAAACTAAGGTTAATCATTTCTTGTACGTAGATCTCATATGTTTCGCGAAGTTTCTCGCCCGAAACTCTGTCCTTTTTCTCTATTAGTGGAAGAAGTGACAAATAGTACATTGCATTTCCTGCATTTGTGGCTATGTCTAGACCGAATATCTTGTAGGTCGCGGGTCTTCCTCTCCGCATTTCAGATGCGGTCATTATGTCATCTATTATCAAGGTTCCATTGTGTATTATCTCAGGAATTATTGCAAAGTCAACAAAATCCTCAGGGTTCTTACCTAAAGCTTCGCAAATAAGCAAGAAAAGAGTTGGACGTATTCTCTTACCACCACGGTCAAGAAAATCCCATATAGGCTTCGCTATCGCAGAATTCAGAGACGATAAGTCATATGCAAATCTAGGTTTGTTTACTTGAAAGGCGATTGATTTTTCTGTAAACTCTCTTGGTATGTACTTCTCAATAACCTTATCTATTAATTGAGCATGTCGCATCAAGATTTCATCAATGTCGGACAAAGGCTATACCTCTTTTGGCGATCACACGGTCACCTTCTCTTAATCTTTACTTATTGATTATCTAGTCATTTAAGATGTATCAAAGCGTGCCTCGCGCGCGCGAATTCAGTATGCAGTTAAATCATAGCTTAACGGCGCATCAATTGGTCTCCGATGTTGTTGAAATAGGTCAGAGGGAAATGAGACGTTCGACAGCATGACTCCCAACATCAACAATCTCCCAACTAACCAAACGCTTTATTGAACGGTGGACTCTGCATCTTTCGCTACTCCTTCGACAATTGCCGCAACGAACGCTGTTGCATAGTCACCCGAACTGACTGCCTTCTTCTTTTCTCTCTCAGCTACGTCTCTGAAGAGTCTGCAGATAGTCTTATGGAGTTCCTTGTTCTCCATTTTCGTATTCACCTCCAACACAATAATGTGCGTCAAACAAGTTTATATGTCAATATGTGCATACTATTCGGGCAGGGGCACATACATTGCTGAAGCAGAACGCCATTCCGCATATCAATTTGGATGAACTCTTTCAGATGAAAATACCCGCACTGAGGGGGCGCGCGAGGACAAGTACTCTGCTGATACTTGAAACCATTGCGATAGAAGGCCCGCTACTGAAATACGATGTCCACAAAAGACTTGAGAAAAGTGGGATACCTCAATATTCAACGGTCACACGAAGAATCGATTCTCTCAGAGAAAAAGGGTATCTCAATGAGGCAGCTCAGAGGATCACGCAAAGAGGAAAACGGAAGGCTGAATCTATGTATGGGCTTACCTGGAAAGGGCTGATAGCTAGCCTTGCAAGCCAGAAGGTTAGAGAGAACGCTTTGCAGACTATCGAGAAAAACCCTCTCCTGACTTTCCCTGAAAAAGAGTTCGTTCTGTTGGTCATTAGTGACATCTTTGACCCGAAAGAGATTGAAAAAATCACGAGCATTCTATTGTACGGATATCTGAAAGCGATTCCGAATCTTGAAAATATCGAGGAAGAAGAACTCGCAATGTGGATTCTTCAAGCATTGAGAGAAATCCCCCCAGATATTGTTAGATCCATCGAAATATCAGAGAAGAAAAAAGACTTGACTAAGCTCTTAGATAACCCAAGAATCCTTCAATACGTGAAAGAGAAAATCATTCCAAAAATCTCAGAGTATGAGAAAGTCTTTTACACCATGTTTCAATTCTTTAGAGCGCTGGACCAGCTGGGTGACTTCGTTAGCAGATTAGGTCCAGAAGATAAGCCTTCAGAAAGACTCAAAGAGTACCTCAAAACCATGAGGATAGAAGATGGGGGCTCGCTCGATTAGAAACATAGAGTGCGAAAGACTATCTCGGCGACCTCATCGATGTTACTAGCCAGCGCGCTCTGGAAGACGAGACCGTAGCAACGAACCTTTTGCCAATAGCGTGGAAGCGCGCATGCGTGTTCCGAAATTAATCAACGTAGCGAGAGATTTATTGGCTGGTTCACCCTAGTCGGGGGCAGGTCGATGCCCTTTTTTCTTATAGATTCTTTCACAAGTTTCTACGATTTGCGTAGATTCTATTGTATGAAGTTCATCCGGCAAAGCTAGTAGTGTTGATTTGTATACCGGATCTTCTCCAATCTCCTCCATCGTTCGTGCCACCGCTTCCTTTATTTCTAGCCGCTCCACGAAAATATGCTGCAGCAGGTGCGTAATTGCTAGATCTGTGCGCTCTGCGAGCACAGAGCCCGACCATCCAATATACGCTTTTGCTCCCCTATCTATGAAAGCTTCTGCCATGTCTAGTTCCATGTCGTTGAGCTGTGAGCCATAGCACCCCATGGTGATAATGATTGAACCGTTGAACGTTCCTTTCGCACGCGATGTTATGAAGGATGGAGAAATAGCAAAATAAGTAGGTCCACCTCTGTAATAAGCAGTCGTCCAAACATACCGATTTAACTGTTCCTCGAGATGTGCGTCATCATAAGGTTCCGAAGTGAAAAATGCTCCTTGAGCAGTGGAATGACTCCGAAAAATCAATAAGCTATAGTTGCGTGTTGCCAAATTTCTGAAGAACTCAACCGTTACTTTGTCGCCAGAATAATAGTCTACTGTGAATCCCGCCTGATTCAGTATCGTTGTAGCTGTCTCTACGAAGGTTTGGTTTGGGTATGTGAGGCTTAGTTGGTCAATAATGGCAGCTCTCAGTTGGGAGTCCATATTGTTCGGTTTGAATTGAAGACTCGGATCAACAGGATTTCCTTCTGAAGATGGATTTAGCATCGAGTAGAGAGAGAAGGCGGAAACACCAATAACAGTGATGAGGCTGGCAATAACCAGGGCATGCATCACGAAGGTCAGCTTTTTCTTACACGTTTGAAATCTGGTCCTTGTTTGGCCTTCCTTCTTTCCAACTTTCATACTGAAAAGCCCTTCATCTTTTTGAAAAATAGAAAAAGGAATAGGAGGAGATAGGTGGAGCAGAAGTCATTGCCTCTCTCTTCTACGCCAGACGCGCTTGCCATAGACGACTGTAACAACTGTTGCGATTATGATTGTCGAGACCAGACCAATGTAAGGAGCCAACAAACCAACCTCATCAATAGAAACGACAACGCCACCAACATCACTGACCCAGAAGTATATTGTTAGTGTTCCAAGATCCCAGACAACGTAGACAGTGTACCTGCCTTTATCCAATGTACTTCCGCTTTGAAACAAAGCAGGATAACCCCATCCGCTAAGTCCTCCTCCTTGATCAATCGTCGCAGGAACCCATACTGATTCGACATAGTCTTTAGTACCCGAAGGTCGCTCAACATACAAATTTGTAACTCTTACATCTTCATCACCCGTGTTTTCTACAACGATCATAACATCTTCTCCTGGGTCAAAAACGCTTTTTCGATATGAAGGTTCCGTGCATGTCTCGGTGTATACAAGTATTGTCTTGGTGCTTTAGCTGGTAACACGGTTATTGAACTGATGAACGCCACCAATGTTAGAAAAACCGAGAGAACAGCAATTGAAAGAGTCTTTTTCATTTCTTTTTCCCTTTCTCTCTTTTTTCCTGTCTCATTATGCTTTCTTTTTTGAGCGCCTTGAAGGATGTTAAGCCTTGAGATCCTGTTCATCGGCTTCTGAGATGCTCTTTGCAGAAGCCAATCAAGATACCTCGAAAGTTTGCTCTCTCCCTTCCCTGGATAGTTGTCTTCATAATCGCCTTATAGAATTTGTGGAACAATGTTTCATAGAAAATAGGAAGTGTGTCCTGCAATCAGCATCCAAAATGAATGATAGGCAAAATGTTGCATTCAATTCATTCTCATTTACCCAAGAGTCACAAAGAGTATTGGCATCCCAACTCAAAATGAGCATGGAACGCGACGCGCGCATGCTTGTTCCTAAATTGGTCTAAAATGGTTTTTATTCGCCTTTTGTGATTTGGGGACAGTTTTGGACTTCGCATTGTTCCTGAATTCCTTGCCGCAACCAGCCTTCTCGAACCAGCAGAAGTTTGCAGAACGGAATTAAAACCATTTTTAACCATTTTAGGAACACGCATGCGCGCTATTAGGAAGGTTTGTCTATGAAAGAAGAGGAAATGTTTCAGAAAATAATGGCTTTTCTCAAGAGTAGAGGATACAAGGTCATCGAAACTCACCCTGGAAGGCAAAGAGGCCCTGACATAGTATCCCAGAAATCTGGAAGAAGACTCGTCATAGAAGCCAAGGGTGATACCGCAGCGCTTGACGTAGACTTGGGTACTGCCATATGGCAATTGATGAGACATATGACAGATTCCTCCACAGATTTCGGTCTAGCTCTAACTGAGAGTTACTTGAGATACGTCAGAGCTGTGGAATACCCTCTGAAGAGGCTTGGTGTTCAGGTTCTCATCGTATCGGATGAAGTCAGACAGCTGTAGGCTCAAGAGTTGAGCTCGCGTGTTGCTAATTCGATCCAGAAAGCACGTGCTGCTTGTAATGCACTGTATTGCGATACATTTAAATAAAGCCATCGCTAATAGTTGGTATGAGGTGTAATGCAATGGCGGATGAAAGAAAACGACAAGTATGTTTCAGGATTGAAGAGTCTGTGGTAAAAGGAATGGAAGCAATTCGAGAGAAGACTGGAGTTCCAGTTAGCACTCAAATAGAGCTTAGATTAAAAGGCTTTGAGATAAAGAAAGCCGAGAAGACAACCTAAGCCAACTTCTCCAGAATCTCTTTGATATTCTTGCATATTTCTTCCATTTCGTTTTTGACTTTGTCGCTCCATATAGCGTCGTCGTCATTTGGAAACTTGCCTGCGACTTTCAGAAAATCATTTGTCGCCTTTCGAATTGCAGTCTTCTCTTCTTCATGTAGTTGAGAAAGCTCATCATTGAGACTTTCCCTGATGTCTTTCATTACGCTGATAAGGTCTTTCCTCATATCTGTGGCTGGAATGATGCAGTCTCGGTCTTCCCATGAATTGCGGAAATTTCGCAATCTTGCTCTCAAATCCCCTCGCAAGACTCTCTTCTGGACCACTCTATCTCGATATTCATTGTAGTGTGTTTGAAGTAAGCCCAGAAGAAACTCAGCAAAGAAACCGACTAGAAAGCCTAGCACAGCAGAAATGAGGATATAGATATCAGTTTCACTCAATTCTCTCGCCTAGAACAGAATAGCTGTCAGGTTCTGCTATAAGGTTTCTCCATTCACGCAGTCTGGAATGATCTAGAAGGAAAAAAGGGGAGTGGGGGAGACATCGCCACCGGCCATAGGGTTCGAATCCCACCCCCCGGGGTCTTCAACATTGTTTTGGATGAACCTAGTGGTGGGGTATATGGGTTTTCTTCGCCGAAACGTAAAATCATGGCTGTATGGCAAAGCATCAACGAAACACACAAAAAATGAATTCCAGATTCATAAAGAATATCTTGCTTTCAAGACTATGAAGTCCATGACTTACTGTGCCAAAAGAATCTAAGCAAAACAAGAAAAAGGGAAGAAAACAAGGCATAATGGTCGACAGCAAAGCCATCAGAACTATGAGAGCTCTAAGCGACGAAGAGGCGTTTCATTTCTACGAGACTATGGGCAAGCCAACTGGACATAGCGCTAAAAGCCTTCACGAATTCCTAGACAAAATCAAATCGGTCAAGCTTGAAAGCTTGGTTTTCCATCTCGAGCGAAACGACTTCAAGAATTGGATCGAAAATACAATCGGAGATCAAGAGCTGGCTAAGAAAATCGAAATGATTCCCGCTAGACACGATGAAGAACTTAGAATGCAGATGCAGACAGCAGTCAGGAATCGCTTGAAAGAACTCCAAGAAACGCCAATGATGAACATCGAAGAACCTATGACTATTCCTGCCTAGCCTCTCACAACGTGACACAAGATTCCCTCATTTCCATAGCGGGCACTCTTCGGTCATTTCGATGTCTTTACGAAGACCGTCTAGGCTAGTCTTGAGCCCATTCTCAGCCAGCTGCCTCTGGTGATCAAGTTCTTGCATGCAAATTGATAGTATGCAGGAAAAAGTTTGAACCGAGAGTTTGAAGCTATCCCGGGCTACCATTGCAGAAATTAACGGAACCGTATATTTTCTGATTTCCAAAATGTTATTTCCTTGCTCTTCATATATCTTAATGGAACTGTTCGACAACTTGAACTGAGGATTACCTGTGGGAGTCATAAGTGCGTATTACAAGTTAAGAGAGCAACTGGGATATACAGGTTCAAGTTGAGTGAAGAGCTAAACCGCCACAGCATATTTTTGGAACTAGTAAAAAGAAGATGGAGATCCTTTTTTTCATTGGCATTACTTATTATCACATCTTTTACTGCGGATATCGCTTTCACTTTTTTGCTTGCACCAGCAATTACAAGTCAGTCTTGGTACAGCACTCTGAACGCTTACGTACAGTTTCCCAGCAATGAGATAGTGACAAGTCTCTTAAGCGCCATTATCTCAGGCGTCGCAGCCATAATTGGGATTTTGTTGGCCATTTCTCTTGTGGTATTGGAACTTGCCGCGAACAGATATCCTTACAGAATGGTTCGATTTCTCGTCGAAGAGAAAGTCGGGGCATATGTAATCGATTTTCTTATCATTGCCCTTTTGTTCTCTATGTGGGCGCTTTTTCTGCTTCAGCGAGGGACCATAATCCCTGTTGTTAGCGTCTTCGTGGCGTTATTGCTTGCCTCTCTTTCAATAGTTTTTGTGTTTGTCTATCGAAATTATAGTCTTTATTTCTTTCGGCCTCAGCAAGGTTTCCAAGCAGTATCTCTTGAAACGAAAAGATCGATCTACACTGTTTTTGAGAAAGGGAGAAAACTTGGCACATCGGTCATGAGTCATCTCCAGAAAAGAGTTCAAGAGAGTATCCAAGTAATGACCGACTTCATGGAAGTGTTATCAAGCAAAAATGATCCTGATTCCTCGTATGGAAGTATTACCTTGTCATCAGTTCTTTCCTTATACATTACCGGGAAAAGATTCATAGACACTCAAAGTGGCTGGTTTCCTTCCGTTAATGTGCCAGTTTCCGATGAGAACGACATGATTTCTATAGAACTCTCGCAACCCTTTGAAGAATTGGCGCTAGGTGAAAGGACTGTTCCGAAACCTAATACCGAATGGCTTGAGAGACAGATACTGCATTCGCTAAGAACAGCTCAGGTAAAAGCTGTCGGTAAAGATGATAAGCTGTGCATTACTTTCTCTATCTATGGCTATAAAGACATAATCGAGAATTGCTATGGGCATCAAGAGTTCCATATTTTGGACCTTGCTCTAAATGAACTCCGCGATTTTGCCATCCAAATCTCAACCATAGATTGCCCAGAAGCCATGAGCGGATTCTACAACATTATGCTCTTGCTTACGGAAAAATCCATTCAGGGTTTAGATCTACCAAAGTTACGTGATGTTCTTGGAAAACTATCATGGTATTCAGATGAGGAAGTTCTGTCATATAGACTACCTAAGATATTCACTGAAGAGTTGCTTTCTTATCGAAGAAGGATTGAAACAGAGATCATTGTCGAGGAAAAGATTCTTACACCAATGCAATGGATAGAGAAAGAAATCATGGAGAAGATCTCAAGGATTGATCAAGAACTTTCTCAAAAATACTACAGTGAAACATTCAAAACTCTTTCAAAGATGTTTACAAAGGTTCATTCGAAGATGGTACAAAGTGAGATTCGAAATGTGCTTGTGGCTGAATTATTGTCTCTTAGGAGAGCAATAGTGCTCAATAAAAACGAGTTAGCGCTGGAAAATATTGACAACGTCATGAAACATGCTTTGAAAGCGTACGGAGACCTAAAGGGGAAAAGAGACCTACGTTATGATGTCTTCAAAGAATTGAAGTTGGGCTGCCTAAACTCACTAAAGTGCAGAGAAGTCAAAAGCTTTTGTAAATTCTTCGATACCCTCGTTCTAGTCTCCTTAGAGGAATTGAAAGAAGATGAAGATCGTTTCCCACAAGAGGCCCTGGAGAGTCTAATGGTAATCGCTTCATTAGCGTTTCTTGATGCCGAATTTCATCAAGAAAAGCAAGTATTTGACACCGTTGCCGACAAACTCTGCAAGTATTTTGACATAAGTAAGCTGACAAAGCTCTTTGATACCCTATTAACGCGATATGACCCTAAACTTACCTTGAAATATCACCATTGGTTCAAAGACATCTTTTTGAAAATGTCTGGATTACCAATGGTTGCAAAAGAAAGCCCGCCCTCGAGAATCCCAGACGTAGTATATGACCACCCCAGCGATTTCATCCAACGAAGCTATATGATAGGCATCCAAGAATGCGCGAAAAGCATGGTGGAAAGACTAAAGGAGAAAGTTAAACCAACATGAAAGGTTACTTCGCCCCGGACACACAATTACGGAAAGACAAAGGATACGATATATTGGGATACATGTACACCCACAATCCAATAGTTTTTTCTTCAATCAACTATGTAACTGCAAGTCTGTTCAGTCTTCGTCGCGACAAACACTTCGAGATGGTCTGTTCAAAACCAGAATGGCGACAGTTCTTTTCTGAACTCTTGATTGCGTATAACCCACCTAAGGGATTATATGGTCAAGCTTACGATTTAGCTAATTTTTTGGAGGGTGTGCTTCAATCGCTTTTGGTCTTCGGAAAAGCTTTCTACAAAATTGACTATGCCCAAGAGGAGTGTAGTCAAACTGGAACGAGGTGGACAATTCAGAGGATACGATGGTTGGCTGTCGAAACAATGAACGCCATTTCTGGTGATGGCAGGATTAAAGGTTTTGTGCAGCAATACAGTGATAGATGTGTCGATAAGAATCTGCGAGGGGCGAGAGTAGAGTTCGCGCCTGATGAGGTTTTCTTTGTTGAGTGGGTCTTTGATGGCGATAAGAATCTAGGCATTTCTCCCCTGATGTCTTTGATTCCACATCATAAGAAGATGAAATGGTTCTTAGAGTTGATAGAGCAACAAGTTTATGCCATGTCTCACCCACAAGATCGCTCATACCGCATCGAACGCGCAAGATACACGTCATGGGACAAAGCAAAAAGAGTCAATGAAACCTCTCAGATAAAAATCAGAGCAGCACTAGGCACGGTATTAGATGCTCCAATGAGCCAATATTACGAGACTTATCAACTCACCAAAAGCAGGAAAAGAACTGCATTGATTCGAGAATATTTAGTGAATGAGTTTAACGCACAAGCGGTAAATGCTCTTTCCAAAAGAAACAGTTTGATTGAACCAGCTCGCATAGAACTTGTGGGTTACATGTCTGCAAGTGAAATTGAAGATCTTTTTCGCAAGTTCCAGAATGGTCAGGCTTCACAAGATGAAGTGCTCAATACCTTGAAAAACGACATGATTTAGGCGAGTTGCTCATCTAGATTTTTGGTCAAAATCATCAGCACATTTCCGTGCAATGGTGCGGTTCAAAAGTAGCTAGGCATTAGGCTTGCGCATATGAAACTTAACAGACAATAGTACTTTTCCGTGCTTTGTTGAATGGACTTGACCCCGTTTGGGTCCTAGTCCGGTCCGACCCTCACCTGCTGGGCAATCTAGACTGATAGGGAGAACCCAGCAGCCTAAACTGTACGAATGGCAGGCCTTGAACCCATTTGGGTTTGGGGACGGGCAGCCCCACCATGTTGTTGTTTGAAAACTGACGGAGACGAACTCGCTATAGTACTGGGGATCAATTTCCTTCTTCAACACTGTCTAGCTGAGCATTGTTTCGGGTTACAAGTCATAGACGATGCCGGGTATTTTGGGGAAAAGTTGTGTTTCACCAATATGCTTGGCTCCAGTAATCCAGCTGACAAGCCTTTCTATGCCGATTCCAGCGCCAGCCGAGGGTTTCAACCTTCCTTCTTCTGCCAATCTTAACAACAGGCTGTAGTTCTCCTTTCTCACGTTGTCTCGCTCCATTTTCTTGCCTATCTTGCCGAATTCAAACTCCCTTTTACCACCAGATAATACTTCTCCGTATTGGGGCAGCAGCAGGTCGTAGTTGTCCCATTTGCCGCTTTGGAAGTCTTCAAAGTCGTAGAATTCTCTGGGAAGGTTGGTCACCCAAACAGGATAATCAATCTCACACAGCATGCGTTTTTCCCATTGTACACCGTATTCTTTTTCGAGTTCTGCTTTATCGTAGAGTTCAAATGGAATTCTTGGCTTTCTCAGATCATCATACCTTCCTAGATAAAGCAATTCTTCACCCATGTCTTCCTTCAAATTCTCTATCAATCTACAGATAACCCCTTCGACGAAACTTCTAATGTCTCTCGAAGAAGCGTTTCTGACCTCAAAATCCAACTGGGTAAATTCATACGCATGAACTCCGCTGGTTCCTCTTTCACTTTTCTCTATCCTCACGTTCGGCGAAAGCGAGAACAATTTGGGACTGATTATGGAACAGGCAACCAACTTGTGAATAATCATGCTCGCCGTTGCCCGAACTGTTTTTCCATAGATCTCGAGTTCAACACGTTTTTCGATGGATGCGCATTGATCTGGCCACAATGGATCGGTTGACTGTGATAGTATCACTGGCAGCAACCATTCAAAACCGTTGGAAGCAAACTGGCTTGTAAGATGCTTCAACACGTAAGTCATCACTCTACTTATGCAATGCTTTTTCTCGATTTCGCTTTCAGATAGAAGCTCAAGCGGCCTCGGCATCTCGACCAGTTCACGACTGAGAACCAACGCATCTTTTCTTACATCTACTTGTTCCTTGATCATCAATCCACTCTCTCATAGGCGATGTCGTTTCAACAGCCTTTTGCACGTTACCTGCATTAAATGCACGCTGTTGATAATAAATTTTTTATGAAAATCGTTGGAAATATTTCGAAAAAGCAAAGTATTTATGGCCGAAAAGTGTAAAAATTACAATCATGGAAAACAAGCTTGACGAGAAAGACCTAGCGATCCTAGCCTTGATACAGAAAGATTGTAAACTCAGCAGTCGGGAAATTGCCAGAAAAATCGGATCGCCTATAACGACAGTTTTTGCAAAGATAAAGCGCATGGAAGAGCTAGGCATCATAAAGGATTACAGGGCCATCTTGAATTCACAGAAACTTGGTTTAAGTGCGACAGCTTTGATTTTGGCTTCTGTCTCCTACCAAACCAAGGACAACGACAAGCTGATCTCGCAGAGGGAAATAGCTTCAGACATAGCAAAATTCCCGGAAGTCCAAGAAGTCTACATCATCACCGGGGATTGGGACCTCTTGATAAAACTCAGAGCCGAGGACGTGCATGCGGTCGGAAAATTCGTTATTGACAAATTGAGGCTTGTCAGGGGAATCGAGAAAACCCTCACATGTATGGTTTTTGAAACCTGCAAAGAAACTACTGAAATACGTATTGAAGCACGGAGAAATAGAAATGAAAGCATACGAAGCCCATAACACCTATGACCTCCATTCCAAAGCGTAGCTTAGGATGGCTCCGATTCTGATGCAGGAAGGTATGTCCCCA
>Ga0315293_10003560_pt1 | contig 14993 bp, 15 predicted proteins | sample YL17G13_20_MG_FD_203071 | JGI IMG/M metagenome (GOLD analysis project Ga0315293, IMG submission 203071) | Sediment microbial communities from Yellowstone Lake, YNP, Wyoming, USA - YL17G13_20 | ecosystem: Environmental > Aquatic > Freshwater > Lake > Sediment | place: USA: Wyoming | collected... | reverse complement strand
TATAACACTCTCGAAGTGAATCAACCGTTAACGGACAACGAGGACTTACCGTCACCAATGTCCGTAACCAGGTTCATCCGGTGAGCTAAAGACTCACCGGTTTTCCCCTGGGAAAGGTTATATAAATATACCTCTAAATCACGGTTAAAAAGGCCTAGGCCTTGATTTAAGCCACTTGTAACTTAGATTTAGATAATTATATAGCCAAAATTTATTTAATGGATAAAGGAGAGAAATTTGAAGCTCGGTGTTCTAACGTCAATGGGTTCTTTGAGTGGTTATAGTGAGTTGGGTAGAGAAACAACTCTAGGGCTGCACAAGTTAGGAGTCGATATAGAGCTCAAGGTACAGGATGAGAAGTTACTGAAGTCATCCCAGAGTTCACTATCTAAAGAGGTATTAGAACTTATTAAAGAGTGTAAGGTAAAAGAGTTCTCACCTGGTATCCCTATCCTAAGTATTGGAACTCCTCCTCAATATGAAATCGACCCTACCCGCTTCGCTATTGGTGTAGGATTGTGGGAAGCGTATAGTCTACCACCTATCTGGCTCCAGCTTATGAACTCGATGAACTTGATTATCACTTTCTCAGAGTTCAATAAACAAGTTTTTGTAAGGCAAGGCCTAGACAAATCGAAGATTGAGATTATTCCTCCAGCTGTAAATTCAGAAAGGTTTAATACTGAAATAGAACCCTTTTATGTAAGTAATATAAAACCTTTTACGATTATGTACCTTTCGCAAATGATCTTGAGGAAAGGTTATGATAGATTGATACTAGCGGCAATGAGGACTTTCAGAAAGAACGATGATGTATCTATCCTACTTAAACTTCCCCCTCCAAGTAATCAATTACAAATTGATTCTATGATGAAAAAACTAGAAGCTATAAAAAAGGAAGCGGGACCTAGTAAAGTACAACTATATGTAAACTACTCAGCAATACCCGTTGAAAAGGTACCTAAATGCTACCAAATAGTAAGAAAACGAGTACCAGATAAGATATACCCATACCTAAGTACAGATGAGATGCCTAGAGGTATCTTTTGTCTACCAAGTTTGGGAGAGGGTATTTCCATTGCACTACTAGAAGCAATGTCATCGGGAGTACTTACCTTATCAACCAACGTTACAGGTAACTCATTCATGAATACAAGTAATAGTATCATTATAGAGTCTGGACCGCCTATACGTAACTTAGATTTAGAACTTGAACACGCACTCTATAAAGGTAGTCCATTCCCGAATGTTACTATAGAATCAATCAGTCAATCGCTTAACAAAGCATATAGTATGAGTACGCAAGAAAGAGACACTATTACAAAGAGTGCAAGACTGGATGCCGAAAATTATACTTATGAAAAAATGTCTCAAGCTATATTAAATGCAATAGAGAAACACATGTAGGAGATGATAATATATGAAAGGTACAAAATTTAACAACGCGTCTATCGTTACAGTAGATGACCTCGACTTCGAGAGCCGTAGTAAAGCTAAATCGATAGAACAACTAGGAATGGATTTACTAGAGAACCAACTTGCTGCTCAACCTAAAGGTGGTATTGGTGCTACAAGTGTGCTTGTAAAGGGTATTATAAAGAACTCTGGTATGACTAGTGGGTACGAGAACGAACCTCTCGGTGTCTTTATAACAGGTACTTCTGTAGGTGTGTATAGTGGGATTGCATACTCTAGCCATGAAGGGGTTGCAGCGAGAATATACGTGCCAAATACGCCGGACGATATCCCGAGTACAAGCGCTGCTGCCACTACAAATCATGATAACATTGACATGATAGATGAAATTCAAGTTAACGAGTTCATAGCAGGATCTCGACCTCCAAGAACAAATATTAATATAAATGGTAAAACAGCGTTCACTAGTGCTGATCCCTCTGGTAATTACTATATATGTATAAAATATGTATTAGGATACTACGATAGTGAAACCGTACCAAATGACGGCAGCTTAGCAGATACTAAAATGTATGATAGCTATGAGATAAGAATATCATTGTTTAATGCAGCTACTCTATCTGCATCCGATGTTACCAACTGGCTACCTTTGGCTACATATAATTGGAATGGTACGACATTAACTCTTGTATCAGATGATAGGCTATATGCTTCATGTACTGTAAGTGTAACAGACGAACTTATAGTCCAGCACCAAAACAGATACCACGAAAACTGCATCCTGTCAGAAGATCATACAAAGTTAGCATTAACTGTCAATCCAATCCATTCACCTACATTATCGTTTACCCCACCAGCTTTTACTGGAGATGAGGGCATATTAGTTAATGGAGTTTTTATCCAAACATTATCTGCTAGTGTTATACAGTTTAGTACCACTATGGTATCTGGTATTTATTATGCTTATATAGATGGTGTAGGAGTCCCAAGGGCTACTACTAATTACACTACGGCTACTTATGGGTGTATATTAGGTAGTTGTTACTATAATCAAGGTACAGATGTAATAACATTAAATGCTTCAAGTACTGATGCAATAGTTAGAGACAGAAGAGCTTTTGGATCTATTGGTCAATATCAATTATCTACTAAGATATTAGGAGAGAGTTATAATACATTAGATGATCTTAAAATTAAAGAATTAAGTGATGAATTAATTACTCATAGAGATAATAATCATGGAAATGGTTTATGGTTAGCTAGTGATACAACACCATATACAAACGGAAATGGGTCTTTAGCTGCAACGCTTAACGGTGTTAGTGTAACTGTTAATGATATATTAAATGGTGATAAATTATATTTAGATGGTTGGGAATGCACTAAAGTACATGGTAGTTTAAGTGTAACCCCAACTGCTAATACTACATCTATAATATATGCGCAAAGAGAGACTATTGCAGATAATATGCACGAAATTTTTTTATGGTATCAGGGTAATGCCCCTGTTGCAGATAACCAATACCCAATATGTAGAGTAGTTAAAGGAGCAGTTAACGTTACTAGTGTAGAAGATCTTAGAGTGTATGGTACTATAGGATATTGGCATACTCAGAGGAATAGTAATGTAAATGGTTTAAACAATTTACCCCAACCTCTTACTTGTATGTGGGGTACTACTCCTAGTATATTAGCTGGGGCACCTTCTAGTCCTATAATTATGTCGAGTAATTGGTCAGGTATACATAGTGCTACTTACTATGCCGGCGGTGGAACATCTTCAGGGGAAAGAGTTTTTGCTACTGAACCTTTAATTTATGTTTATAGATTAAATGCTGGTGTTTGGAATAATCTAGAATTCGGCAACGCATTTGGTTATTATATATACAATATAACTCCGACTGGGTTTCTTATACGTAATGGTTTTGGGACTAGTGAAATCTTCCGTTGGATCGCTACTGGATTACCATATGAGAATACAATTACTACAATATTACAAGGAGAAGATAATCCAAGATATTATTAACTATCAGCTACAAATAACTAAGTTATAAGTAGTAATACCTATAAGGTATTAGTTGATTAGCTTAAGTCTTAACTGACTACGTTATCTAAGAATAAATAGTTATCTTAGAGTACTTCACTAGCTCAAGCAATAAGTGTAATAATTAAACATCTCCGATGATAAGAGAAGTGTTATTACTAGTAAACCTTAGATAACATTAGCAAAGTGAACCAACTATTTACTATATATAGTAAATATGTATTTATCCAGGAAGGATATTTTAATGGTATATGTAATAAGTATAAATAACGAATCTTTGATCCCCACAAATAATGCAAAGGCTCGGATATTATTAAAGAATGGTAAAGCAAAAGTAAAAACCACTAAACCGTTTACAATACAACTATTATACGAAACTACAACTTATACTCAACCGATAACTTTAGGTATAGATCCTGGATACCAGAATATCGGTTTTAGTGCGATTACCGATAAAAAAGAACTTATATCTGGTATGGTAAATTTATTAGAAGGAGTATCTAAACGGTTAGCAGAACGAAGAGTACATAGAAGATTTAGAAGACAAAGGATAAGATACGGGAAATGTAGAAATAGAAGGAAGAAAGGAGAAGGATGGTTAGCTCCTTCTATAATCCATAAGTTAGATTCTCATATACGGTTTGTAGATAAACTAAAGAAAATACTTCCTATAACGAAAGTAATATTAGAAGTAGCTAATTTTGATATCCAGAAAATCAATAATCCAAAGATATCTGGTAAAGAATATCAAGAAGGAGAACAATATGGATTTCAGAATACTAGATCTTATGTTTTCTTTAGAGACGATTACAAATGCCAAAATCCAAATTGCAAGAATAAAGATCCTAAACCTATACTACAGGAACACCATATAAAGTATAAAGAAAATGGCGGGACAGATAAACCAGATAACTTAATTACACTCTGTACCAAATGCCATACTCCTGAAAATCATAAGAAAGGTAAATTTCTCTATAATTGGCAAACAACTAAACCTAAACTCCAACAATATAAAGCAGAAACTTATATGAGTATCGTTAGATGGAGATTAGTAAACTTATTAGGTTGTAGTTATACTTACGGATATATAACAAAAGGTAAAAGAATAGAATTAGGATTAGAGAAAACGCATTATAACGATGCCTTTATAATAGCTAACGGTAGTTCACAAACAAGATCTATACCTATAACATATAAACAAGTGAGGAGGAACAATAGATCTCTTGAAAAGTTTTACGATGCAAAATATATAGATATAAGAACTGGAGAGAAAGTATCGGCAAACGAACTTAATAACGGTAGGAGAACTAGAAATAAAAATAAAAGTGGAGAAAATTTACGAAAATATAGGAGCACTAAAATATCTAAAGGAATGAGAAGAATCAGAACTCAAAGATATTTTTATCAACCAAACGATTTGGTAAAATATTTAGGTAAGATATATACTGTAAAAGGTATTATAAGTAAAGGTAGTCAAGTACAATTAAGAGAAACTAAAAAGCAACCTAAACCAGAATTATTAACTCCTTATAGATTTAGTAAAGGATTTAGTTCTATCATATAGGAGGAGATTATATGGAAACAAGATTAGACAAGCTACACGGTACTTTTACGGATTATTACGGCGAAGATTTAGATGATGTTAGAGATCTTATAAACGAACTTATAGTATTCTACTCCGAGGCCAACGATGAGGAGATAGTAGAATATGTTATTGATTGTATAGAGGATAGTGGTGGAGAGGTAGGAGATATTGATGCCCTTGTAAATGAATTTGAAAATTTGTGGGGAAAAAAATGAACACCACAATTAAAATATCAGAAATTACAGATCCCCTCTTCTCAAATCAATGGAACTTGAAACTTATGAATATCTCTCCTACTTCCGCTTGGCAATATTCATTAGGAGAGAATACAGTAGTAGGTATTATAGATTCAGGAGTAGATGGTTCACATAAAGATTTAGGTTGGGATACAGATATCTATCTTACTGCTATGGATGGAGTTACAGCTAGAAAAAATAAATATAAGCAAGTTCTCGATGCAATAGCAAATAATACTCATCCTAAAATATTGCAAGGTTGGAATTTTGTAGAAAATAATAATGATACATGGGATTCATTTAGGCACGGTACATATTTAACAGGTACTATAGCTGCAGAATCAGATGGTTTCGGTATGGTAGGAGTAGCTCCTATGGCTAAAATCAGGCCTTATGTTGTAATAGATTCTAATGGGTATGGAGAGCAAACTAATATTGCTAACGCTATTAAAAAGGCTATAGACGATAAATGTGATGTAATAAATTTATCTTTAGTTGTACCATACCTTTCTGATGAAATTAAAGCTGCTTTAGAGTATCCTAACCCTAATAACACTATTATAATAGCTGCTACAGGCAATAATAACTCAGGTAATGTGAGATATCCAGCAGCTCATCCTAACACTATAGCTGTAGGTGGGTGTAATTCTGTAGGAGAGAGATGGGTCCATAATGATAATTTAGGAAGTAATTATGGAGATGAAATATGGTGTATAGCTCCAGGTGCAGCCCAAACTTCTACGTATTATATGCGATCTAGATTTGAGGTAACAGAAGGCACATCTCAAGCTGCTGCTAATTTATCAGGAGTTATAGCATTATTGAAATCTATAAATAAAAATCTAACTATGATTGATATAAAAGAATTGTTAAAGAAATATGGAAGTCGAGCTTATGCTGGCTGGCATAGAGAATTAGGTTGGGGATTTCCTAACGTTAATGATATATTGAAGGAGATTAGTAATAAACCTATACTTGATTTGAAAAGTATATCTAAACAATTATTAGATATAAGTAATCAAGTTAAAAGTATTAGTGATATGCTAAACAATAACTAATGTTATGATTTATATAATTCGGCAGTACAACTAGTATCTACTCCAAGTTCTATGCAACAAAGCCTCAAAGTTTTCATAGTAGTATGTAATGTTTTTGCTGCTATTGACATTGTACGACTGTTCATTAAAATCCTTTCTATTTCTTCTTTTGTGTGAAATATTGTAAACCCATCGAACCTCTTTCTAGATAAACCTAATAACTTACGGTCACGTTGTACTTCAAGCGGCTTCAAATTATATTTTTGAGCAATCTCCTTATCAGTAAGTCCTAAATGACATTCAGCCATCAAACACTCATGTGATAAAGTAGGTATAGTTAAACGTTTATATGATAAACAATTATGTATATAAGTATCTATCAACGTATGAAATTTTATTTGGGAATCTCCCCTCATTCGAATTATTGGATAAATAGCTGTTTGATCATAAACTGAACTTGTTGCATTTAATAGCTCGGCATCTATTCCAAACTTATAATGCAACGCACTAATTAACCGTACAACATCTAAAATAGTAAACCCTTGCGTGTGGATGAGACTTTCACTACCGCGGGTACTTCCATCATCCATATACCATACAGCTAAAGCTAATGGATCTAATAACTCTTCAATATTCTTTGCTACCTTACGTATTCGACCTTGGTAAAACAGTTCGTGTAATGAGTATAACTCTGTATGACTTACAGTTGCATAACTCCAAAATATAGATTCTTTAGGATCTGTTTTACGCATTGTAGAATACCCTTTAGAGATCGTACATCTTAGTGGTTTTGATAAAGGTATTAATTCTTGATGTATCCATTCTAGGTAGTCTTTCTGGGCATCACTATGATTAACTATTAAATGACTAGTTGTACTTTTTCTAGGTTCGTCTGACTTTGATCTATTTCGTACAGTTAGATGTCCGTCACCAAGTAATGTACCAATAATTATACTCCGTTGTCTTGGTGTTATTACGTGACCTTTTTGTATTACCGTTTCTTGTTTACATCCGGCATACGGTGTAAATGGAACAGCATATTTCTTAATCATTTTACTTATTCTTTTTGCAGTTGATCCTAGCAATATAGCTATTTCAGTTGTTCTATAACCTAACGCAATTGCCTCTTTAAGTAGCTGAAGCTCTGTAGTACTTATTGAGACTTGATGATCTAACTCGCGTTTATGGCGTTCAATACTATAAAGAGAACTTTCTACCTTGTCAGCAATTTCTTGGCAAGTTAATCCACTATTTAGATACTCTATTAATTGATCATCAGAAAGCATCTTTTGCCATTGAGTTTGCTTATAAATGAGTCCAAGTTGTTTTATATACTTTTGTATAGTATTTGTACATATTTTCTGTTGAAACGCTATCTCTTTTATAGATTGCCCAGCAAGAATTTCTTTAGTTATGTAGTCTAGATCTACAATACATTTTTGATTGTTCAATTTTGTACTCCTTTAGGTTATATTAGATAACGCTTCTTCCAGTTAGCTTGATATGGAGATCATTTAATCTATTTATCTCATCAATATCTCTTTTATCATTCCTCCTCAATAGTTCTTCTATATGTATAGCTAATATAACAGCTACACTATCAGCAGTATTAGCTTCTAATACTACAGTATCGGGATTAATATGTTTACCAGTTATAATAGTATAACTCTCAGCGCACTCTTCTCTAGTAGGAGTACCAGAACCTACTTGAGTTAATAGTTCATCTATAGTACCTATAACCTCATCCTCATCAACTAAGGCACTATAATAAGCATACCTTAAATATCCTCTTAATACATTGATAGCTCCTACTAATTCATTTAATTGAGTGATTAGTTCTATATTAGATAATTCATAAGGAGTAGTTATACATAGAGATTCATATCTATTGAGTAGAGTATCTACTTCTTGAATATCTACTTTATATCTAGTATAGAGATCATTAAGTATTTTAGCTTTCCAACCTTCCTCTAGCGAGTGTAGTAATGCCCATTTACCTTCTCCCTTTGAAATATATTCTAGAAATTCTCCCCAGTTATTGTATTTACTATAAATTTGTTGTAGCTGTATATATGGTTTCATATAGTACCTCACTCTATGTTATCATCATCGTTAGTATCTATTTCGTCATCCTCTCCCATAGTTAACCAATTTAATAAATCTATGTTTCCACAAATAATTCCGCAAAAGGGAAATGATTTATTAAGCTCATTGTCTACAATATAAACATCCTTACCGCACCTATGACACCTAATCCTGCCTATTTCAAATCTCTCGATTCCTTCTCTATCACTTTTGTAAAAATAATAAGAGGATTTAGGATATTGAAATTGAGTATTAAGTACAGTAGCCAAATCATCGGAACTAGCTAGAACTTTAGTTCTATTCTTCTTGTTGAGTATAATAGGGTCAAATAAAATATGTATTATCAATTTAATCACCTTATACTGGTTTTATATTTAGCATGTCCTCTACATCTTGTTTAGTAAAAGTATCGGCCGGCGATAAAACATCTTGTATGTTTTTAAGTTTTTGTTCTAATATTCTCATTTGGATTTGTTCTACCGTACCAGATGTTATAAAATTTACTATCACTATAGGTTTCTGGCTAGTAGCTCTTATTACCCTAAATTCAGCTTGAGAGTTCTTTAGTACACTGTGTACTCTGTCTAACATCAAACAATAGTTAGCTTCTTCATACGACCCCCCTGTACTTTCTAATTGGATAGTCGTTACTAGTGCCCTTACCTTTGGATCTTTCTTAAACCTATCTCTTATCTCGTTCCTTTCCTCTTGTTTCTTAGGAGTCTCACCGGTCATCATTAAAGCGTTTACCCCATTAGCTATGAGTCTATTATAAGTACTATGCACCATAGCTACATGTTGACTGAATATCATTACTTTACTATCTTCCGGTATATCCTCTATTAGAAACTCAACAGCAGCATCTGCTTTAGAGCTTATATCTTCCATACCTAGACAAGCTAAAGTACTACAACACTGTAATAATTTTAAGGTTTTAATAAGGGCACTAGGTACAGGTAATCCTTTTATCTCTTCCGTTAAACTCTCTCTTATCTCCATATATACTTTTTTTTGTTCTGGAGATAATTTAACTTCCCAAGTTTGATGGGTTACTTTAGGTAGTTGGCTGGCAATCTCATAAAAGTCTTTTTGGAACATATATAGTGATACATATTTAGCTAACTCTTCTGGATCCTTGATTCCAGTAATTTGATTAATAGTTCTCATTACAGTTTTACCCGTACTTCTATTTATAATCCTCCTACCACCTTTAGCAATAAATGGTACTTCTATTTGTTCAGTAGTACACCAATTATTCTTCCATTGTTGAAAACTTGACCAAAAAGTTCTCTGACAAAGATGGAGGGGATGCCATAGTTGGGTAGCTATCTTATTTTCAGCAACCCCACCAGATAACTGTAATATATACTTAGTGGGTTTAGTTACAATATTTGCGGCTACAGCTTGTTGAGATTTAGGATTTGTTATCATTTGACATTCATCTATTATTATATGATCTGCTATACCTACTAAATCTTCTGCGTGTTTCCTAATAGCTTCATAATGTATTATACCTATTTTAAACCTTTTACTCTTAAAATCTTTTATAGCTTCCGTCCTCTCTTTAGCACTGCCTTCTATATAAATGAATGGAAGTTTATAATACTCTTCTAAATGATAGCCCCAGGTGGAGGATTTATTGTTGTTCTTACAAAGTATGAGTGTTTTGCTAACAAGGCCTTGCTTCCTTAGATGGGCGTCGATTATCATGCTTACGATCGATTTCCCAGCCCCGCAACAAAGACTACAGATAACCGATTGCTGCTTCCCTACTGGATAAAAAGCTAATTGTTTCCTTCCCTCATACCACTGTAAGAACTCCACTTGGAAAGGTCTCAGTGTAATATCCTTTATTAAACTATTCCAATAATCTGCTCCAGGTATATCTAAGTTTGCTATATCTATATAGTCTTGGAGAGATTTACTTATCTCTATTTGTTGATCTAGTAAATCATAATACTTTATTGGTAACTCATAGCAAGATAGATTATCATTATATATAACTTTGTCTTGTAAACCGTTATATTGATTCTTATCGAGATCAGTTAATCTGATTAATTCTTTTTCTTTAACATAATAAGCTTTCATTATTAATACTCTCTTCATAATTTTTAACAATATTTAGTGGTAAGTCCCATAATTCATGTACCGCTAATGTATCCTTTTTGCTAAATTCATCCATATATGCGATAATGAAATCTATAGGAATACTCGATATTAATAAATTTAATCCAAGACCCCTTATATTTAAAGTTTTGATATGATCCATTTTCCCTACTTCATAAATCCTCTTATCTTTAAGGATGGTACTAGCATATAATAAAGCTTTATCTAAAGGCTGTCCCGACTTAAAAACATCGCACATAATAAACCTATTCAACAGTTTTTTCTCTATATGTATATTATATCGTTTCCGTATGATAGTTTCAGTATACTTTACAGAATAATCTTGAGGTACACAATCGTGGTTAGGAATATATACGGCCCTACCTTCAAAATCATCAGCTGGATTCCTTAAACCTTTAAATGTTTCAGGCTCTCCAGTGACTATAAAACGTCCATGTGTAGTTTTTATTATACCAAAAGGAGATGTATTTTTAATAGGTTTAGGAATAGGAAGAGTAGGTGTATATGTATTCTCTAAACTCTTCTCTAATTTTTTAGCTAGGTAACTTAGACCGAAAGCTGCTAGAGCCATTTTCCAGATACTATTATTGTTATTTTCTTCCATTATTTATTACTCCTTTTTGAATTATCCAATTATTATTCCTACAAACTAAATCTACTAACTTAGTATTTATAGCATGTGCTAACTTAGACTAATCAACCAGTATCAATAAGGTATGTCAATTCCATAATTATCTCCTTATATATATTATACGCTTTTTTTGTAAAAAAATCTAGATCTTTGTGCACTTTTTCTTTTTCAGTTCATCATATTTTCTTCTAGCTTTCACCCTCATGTATTTAACCTCACTTGTTAGTAGATATGCTAAATCCCCTATATTATCAGTTTCACTTATAAAAATTAGTTGATTAACCAATTCAGTACATCTTTCATAGTGTCTACAAAAAAGGACACTACCAGAAGCACATTGTGGTGGGTGTATAAACTTTCCTAAACAAGGATTCTTATAGTGACAAACGGTTTCATATAATCATTCTCCTTTCACCCTATCTATTCTCTCTCGGGCAGCATATCTTATCCTATGATCATCTGATGTTAAAAAAGTAGGTAGTTTATCTATACTTAGATACGGTATAAGATTATGTATATGTTTTTTAGCGCATAACTTAAATAACACATCTTGATTATCCTCTAACCACTTTTTACCTTTCTGCGTTAAATCTTTACCATATGTTAGTAACCCATAATTAACTACATAATAAGTTAATGGATCAATTATCTCAAACCCATTATCGTCTAATATTAAAGCTAATACTTTCTTAAGCAATTTAGGATATTGAAATATATCCATATCATCTAACTGATCTAATACCTCTCTACATTTATTTGTAGTTTCGCAATATCTAAAAGGTAAATCATCATAATCTATAGCTTTCATATCTATAGTTATAGTACAGAAACCTAGTTTGTTTAGTAATACAAACTCTTGATAAGATAATACTTTATTGTCAGCTAACTTCCACAACATAGTATGTAAACTATCATTATACTCTATTTCTAACTCTCCTGTTAGGTTAGAATCTATAAGAGTATCTGATATAGGTATTTCTAATTTATTGTTCCAAGTTGTTAGTATTATAGGAATAGTTATTTCTAATCCCTTTTCAAAGGTTATAGAAACACTATTGGGTTCTTTCAACTGGTTTGATAATGTTTGTACATACTTATTCCTTATAAAATCTTTTAATGTATATATAAGATTATTTGGATCTCCAGCTACATACACACTAGATATATAATGTTTAGATATATTATCTACTAATATAGATAGACTAGGTAGAGTAACCTCACTTTCTTTAGTATCTAGTTTATTTAATATTTGATCTAAATCACTCCTTATACCACTAAATAGATTTATGATCATACTTTCTATATTAGCTGCAGATTTAACAAGTACAGTTTGTTTTTCTAATTGAAAAACTATTTCGTTATCTATCTTTAGAACAACGTCTGGATACACAATAGTTACTATTTGTTCTTTCACGAGTACCTCTTATCATAAATTTTTGCCGCCCACTCCCTTACTATAACATTATTATGGGTTAAGAAAGTGGGTAGATCTTCTTCTGCTATATTTTGCAAGCATGGTTGATACCTTAAACAAAATACTAAATCAGAAGGTGGAATATCGTTTAATACCTTAATTATAAATCCTACCGATAACTCCTGAAAACATGTAACTCTAAGTCTATCTGTATTCGATAAATTTACCCACTCCCGTTCTATAATATATAGCGGTAACTTATAATCGTGATAATATTTTCTTTTCTCCTTTGTACTAAGAGTATCCCATTTGTCTATCACATTTTTCATACGTAATCCTATATTGTATTAGGCTATCTATATAGATAGCCTAATGATAATTCACATAGTCATCCAATCACCATCTTCAAAAGCTCCTATTTCTGTAATACCTATAGTATTAAAGATGAAATTAATAGCCGCATAAATATCAAACATCTCCTTCATTATAACAGTTAGTTCTGTGAAAGTTTTTGCTCCCTCTGTTTGGGCTAGATATCCTTTTTGGAGCTCTGTATCTTCTTTGTCATTCTCCTTTCGACTATATTCTATACACTCTTTGAAGTAAACTATAAGTGCTTCCTGTACTTTTTTAAATGCGTGATTATTCATATCTTTCATAATCTTAATCTCCTTGTCTAAACTATTGATAGTTAAGTACACCAACCACTAGGAACTTCTATATTAACTTCTCTATCTAAAGCTGCATTTAGAAGAAGATGTACAAGACCGCTAATATCCCAACAAAGATCATTTACAATTTGTATAAGTGTACTTAGATCTTTGGCTTCTTGTATTTGTTTCTTTGTATCTTTAGTTTCTTCTACATCTGTATAATCCCCGGATCTTTCAGCATCAACCAATTCATCTGAAATCCTATCGTTAATGTATAACAGTACTTCTATTCTAACTTTTTCAAGATACTCTTTTGGTATATTTTCTTCCATAATCCTAATCTCCTTATTTCTGTTTTAATTCTGGTAACTTTATATGTTGACCAAATGGCGGTGTTACATTACTATCATGAGTCGATACCCAGAGTGTCTTGATGCTAGGCCGTTTGTCTGGAAATGTTCCATATAGGTCTGTCAAATAAATCATACCAGACAATGATTGATGTTTACTGTTGTCCTTAATCCAGTCAAATACAGGTACGAAAGAAGTACCACCTCTACCAGATACTTTAGTAATCTTCTTATACGGATATATCACTTCATGTATCTCAGCATCGCATACAACAGTATAGATATCTACCATTCCTGTTTTATGTATCTTATCTACCTCAGTACAAAACACATCTAGTTCATAATCCGATATAGATCCTGAGCTATCAATAGCTAATAATATACAAGATTTGTAATCTAATTTAGTACCGGGTCTAGTATAAAATCTTCTAGATTCTTTTTTCTTAGTCCAATTCAATCCAGATCTACTAGAGTTACCTATAAACCTCCTTAACTGAGTCCTCCAATCTACAGTTTTAACTACTCTAAACTTTATTAGATCTTTTATATTACTAGGTACATTACCTTGATTCCTTTTCTCTGCTTGCCTTAACAACTCATCAATTATAGTTTCTGCTAACGCATCACTAGCACCTTCGGGCATACCTTCGCCATTTTCATTACCATCACCATCTGTACCATCTACAAAGATATGTACATCGCAAGCAGTACCCCCACATTTACTGCACATATCATCAGTTAATAAATCATAATAATCTTCTGCAGTTAAGTTATCAGGTAATCTAAATTTCTTAGGTAGTATAAGCCAAGGTGGCCTTTTGCTTTCATCTATAAGTTGGTTACATACCATATCTGCCGCTATATTAGCTTTTTGTCTATTAGGTAACTTTCTTAACCTTATAAGATGTTTAAGTACTATATGTAATAGTTCATGTTCTAATATACCTAATCTATGTTCTAGTTTTCTTTTCTCATCACCTTCATTAAAATATAACTCAGGATTAATATATAACGTAGGTCTAGGATTACAACCTACTGCAGCTGCTGCAGGTAGCTCACTATCAAATATCTTTATTACAGAGATCATCACGTGGGCATAGTAAGGATTATTCCTTAACATACTAACACAATCAGTAGCAAGTTCATCTTGTAAGTCACTTAGGTTCATTATGCCTCCTGCTTTAAGTTTTGTAGTTTAGCTAGGATAGGTATTAATTTATTTGTGATGTTTTGCTTATACTTTTCTACATAAAATGGTACAGCTGGATGATCTTTCCTATTTTCGATATACCATTCTATATCTTTAATGTTGTCTTCAACTTGTTCTAATAAACTTATACTATGCGTCTCTATTTCCGATATATCCATTTGATTTCCTCCTTGCTTTGTAGTTGAGGTTAACATATCTGTTAGTA
>Ga0315293_10003558_pt1 | contig 14998 bp, 30 predicted proteins | sample YL17G13_20_MG_FD_203071 | JGI IMG/M metagenome (GOLD analysis project Ga0315293, IMG submission 203071) | Sediment microbial communities from Yellowstone Lake, YNP, Wyoming, USA - YL17G13_20 | ecosystem: Environmental > Aquatic > Freshwater > Lake > Sediment | place: USA: Wyoming | collected... | reverse complement strand
GCTTGTGTATATCATTTTACGTGCAACCCCCTGCTAAGCATTTCGGCGACGGCTGAATCCCTTATCAAATTGGAAATTATGACATAAACTCCAATTATAAACAGAGGCAGAATCAAAACAATCATTGTATAAAATGCAAAGTAAAATAAATTGCCGAGAAAATCCATGTCAAGATAACCGTAGCTGATTATGTATCCGAAATAAACTATCAATACCAGGAAAAGATAACTTATTGCAAGAAGAAACATTTTAACATATTTCATATTGCTGACAGCAAAAATATATCCTGTCATTTCATCCCTGCTGTTCCCGCTTGGCGCATAAATTCCAAAGCCGACGCAGATTAAAAACAAAATCATTGCGATAACAAAAATCAAAGTATAAAGTGTCGCCTGCTGGCTTGTAAATACTTTGCCTAAAGGGTTGACTGTAAATTGATAATTCCATGTCGTAGTTGTCCCGTCAATATCCCCAATCCCGTTTACAATGTATTCGCCATTCTGTGTCGTGTTGCAAAAAGTATAATTAAAATATCCGCCACCGCTGTTTGTCATTTTATCTTGAATTGTCATGACAGTTTCATCAGGCAGTTGTATTGTCGTTATGTTTTGGAATGTTGAATTTGCATAAATCTGCGGAAGATTGACGCAACTTAAAGTCTTGACTGGATGTGGAAGTGTTTGAACTTCAGCTGTTGCTAATGGAAGAAGAAATAGGATAAAAAAAAAGAGGTATACACTGGTATAACACATTGAAACTAGTTTCATATTACCCACGACCCCATGAAAAGGGGTTCAGCTTATGAAGCAATCCACCCTTTCTTCCCTGCGACATATTAAAGTTAAAATTCTGACCTTGCGGCATTAAAGGTTCATTTTGCTGGACAAATCTTGCCTCGCTTAATCCTCTATGAGTCTCGCCATTCAAAGCCCTGCGATACGCTGCTTCAATAGCGTCAAGTATTGAAAGAACAATTGGAGAAAAGTTATTCATTTTATAATCGTTATCAATTTCATATTCAAGATAATTATTGTAAATGAAACATCTTAATTCATGCCCAATCATTCTGACTCTTTCTTTTATTTCATCTGCTTTGTAATTTGATAAAACTTTGTTCTTGTTGATTAGAAGAATTATCTGGCGCAGAACATCATCTACGCCACGTTTGTTTAAAAAAATTGCATCCTTGTTTGGATTTTCAAGCCAGACTTCATTTCCGTTTTCATCCCTTGCAAGAACATCACAACGTAATAGTCTTTCAATATTTACAAGTTCAGCAGAAAAGTCAAGCTCCCATTCAACTATGTTTTGTTTTGCCCCCTGCCCGAACATTGCTTGAGCATTTGCATAATTATTCATTCCCTGATTAGCCTGTGCTTGTGCAAGTTCCTGTTCACGCTGCATTAACAACTGCCTATCATATTCTGACATCCCCTCTTTTGAAGACATTTATTTTTTTCTCCTTTTTAGTTTGATATTATCTATAAATATTTTTCCTCTTGTGCTGCCATGTTCTACTAACAAATGTCTGCCTAATCTAATCGCCTTTTTTTTTGGAAGTTTTATTGTTAAGTTTGTCATGTTCAATCCACAGCATGCGTCGCTCTTTCGATTTCGTCTTGCAATGAACCTAAACTTGTAGAAGAAACTTCTTTCTTTATATCATTACTAACACTTACAGATTCCCATCCAAAAGGTGTTCCCATTCTTGCTCTTCGCTGTGCTTCAAATTGATTTATAATTTGCTGCTGTTCGGGAGAAATAGTTGCCTGACGCATTGCTTCTGCACGTTCTAATGCCCGCTGTTGCGCTACAACTTTTCTTGCATTATAGACTCCGCCAAACTGCTGATACTCTGGGGCATAACTTCCGACAGGTCTGCCTCTTCCCCTAACTCCTGCTGCCTTTTGTCTTAATTTTTCTAATTGAATCTGTGCTTTTAATTCCTGCATTTCACCTTTGCCGTATTTTAATGGAGATTGTTTTAATCCTCTTCCAGTTTTTAATGGTGATGTTCTTATTTGTGAAAGATAACCAACAGCTTTGCTTCCATAAACATTAATAGGTCTTTCCAATGCTTTTTTTTGTTGTGCTTGCGCCATTTCTTTTAATTCTTGCTTGCTAACTTCTCCAGAAACAACTCGTGCTTCAAGTTTTGCTTTTTCCTGCATTTGCTTTTCACGAATTTTGAATAATTGTTTTCTATACTCTTTTTTTTCTTCAGTTCCTCCACGTGTCGCTGTTTTAAATCTTTCAACTGGAATAACTGGTGCAGCATGAGAAATTCTTCTTTGCTGCACTGCTTGTTTTTTTGCTTTTCTTTCTTCTGAATATTCTTCTGCACTTTGCCCCCTCCTTCCGCCTGTAATAACTCCAACAGCTCTTTGAAAAAATCCATGCCTCAAAGGGTCAAAGGGTTTGCAGTCTTTGCTGTTGACAATTCCGTCAGCATCTAAATCTCCGCCAGGCAGGATTTCAGGAAAAAGTTTGTGCGTCTGCTCCCAGTTTAAATTCATTAAATTATTAGTTCCGCTTGGAAGAAATGGATTATTATATCTGACTGGATTTAATTTTTTACTTTTCTTGAAATAATGAGTCATATACCAAGTAAGATAATGAAGATTAAAAGTCTTTCTATTCATTTATTTCAAAAGTTTATCTGGTTTACCAATTTCAGTTAAAGTTTTATTGAAATCATCTTTTATTATTCGATGAATAAATGCGTTATAACTCTCGCCAAGATTTTTTAATGTATCTAACATTTCTTTTGTTTCAATATTTATTTTTATCAATGCCAAATTACCAAATCTTACTCTTTTATAGAAATCTTTTTTCCAAATAAATTCAAATTCTTTTTCTTTACCGCCCAAAATTATAAAATCTCCATCATACTGCTTTTTTGTTAATGTTGGTTTAGGACTTTTATTAGAATATTTAGCGTCACCAAATAAAATTTTATTTTTATATTGAATAGCATAATCAAAAGGAGAAAATGTTATCCTTTCCGATAACCATTCAACTTTTTTAAATTTCTTCTTTAAAAAATTATACCCCTCTTTTTCAAATGTTTTATTTTCTTCAAAACTTAATCTACGTTTAGTCATTAAAGTATCCATTTAGTATACTATTTAATTTTTGTTGTTATTTATAATTATTTCGGTTTCGCCTTCTTCATTGGAAATCTAATCCTTCCTATGCCAGTTGCTTTCTCAATTGACTTTTCTTTCTGCATTCCTTTTAGTGCGTTGTGTCCAATTCTATTCCACATTTTAGAAGTGGTTTTGTCAAGACATTTTTTGTTGTGCATTATTGCCTCCATTCAAGTTTAATTCTGCAAGGACTAATGATAATAACATTGCATTTGCAAATATAAGAAGACCATTAATTTTTAAGAAAGACCAAGATACCGCTCCTACAACTAAATAAAAACTTAATAAAAATAACAGCATTAATTTTTTAGATTTTTTAGTTGTCATATTCGTTTAAATGTTTTGTTGAAATATTTATAAGAATAAGGATATTTTTTAGCAAAACTTTTTTTAAAAGTCTGCTTTGAAATTTCTCCAGATTTTAATGCCCCATAAGTATCTGTAAATATTTCTATTGGAATTTTATTTCTCTTATATCCTTCAGGAATATAAGATTTATATCTTGGAGAATTTTTTAATTCATTGACTACTTTTTTAGGAAATCTATTAATGCCCATTCTTCTCAAACCGAAATGTGCTTTCTCATGAGCAATGGTAACTTTTTTCTGCATTGGAGTAATTCCTTTTCTTAAATAAATAATTTTCTTTTTATAATCTGCCCTGCCCACTCCAGAAATTCTTTTCGTATTTTTTGGAAGATATTTTATTTTTATCATATTACTCCTTTTTTAATTAGAATCAAAATAAGTAAAATGATGCAAAAAGTTTGAAGTAAATTAGTTGTCGTATCTATCCAATTTAATGTTTTCTTTTTCATGCTAATATCCCCCGCATTAATTTAGATTGTTGTTTCGCCTGTTGAATTAATCTTTTTTCTTGCGGGCTCGATAATGCAAATGCTGTCTTCTGAATAAACCTGTCGGGTTCCAACATAATTGCTTTTCCCCTTCGCACTTTGTAAGGGCGAAATGCGGCAGAAGGTTTGAATAAAATATCTTCAGTCGTTGTCGTTCCAAATGGCAGAATTTTAAACTGTCTTGATAATTCTTTTTCAACTTGACTTGCACCATATTTCAAAGCTAATCCTCTCGGCAATCCAGTTCTTACAGGAACAAATTTGCCTTTTCTTTTTAGGAAGACGCTGTATGCTGGAGAGGGTTTGCCTTTTCGTTTCTTTTCTTTTTCATATCCCCAACGAGCACGTCCAAATACTTGGCGAGAAGTTAAATCTGCAAATGGAAATGGTGTTGGTCTTACAACTGGTTCTATCTTTAACGCTGGTTCTATTTTCAATGTAGGTTCGACTCGCAATATAGGTTCAACACGAAGTGTCGGTTCGACACGCAAAGTTGGTTCAACTCTTAATGTTGGTTCAATTCGCAGAGTTGGTTCAACTTTTAATTCTGTTTTCAAATCCATTTTTATTTCTTGTTCTATTCTTGTTACAGCGTCAGTTTTACTGACGATTGAATAACGCATTAATGGTTCAAATGTTTGAGCGCCTATTGTGGTTATTTTTGTGGTTGAAACTCCTCTTAATACTGGTGCTGGAGTTGCGCCGAATAATCTATCTTGAAATATTTTCTGAACTGCTCTTGCATTCATCTCTTGAGAAATTAATCCATATTGGCTTCTGCCCCCTTCTCTGCCCCGCCCTCCACCAACATAACTTGGATATTCCCCTTCAAATTCAACATAGGGTTTTCCTTTATATCCTTCAACAAGCGGTTTCTTTCCAGGATAAAATTCTCCGCCAGTTTCTACTGCAACTCCACCATATAAACTTCCAACATAATCATAAATATTAGGAATTATCTTTTCAATCTTTCTGATATTTTGCCTTTTTATTTCCAATGGGCGTTTGAATCCTCTTCCACTAAACATTATTTTTCCGTCTTTTGTGTATTTGATTTTGTAAACATCTGAACTTCCAGTTGAAGGATTATATTTTCTTATTGTTGTAATCTTTCCAGGAGATAATCTTACTGGTAAAGGTGCTTCAATCCCTGTTGAGAATACTGTTGGAGGTATTTTTCCGATTGGAATTGTGCCTACCAAATTCCACCCTTCCAAATCAACTTCTAAATCCTGCCCAAACTTTGCTTTCAAAGCATTCTTCAAATCGTATCGTGAGAAAGTTATTTCTGGTTCAGCAGATTTAATTCCACCTTCAGAAGTTTTAACAATTCTATTAACATCACTTTCTCTAAATTCAAATATTTTCTTGAATGGTTGGCTTGTTTTAATCATTGTTTCAGATGGAGGATAATAAATAATCTCTTTGCCTAAAACTTTCTTCCCTGCTTTTGTGAAATAAACATCTTGATAAATTGAAACTTGCTCAACCCTTTCCCATTGCTTCCAAGTGGCTGCGTCGTCTTTTGTATCAACCCATTTCATTCCACTCTTTTTAACTTTGAAGAATTTTTCTTTGCCAGAAGGCGACCTTGAAACATATTCAATAATTTCTTCTCCCCCTTCAGTATAACCTGTTCTTGTTCTTTCAATTGGTTGTATCTTATATCTTACCTGCCCAATTAATTTCTCTTGATATTTTCCTTCCTTAATAGTCTTCCTGTATCTCTCTTCAACGTATTCTGTTGGCTGTAATATTCCTGCTGTTCTCTTTTTCCATTGTGATATTGTTTCAGTTGGTTTCTTCGCAAGAGATTGTGCAAGAGTAGTTATCCTTGCTGATTCCAAACGTCTAAACTCTCTTCCGCCAGTTTCAGTTGGAATACTTATCTTCATTCCGCTTAACAGCGATTTATATTCTGCTGTTGGAACAAATTTGCTGAATGTTGCACTTGTTCTGACTTGGGCAAATGTTTCTATCAAATCATAATACGCTTTATCTGATTCAGAACTTATTTGCTTTTGAATATTGCCGATTAATCGAACTTCATAATATTTTGGATAATAAGTTCTTATTGCTGTCTTTGCCTGTCCTTCAGTAAATCCCTGCTGCACATATTGTTTTATTAATCTTTTTCGTGTTGCTGCAATTTCAGCTGTTGAATATTCAAATGTTTTTCTTCCCTTCCCCAATAATCCTCCGCCAGCACCTTCCAAAGTAAGAGTTCCATAAGTCATTTGAAATTCATTTAGAAGCGAACGATACTGAACTTCTGTCATTTCTCCTCTTGGAAAAGTTACAAGGTATGGTTTTCCAATTAACCAATCTGGCAAACCTAATTTTCTTCCGAGTAATTGTCTTGAACTTTCATAAACAGGAGTTCCCCCTTTTGTTGCTTGAGGCATTCCGCTTTTTGTCATTCCATATCCTGTTGCTTTTGTATCTCGAAGAAGTTGGTCTATCCTTAACTTTTCATCAGACATTATGTTCTTCGCTTGTCCTGGAGGTTCAACTTGTGGTTTGGGTGCTGTAAGAGTTCCTATTTGTTTTAATGTTGGAAAAATAATCGGTTCTCCGACATACTTGTAAGCCTCAACTCCAAAGATAGAACCGCTTAATCCAGCACCAAGAATCATTGCTTCGTCATATCTTTCTGATTGAAATGCTTTATTAAAATCAATTCCTGCCCTAACGAAAGAATCTTGGAAATATAAATCTGTTCCAAATTTAACACCCCTTCCTGCAAATTTGGCAGCAACACCAATATCAGCGATAAGAGGAGAATATGCGGCAAGTTTTCCTGCACTTATTCCTGTTCCTAATCCAGAAATTGATTTGCCAACAAATCCCAATCCAGCAGATACGCCATAAGAAGTTACACCTGCAACTGCAAGTTCTATTCCCAATTCCCCTGCACTAACTCTCCTTAACGTTACTGTATTATAATCTGTCGTCGCTTTATCATAAGTAGAATAATCTTTTTCATATTGAACATATTGTTCAGGTGTTCCTGTAAAAGTTCCTCCAATAATATATGGATTCCATTTTTCCATATTCTCGCCACTTGTTTCAACATTTGTTCGCAGTTTATCTAATTCTTTTTGTCTTGCAAATGGTGCAACAATCTGCCCTTCTGCTGTTTCAACTGGCGTGAATGATTCAACTATTTCTGGCGCACGATATGCAACAGATAATCCTATTGGCTGTTTTGTCACAGCAAATATGGCAACTCCTGCTGTTTGTAAAGTAGAAACATTCATTTGTTCTTTTGTTGCAATTCTATCGCCAAACTGCGCAAGGGTTTCGTAAGAACCTTTTGGAATTATTCCTAATTCTTGTTCAATTCTTGTTAACATGACTGGGGAACTTAATTCATATCCTGCCCTTACCACTCCTGTTCCATATCGGTATAATCCCGTTGCAATATCATAAGAAAATGTTGGAAATTCTTCTGATGTTGGAATTTTTCCAACAGCTGTTTTTACTCCGCCTGCGAGTTGTGCTGTTCTTTCTGCAATCGTCTGTCTTGTTTCTGGCGTGAAAGTTTGAGTATATAACTGCCCTAATTTTCCTGCGGCAGTCTGCGCAAGATTCTGTATAGAAGTAACAACTGGAGAAATTGAAGCGCCCACATAATCAATCCCCCTACCCAATAACCTGCTTGCTCCGCCTGTGACATCTAAATTTACAAGTTGCTGCGTATTTAAAACTGGCGGCTGAATTGTTGTTACTGCTTGGGGTGCCAATGCTGTCGCAGTGCTAACCCCCAAAAACGGAAAGCCCAAAGTTTTATACAATTGCTCCTGCGCAGAACCAGCTGTGACTGTTGGCGGAAGAACTCCAAGATTTCTAAATAAATCCTGTGCTGATAATGTTGTTACAGGACCGCCGACAGGAAGTGTTACTATTGATGGCGGTGGAGGAATTATTCTTTTGCTTGGGTCTGGCGGCTGAATAACATAAGTCTTTCCAAAGATAGTTAATGTTGATGTGCCTGATTCAATTTGAGCATAATAATCCCTGACTTTTCCACCTGCCCAAAATGCTCTGGAAGAACCTTCGCTTGGAGATATTTTTCCACTGATAACATCATTCCAAATGTGCGCAGCAGAGTTCCACCAATCAACTTTCTGGAGATATTGTGCTTGTTCACTTCTTGCAGACGCAATCTGCTGTTCTGCTGGCGTAATTTGTTCTGTTCTAAACCTTTGTATTTCCTGCTGACCTTTTTCAATCTGCTGAAGGTTTGTTCCAGTTTGTTTCCATTCTTGAGTTCGTTGAAATTTACCCTCACCTACCAGAAGATAACCCATTCCCCTATCTCTTAATAGATGCGGATTTTCAAGAAGTTTTCTTTGTTCAATTGTCTGTTCTCTTATTTTAGCATTCGCTTGTTCTTCTTGCGCTAACTTCTGCCTTGCTGCTTCAATTGCTGCTTCTTCTGCACTAAAGTCTTGAACTTGCGGAGTTATTTCAGAAGCATAACCAGACACATGCGGAGTTCCGCCACCACCTCCGCCCCCAGAACCACCAGAACCACCAGTAGTTCCACCTCCTCCTGTTCTTGGAACATAATCAACTTCAGGATTTCTTGTAATTATAGGAGAAGTAACTGTTGTGATTGTTTCTTTGTATGTCGGCTGTTTAAATAATTTCGCCGCAGGGGCAACATTTCCTGAACTTGCCTGAATGGCTGCTGAAACCGTTTTTGCTGCTGAAGATAATTTAGATACCATTAATAAAACTAATCAAGAAGATTATTTAATTTTTTGTATTGTTAAAATAATTCAAGTCAGGCATTTCTTGAACTATTTGATTCATAGGATGAAAACCTTGATTGTCGAGCAGGACACTTTCCTTGGCATCATATCGCTTGTTATAAACAAAACAAGAGCAGGTTACATTTCCTTCATTTGATTTTTCCAAATTTTTTATCAGATAAATGGGGGTGTTGCTGACGCATTCAAAACTATCTGATTTAATCCAAGTTAAAACATAAATTGACAATCCGATTATCAAAAGCGTTGTTGCCCAGAAAGATACTTCTTTAAGATTCATTTTGTTTCTCCTGCGTTAATCTGCCTTGTCTTAGTTTCTCCACCTTTTTAAAAAATTGAAGACTTTTTTTTGATTCGTCTTTTAGTTTCTTTTCTGCTATTTGGTAAGACATGAGAACAGTTATTTCGCCATTATTTTCTTGTCTTATGTATGTTTTTTCAATGATTCCCATTGCTGCTAATTCTCTTAAAAGTCCATTTACTCTATCGTGGCTTAATTCCATTAATTTTTCAATATCTATCACTGCTCTTGGTTTTTCTTTAATCAAAGACAAAATTGTATTTCTCAATACATCTCTTTTGTTTTTAGGAAGTTGAAGAATAGGAACATCTATTCTTGGCATTCGCCAAACTTCTAAAAAATTGTCAAAGTCGCATCCTACTACATATTCATATCCTTCTTCTTTTTTCAATTTTTTAAACTTGTAGACAAGTTCCATTTAGTCCTCCTCTGTTTCTTCTTCAAGGTCGGATTCCTCTTCGTCAAAGTCTTCAGTTTCTTCTGTTTGTCTTTTCATTTTTGATTTTTCTATGTATTTTGGTTTGGGCGGAAGTTTAGGAAGTTGTCGTGAAACTGGTTTCACTGGTTCGTCTTCGACTTCGTCTTCAGAACTATCTGCTTCTCCTTCGGAAAACTTTCTAACCAAAGTCTGCCCAACCTTCTTTAGGTTTTCGTTTATCTCGATTAATGTTTGTCTTGTTAGTTGAATCTCCTGCACTAATGTTATTCGGAATGTCTTGTCGTCTGACAGGTTGGACAAATGGAGACTGTATTCCAACTCCCTGTTCCTTGACTTCAAATTGTCCAGTTCTTCGTTTAAGTTGTTCGGCATATTCTACACCTCCTTTTTGTTTGTGAATATTCCATAATATTTCATGCGGTTCTTTTCTGCCTGCGCTGTCAATAAATTCCTGCTCTGCAAGTTCAAAATCTTTTATAATATCGTCAGGAACTAAAAATGGCTTTTGTCTTCTTCTTGTTATTCTTCGTGTAATCCACGCAGAAGCCAAAACTAAAAGTATTGCACCGAAGACAATCAGAAACATTGGATAGAAATAACTTGCGATTAAAAGTCCTAATAGAAATACTAATCCGAGAATTTTAATTATCTTTTTCATTTAAATTGGGACTAACCCGCTGGGTTGCGCATTATTTAGATTAATAGCAAGTCTATTCATGGCGTCTGCAAGCTGTGTCATTTTGTCTGCAAGAAGTGAACCTGCACCTAAGAACTGGCTTATCTCTCTGAAAGACAGCCAGCAGAAGATTCCTATTATTGCGACATAAGTTCCTGTCATTATCCAGTTACCATACTTATCCCAAAACCCTTGCTTCTGTCCATGCAAAGTATCAATTTGTTTTTCAAGTGAAGTGTATTGACTTCGCATTGTAGGATTTGTCGTTATAACGGGCAGCATCCCTTTCATCTGGTCAATGTAATATACATCTGCTGCAATCTGTCCAGGATACCAATATCCGTCAGGAAGAACATAGAAAGTATAATCATTAACTCCTGTTCTTGCGCCATGAGCCAGTTTCCAGGTTTTTAATTTCTTCAGATATAAAACTTCAAATCCTCCCCGCCCAATCTTTACTGACTTTGCAGCATCTTTGTAAGTTGGCTGGAAGAATCCATGGATAATAAAATTAGCAGTTACTTTTTTGTTGTATTTTTTCTTGTCAAGGCGATACCAAAGATAACCACCCGCTGCCGCTATGACAATAATTCCTATGATAAGATAGGTAATTCCGTTGATTAACTTGCTGCTCTTGAAAAAGTTAGTCACTCCGCTAACAAGTTTTGCGTTAATTCCGCTGATGTCTGCCATAATTTATTTTTTCTCCCTCAATCTCCACAAATAAAACAAAACAATTATCACTACCAAAATACTTCCCGCCAATAAAATCCAAGACCAATCTATGCTCACTTGAATAATCCTCCTATCCATGATTGTTTTGCTGGTTGAATCGGAATATATTTAAGTTTCTCACAGGTTTGTTTACATTCGTCACACGAATCTGCGTATACTTCCGCAATCATTTTATTAATTTCCTGCTCGAATATTGTCGGTGAATAATTTTGTCTTTTACAATAATCCCGCAGCGAATGGATTTTAAAATGTATTGCGTCTAAAGTTTTTCCCATTATTCTTTTCTCCAGAATTTTAATTTTGAAACAGCACTTTTTTTCTTCTGCTCTTCGGCTAATGGTGTAAATTCTGTTTTTGATTTAATTTTTCTTTTCCCGCCACGATTTAATTCAGCAGAACATAGAATAATATACCCGTCAATGTCGGTCTTGCAGAAATAAAGTTTTCCAGGTTCTCGCTTGATGTTTGTCTTGATTAGTTCCTGCATTATTTCTCCTTCTTTTTCTTCCCATTTAAATTTTCTAAATAATATTGTCTCGCCAAGTCCAAAAAGAAATCGTGCCAGTTGCCGCCATGAACTTCTTTTGCTTTCATAATCTTTTTGTATTCACTCTCTTCAAGTGTGACATTAATATTTCTCACAAAGTTGGATAGTTACTAACTATTTAAACATTTTCTTTCTTTGAAATTCAGATTATTCTTTTCAAAACTCCTGAAATATATTTTCTTTTCTTCCATAATTTAGAATAAAATGCAGGATAAAATAAAAACTTTATCATATTCATTTTAAAAATAAAGTTAGGTCTTGGCTTGTCTCCTATTTTATTTAATAGTTCATACCATTTTCTAAAATCTTTTTTTGTGATTTCCTTTGATAATATTAAATCCTCTTGAAACTTCGCCATCCCTCTTCTGTTTGGAAATTCATAAAAATCCTTTTGTATTAACTTTTCTTTTATTGCATAATCCCAGAGTTCTGTTCCTGGCAACGGCGTTGTGATAAATATTGCTGCGCCATCAATATCAGGACTTTCAATAAATTTACAAGTCTCTTCTAAATCCTCGACTGTTTCACTTGGACTTCCAATCATGAAATACCCACAAGTTGAAAATCCATATTCTTTGCATAATCTCATGGCTTTTTTTCCCTGCTCAACTGTAACTGTTCCTCTCTTGAGATACTTCAACATTCTTTCGCTTCCTGATTCTAATCCAAAAAACAAACAATAAACATTTAGTTTTTTTAATAATAAACAAACCTTGTCATTTATTAAATTCTCCCTTAAAACATTTTTCACAAACATAAATAAACTTGTTTGTTCCAAACTTTACAAACCCGCACTTCGGACATTGATATTTTATTTCAGTCATTTTGCTTCTTCTCCATTTCAATACAATCCATAATCCCTCTTCCATAAGCCATAAATAATACATCATAAACATATTCTCCAAACTTCATTCTTAATAATGGATTATTTACTGCTTGTTCTATATCTTTAGATAAAATAGTAAGATATTCTTTTGTATCTTTTGAACACTTCATTTGTAATTCTTTAATTACTTTGTATCCGTCTGTTTGTTTAGTCATTTAGTTGTCTCCTTATTATTTTACACATCCAAATATAAATTCCTACCGCTACAGTAAAAATGACAATACTTAATCCACTTGCAAAACAGATAAAGTTTTCATAAGTTATACACATTTTGTTTTCTCCTCGAATTTCCATAAACAATTTCTCTCATCTACACAAACATTTTTAGTTGGTAATTCACTAATTGCATAATATACTCTTTTAATATGAACAGAACACTCTCCCTTTAATTCAACTGTTAAAGGAAAAGGTGAATTGCTAAATGTTTTAAGTTGTTCATATACATATTCCTGTGTTAAAATCATTCCTTTCGGATAACCTATATAAATCCCAATACATTCAAGAGGTTCGTGATTTATAATTAAAGATTTGTTTTTAATCTCTATTGCCATTGCAGAATAAACTAATAAAACAACTGCAACGCCCATTAGAATTAAAAGTATTTGAGTTAATTTATTCATTTTGTTTTCTCCTTCTTTTTATAGTATTCAGTAATTAGTTCTCCAATTACCAGTCCTACCGCAATTCCAGAAATAAATACAATAAAATCATTCATGTTTTTTCTCCATCTAATGTCTTGCAAATCTCTATAAATAATTCTGCTTTGCTTTCTTTTGCCTTTTTAATATCGGAGCAGTCTATTTGTTTTAAATACCATTTATCAATTATTCTTTTTAGTTTTGTTTGATAAGTCATATTTTCTCCCATTCATCATCTTGTTTATTATTCCATATCTTCTCTAATGAATCTTGGACTAATCCCAAACACACCCTTTTAACTATTTCCTTTTCTTTTCTAATTAAATCTTCAAATTCCTTTTGGGCTGATTGTCTTCCATCTTCTAATCCACGAACATACCAATTATATTCTTCATCTGAACAGCACATACTTCTAATTCCATTCTTTGTTAACGGACTTGCTCTTTCAATAAATACTTTAGTTTCTTTTTGGTTATTCATTTGTAATTCTCCAAACTCCAATTTATACTTTCTGATTTATTCTTTGTAAATACTAAAAAATAAAATCTTCCAAACCATTTAGATATTGATAGAATAATAATCTCATTTAAATAAAACCCCTTTTCTTTTAATCTTTCTAACCTTCTTGGAGTTACTTGATTAATTCTACTATGATTAATTAAAAATGCAAATCCTTTATTACATATTTCTGAAGATTTAAAACAAAATTCTATGAAATTTGTAAATGGTGGATTACTAATTACCCAGTCCACTCTTTCATTATAAGTCATAAAATCATCTCCAAAATCTTTATCTATTCCTATCTTATTTATTGTTGGAAAATTATTTAACCATACTTTATTTATTCCACAACTACAATCTAAAACAATATCTCCTTCTATTATCGGAACAAACTTAATCATATCTTTTACACAACTTTCTGGAGTATATTCTCTATTTGTATGTTTTTCATCAAATCCTTTATTTTTTCTATACTCATCAAAAACTATTCTACTCATATTTTCTCCTTCTCCTCTTTCGTCGTGGCGGATTTTAATTTTGATTTTAATTCTTCAATACTAATCCATTCTCTATCGTTCTTACCACAAGCACATTCATCAATCAACTTTTCAAATTCCGTCTGGGCTGATTGTCTTCCACTTTGTCTTGCTTTGGAAATTGCTTCTTTATAACTACTTGTTAAACCTATAATTCCCTTTTTATTTAATTCATCAATTATCTCGTCGTCTGTTTTAGTCATTTTGTTTCCTCGTTCGTCGTGGCGGATTTTAATTTCTTAAAGTCTTCCCATTCAAACGGAAGAATTTTAATTAAACAAACAGGTTTTGGTTTAGCATCATAAAGTATTGATTTTCTTTCTTCCATAAACTTATCAATCTCTTTCAGCAATTCCTTCTGGGCTGATTGTCTTCCTTCCTTAAATGCTTTTTCCCAAATCTTTCCATGTTGGCTCATTTTCCCTTCTCCTCGTCAAAAGACAAACTTCCTTCATATCTTTGTTTTAATTCTTTTGTGTTCATTTTAATAAATAGGAAACCATCCACCATAAATTTGTCAGTATCAAAAGAAGAACAAATAACCAAAAAGAATTTTTCCATTCATTTATACAATTTCTGTTCAACTCAAACAATTTTTCAATTACTTTTTTCTGTTCTTTTATAAGTTCGTCCTGTGCTTTAATTAGTTTCATTGTTTTTATTTTATCCATAATGTCTTCCGTCGGCATTTTGTTTTATTTTCTTCCATGTCGGCGTTCCATATTTCTTTCTTTTCCTTTTATGACTCTTCTCTTTACATTTGTCGCAGACTTTTCGTCTATGCGTTTCACTGTTAAACCATTTCTCGCAGTGCATACATTCTCTACGGCATTTTGTTTTTTTCTGTTTTTTCATAAAATGTGCTCAAGGATACCTACTAATTTATTAGTTGGTTATTGACTTACAATTTCTCTTGTGAGACTGTCCTTCAAAACTATGAACACTATTAAAAGTAA
>Ga0315293_10003555_pt1 | contig 15000 bp, 15 predicted proteins | sample YL17G13_20_MG_FD_203071 | JGI IMG/M metagenome (GOLD analysis project Ga0315293, IMG submission 203071) | Sediment microbial communities from Yellowstone Lake, YNP, Wyoming, USA - YL17G13_20 | ecosystem: Environmental > Aquatic > Freshwater > Lake > Sediment | place: USA: Wyoming | collected... | reverse complement strand
TTGTTTCGCTCCTTGGCTTGATGTCAACTTTGATCGAGAGAGTGCCGATTCGGCCGAATGGCGCGGATCGACTGCCAGGCTCCGCCCTGGCCGGGCCTCGTGAACACTACGCGACGCGGCAGCGCCGGTCTGCCAAACCTCAGGCCAATCCTGCAAGCTTGAGAAACTCGCCTTGGCGGCGATGGCCGGCTGCTTGGTGGGCGAGTTCAACGGTGGTTGCAGCGCCGCCCATGGTTCTCGGGGCAGCCGCTCTTGGCGGCAGTCCTCCGGGACGCTAGCGCCCTGCGGCTCACACGCGCCGGCCGCGCCTCCTGGGCGGAATGGCGCAAGGGCACCCTCAGGCGGAGCCGCTGGTTAGGCGACTTGGCCCGCGCCTATGAAGAGTACTCGCTTAACACCCTGGTGACGTATTTCTGCGCGTCTGCAACGTCATCCTTCTTTACAAGGCCCCCTTCACCGTGCGCAGCGTGATTCCGCAGATCTCCGATTGCCTGAATTCGCCGCCAAGTGACCTGATCGTAGAGGCTCTGGCGAAGCAGATCGTTGTACTTACTGATTCCGCCCGAGCCCTTCCAAGCGAGGGATCTAGCCCTACACAACTTCTGCAGGTGCTCTTCCAGAACCGCACCGGTAAGAACCATCGCCGCGACCTCGTACCCAGCCTGAAGCAGGTCAGCCGCCTGTGACAATAAATCGTCGTACACGTTGGCTCGGACGACGGCCTCCAGTCCGGCGAGAAGACCGGCTTCTACGGCCGCTCGCAACGCCAAGAGCGATCCCTGGGCAGCTGCTGGAATCTCCGACTCAAGGATGACCCGCTTCCCCGGTGGTATGCTGACCAACTGTGCGTAGTACTCGCTGCTGCGCCCGGCGATGCGCTCGACAGCACCAAACGCCGCAGTGATGAAGGCCCTCAGGTCGTGCTCCTGGAGTCGAGTCTCGGTGCCACCGTACTCACCGATGTGGTACGAGTTCACAATCTGTTCGCCTTTGGCGATGAGCACCGCAAGTTGATCAAGCGCAGCCTGCCGCGTAATCATGTCGCTACCTCGGGCCGTCTGACGAGTCAGTCGCTCAGGCGCGGTCCGTTTTCGGCCGCCGCCTGCAGCGCCTCGTCAGGCCGGTTCCTTGGTTGGTGCCTCTTTCGCCAGTTCAGCGCCTAGCTACGCTGGCTTGAGTTCATCCTCGGGTATCTCGTAGACCTGCACGTATTTACCAGAAAAGGGAACTTCCACGCGATACAGATGCCGTCCGCCTACCGCCAGCGGGCCCCGGTACTCGGTGACCGTCCCGCGCACGACCTGGTTTGCGAGCCGGAACTGCACCTGCCTTCCCGGCTGGAACCGGGGGCGCGGGAGGCCGTGAGTGGTGCTCGCGTAACCCATGCTTGCAGTCTATCACCAAGGCCGTGAACCTACCAAGCCATTGAGGTGCCCGCGCGCCACTTGGTCGAAGGCCCGGGCCAGTTGGTCGCACGCCCGCCGCCAGCGGTTGACATCGTTGAGCCGCAGCGTGGTGCGGCCCCCGAGCTTCGCGGGATCGAAGTCCTGGTGCGCAATGGCGTTTCGCCAGTCCTTGAGCTCCTCGAGTCGTTGCTTTCGCTCATCGTTTCTCCTATCGAGCGCCCTCACCTTGTCCCAGATCGGGAGGCCGAGCCGCCCAAAGTCCGCACCGATGTTGCCGGGATTGGGGTTGCCTCGGTCGAGTTTGCGATCGCGCACGAACTCACCTCGAACCACGTTCTGCAAAGGAGCTGGAACCCTCTGAACGATGTGCTGTACGCACTCGGAGTGCAGGTCGCGGCAAAAGCCCTGGAACTGCGAGGACAAGAGCACAGCATAGGCGTGGTTGACCTGCTCTGTCGCATAACGGCGCCCACGGCCCGTTCCTCCAACGGCGCGGTGCGCGTCCATAATCTCGTTAAGCTTACTGCGCTGCGACTGGCGCCAGTGCAGCAGGGAGTTCGAGGGCATTTCAACCCCGCTATGTCGCCGCGGTCAGCCTAACTCCTGTTTACGCTGACCTGGATTAAGACCGGTCCCGGTCAGTCTAACACGAAACCACCAGCGGCGCGTTGGGGAGGCAACTGCATGATTTCCAAGGACTTCTTCCAGGTCCGGCGACTTTCCTCTCAGTTCGAGATGGTGACGATGCCGGATACGCGTCGTTCGGTCGAGGTAGTGGGAAGAAGCTGGAAATACCCATTGCCAGTGCCGTTCGCGGCCGGCGTTCGGGTACTTTCGGGCCAGCGCGTCCGGGAGGGGCACCTGCCCCAACCCACTCTTCAGACCGGTTTCCTGGCAGCGTAGGGATAAGGTCAGTTGACAGCCTGATCCCGGACGGTGGCGGCGCGGTCCTCGGTCGTCGCGCGGATCACGCCCGACTCATCGGTGAAAAAGCTCCGCACCCCATGCTTCCCGTATTCGCGGGGCCGCGCGGTGATGGTGAAGCGGCTGATGTGCCCCTTGGCGTCACGCCTGCCGGCGATGTAGGTGTAACGGTAACCGCTCTTGACGAAGCCGCTGTTCGTGCCCCCTGCGCGGCCGGCGACCACAGGATCCACCAAGTCTGCCGCGTCGGCGTTCGGGGAGCCGCTGCCGGTACCGAGACGGTTCAACCCATCGGTGAAGCCGGGGGGATAAGTCTGAGCATAGGTTAATTCCGCGGTGACCAGTGTGCGCAGCATGAATGTCGCCGAGGCTTCGTTGGCTGCAATCCGTTTGACCTCTGGGGAAATAGGAGCACTTATTAGAGCCAGCAACAAGACCACGAAGGCCCAAGCTCCCAAAAGAGCAAAGCGCGTCCGCAACAGGTGCCCATCACCAGGGGCCCGCTCCAGCGAATAGTAAGTGTTGATGGCACCGGCCACCAGCACCGTCTGGGTCAGCGCAAACGCAGCCAAGCCGGCCACGAACGTCCGTCCTTCGAACCCCAGCGCGTCATGCCTTACGAAGGCGAGCAGGATTGCCAGGACGAAGGCCGCCGATCCTCCCGCCACAGCCACCGCCAGACCCTTTTTCACTTCCTGAAGCTTGTGCGAGCGCAGGCGCAACAACACCACGGCATAAGGCGCCCAGACCGGCAGCAGGAAGAAGGGCACCAGCAGCGCCCCCCAGCCTGCGTCACGCAGTGCGACGGTCGGCGAGCAGATCAGGGCGATGGACACCCAGGCGGCGATGAGCACCGTCCGGCGCCACGTTTCGTTCGCTTTCACTACGCCTCCGCGCCCAGACACCCCTGAGCATACACCCCAGGGCCGAAGAAAGTTGCCGCTTCGCGGTTCAACTCACCGTGGGCCGAACCTGCCTTGCGGAACGTGCCTGTTTTTGACATGATTCCCCCCTTCGCGGCAGAGCCGGGACCGCTCTCCCGCAGGGCGGGATCGCGGCTCTGTTGGTTTTTCCGCGGTTCACCAAGGCAGGAGTTTTTCATGCGATACATGCTGATTGCGCTTGTTGCGTGTTCATTGCTTGCGGTGTGCGGCGTGGCGGGGGAAACGGCGGCCTTTGACAGTTACGGCCGGCTGACCGCGCTGATCTATGGGGGCGGTGACGAGCTTGCGCTCCGCGCCGGCGTGATTGCGCCGCTGGCCGGCTGGAAGCGGATGGCGGGGCAGGCGCAGATGGAGCGCGTGCGCGTGAATCGCGGCCCGGACGCCACCACCTGGGAAGGCGCCTTCGAGGTCGAGCCGGGCCGCTGCGCCCGTTTCGAGCAGACGGCCCGACAGACGGCCGGAAAGACGCAAGTCGAAGTGCGGCTCACCGCCCTTAACCCCTTGGAGCTAGAAGGCGTGTACCTGCGTATCGACCTGCCGCGTTCGGTCTTCGTCGCAGGCCGCGCCCAGGCCGCGGACGGAACAGCCACCGAACTGCCCTCTTACAAGCCTGGCGAGAAGGACTTCTTCAAAGCCGAAGCGGCCGGGCTGATCATCCAGGATGCGCAGGGCAATGTGAAGCTGGTCGCGGAGCTGGAACGGGCGCATTCCATCGTGCTGCAGGACAAGTGGGACCGCACCGGGCGGACCTACTCGGCGTTCATCCAGTTGCACAGCGGCCCGCTGGCCGAGGGCGCTTCGGTCAACGAAGTCATCGCCTTCTCGGTCGAGGGGAAGCCCGACACCTCGGCCGCGCAGCTCACACTCGACGCCGCGCGCCGCCGCTACACGCTCGACGGTTTCGGCGGCAATTACTGCTTCAACATTGAATCGCCTGTCACCCAGTACACGCTTAAGAACCTGCGCGTGGCCTGGGCGCGCATGGAGATGAGTTTGCGCGAGTGGGAACCGGATAACGACAACGAATCGCCGGAAATTACGGATTGGGAAGCGCTGGCCGCCCATGACAAACCCGACTCCCGGCTACGTCACGAGTTCCTGCTGGCCCGGCAACTCCAGGACAAAGGCGTTCCGTACGTGACCTCGATCTGGCGATTGCCGGAATGGCTGTACGCGGACGCCGGCCAGCAGCCCTGGCGCGGCCGTCCGCGCAAAGTACAGCTCGAGAAGTGGGGAGAATTGGCCGAATCGATCGGCTCTTACCTGGTGTATGCCAAGAAGCAGTACGGGGTCGAGCCGGACCTGTTCTCGTTCAACGAAGCCAACATCGGCGTCGATGTGCTGCTGACCCCGGAAGAGCATCGGGAGATGATCAAGTTCCTGGGCGCGAGGTTTCGTAAGCTGGGCATGAAGACCAGGATGCTGCTGGCCGACGCCACCGGGCCGCGCGGCACCCATGAATACGCGCTGCCGGCCGCCCAGGATCCGGAGGCCATGCAGTACGTCGGGGCGGTGGGGTTCCACTCCTGGGGCGGCGCAACCCCCGAGCACTACGCGGCCTGGGGCGACCTGGCCGAGTGGTTGCGGCTGCCCTTGCTGGTGACCGAGTTGGGCGTGGATGCCGGCGCCCACCGTGGCGGCATGTACGACTCCTTCCACTACGGCCTGCGCGAGGTGCAGATGTACCAGGAGATCGTGATGCACGCCCGCCCCCAGGGCACCATGCAGTGGGAGTTCACTTCCGATTACGGCACGGTCCGGGTGAAAAAGAATGCCGACGGCAGCGAGGAACTGTCGCCGACCGCGCGCTTCTGGTTTGTAAAGCACTTCACGGACCTGACGCCGCCCGGGGCGGACGTCCTTTGGGCGGCCTCGGACAACCCCAAGGTGCTGTTCACCGCCTACGCCGGCGGGCGGGCCGCGCGGCGCTCCTACACCCTGCACATCGCCAACCTGGGCGCCGCCCGCTCCATCACCATCCGCGGCATCCCGGCGGAAGTCCGCAGCCTGCGCGCCATCCGTACCAGCGAGTCCCAGAATTTTCAGGAGTTGCCGGCGGCCAAGGTGGCCAACGGCTCGGTGGTCATTCAGGCCGCGCCGCGCTCGCTGCTGACGCTGACGAGCCTCGATCCGGCGCCTGGCCGTTAGCGCCTACCCGGTGTCCTGTTGGGGAGGGGGAATGGCTTTGCGCACGGCGTCGAGGACGCCGTTGATGAACGCGCCGGCGTCGGCCGACGAATAGCGGTGGGCGATCTCGACCGCCTGGTGGATCACTACCTTCGGAGGGACGTCCCGGGCCAGGAACTCGTGGATGGCCAGGCGGAGAATGTTGCGATCGACCGCCGACATGCGCTCCAGCCGCCAGTGCTCGGCATGGCGGCGGATCAACGGGTCGATTTCCTCGATCCGCGCCAGGACGCCGTCAAACAGCGCCTCGGCCGCCTGGCGAACGCCGGGCGCCGGAGCGGCGCTGCGCCAATACAGGCGCTTCACCGTCTCGGGCGGCTCCTTGCTCATCTCCCACTGGAAGAGCATGCGGACGGCGGTCTCTCGCACCCTTTGCGCACCGCTCATGTCTTCTCTCGCAGGCGCTTCATCAGGTTGGCCATCTCGACCGCGGCCAGCCCGGCCTCGAAGCCCTTGTTCCCCGATTTGGCGCCGGCGCGGTGAATGGCCTGCTCGAGAGTGTCGCAGGTGAGCACGCCGAAAATGACAGGCACGCCGGTGGCCAGCGCCGCCGCCGTCACCCCCCGGGCGACTTCGGAGCTGATGTATTCAAAATGCGGCGTCTCGCCGCGGATGATGCAGCCCAGGCAGATAACCGCGTCGAAGCGGCCGCCCGCGGCCATTTCCCGCGCCGTCACCGGTATCTCGAACGAGCCGGGCACCCGCGCGATGGCGATGGCGTCAGTTTCAGCGCCGGCGCGCTCCAGCGCATCGACGGCGCCGTTCAGCAGGCGCTCGGTGATGAAAGCGTTGAAACGGCTGACCACGACTCCGAAGCGGAGACCCTTGGCATTCAGTTCGCCGGCGTAGTTCTTCATGGGGACGTTCAGTGTGATTGTAGCGTGACCGGCGTGCAAATGAACGTCGAACATGGAACGCAGGACGGCGGCGCCTACGCTCCGGTAAACCTGGCCGTGCGCTTTTCCAGGAAGGCCCGCGTGCCTTCCTTCATGTCCTCGGTGGAGCAGGCCAGGCCGAACAGCGTCGCTTCCAGGTATAGGCCGTCGGCCAGGGGCATCTGGAGGCCGCGGTAGACCGCCTCGGTCGCCAAACGGACGGCGATGGGCGCGTTGGCCAGGATCAGGCGGGCAATGGCCTCGCAGCGGGGCAACAACTCGGCGGCCGCCACCACTTCGTTCACCAGTCCGATCCGCAAGGCCTCGTCGGCCTGGATCTGCTCGCCGGTCAACAGCAGTTGCAGGGCGCGGCCCGTCCCGACCAGCCTCGGCAGACGCTGCGTCCCCCCATATCCCGGGATGATCCCCAGCTTCACCTCCGGCTGGCCAAAGCGCGCGTTTACAGAAGCAATCCGCAGCGTGCAGGCCATCGCCAGTTCGCACCCTCCACCCAGCGCGTAGCCGTTGACGGCGGCGATGACCGGCTTCCCCAGGTTCTCGATCCGGTTCAGCACGGCCTGGCCTGCCAGGCCGTACTCTTTGCCTTCGATGGGGGTTTGAGAGGCGAGTTCATTGATGTCGGCGCCGGCCACAAACGCCTTTTCGCCCGCTCCCGTCAGAATCACAACGCCGACGCCGGGGTCGCCGGCGAGCTGTTCGCAGCACGCGCCGAGCTCGCCGATGGTGGCCCGGTTGAGCGCGTTCAGTTTGTGCGGCCGGTTGAGGGTGACGCGGGCGATTCGCTCCCGCGTCTCCACCAGTAAGTTTTCGAATGGCATAAGGAGGCTCCAGGCTCCAGGCCGCGCTCCATATGGCCGCAGCCTGGAATCAGGGGACGAAAACCTCGACCTCGACGGCATAGGTCACCGACTGGCCCGGCTTCAGCATGACCATGCCGGTGTTGGTCTTGCCCCAGATAGGATTGAAGGGATCGGCCAGGTTGAACTGCGGCTCAATGGCGATCACCGGGCGGTTCAGCGGCGCATAGGCCTGCATGGCGATGATCTCCTTGGAGAGCGCGCGAATGCGAACGCCGTAGCCCGCGGCGCGGTCGATCATCTCAGCCACCGCATGCCCGCGCGCGTCGCGCTCCAGGTCGGTGAAGCAATCATCGAGGAAGAGGTCGTTCAGCGGAGCGCCGCCCGGGGCGGTGAAGTCATAGGCCGTGTCCTTGACCGGGACGAGTTGGCCGGTGGGATAGACGTCGTCGTAGTTGTTCACCAGGGCGCGCCGGCGGGCAGGCAGGCGCAGCCGGAGCTGCGCGCGGGGCCCGGCAATGGCGAAAAACGGATGCCAGCCGATGGCCATCGGCAGCGTCTCCTCCCCGGTGTTCCGGGCGGTTACCTGGAATGTGAACTTGCCATCCTTCAACTGCGCCGCCACGCTGACGTGCGTCTTCGAGGGCCAGCGGCCGCGGAAGTCGCCCGCCTCGAGCACGGCAGTCACCTCGGCCTGTTGGGCGCCGGCGTCCAGCTTTGCAATATCCATGGCCCGCGACAGCAGCAGGCCGTGAATGGAGTTGGGCTCGGCGCCCGGTTGCCTCCCGCGGCCGTTGGCCGGCAGGCGCACGGTCTTGCCCCCCACCAGCGCTTCAATCTCGCTGCCGCCGGGGAGCGCTTTGCCGCGGATTCGGTTGGCCCACGGCAGCAGGATGGGCCCGCCCATGCCGAACGTCTTGTTGGTGACGTGCTCGGGACCTTCGACGATGGCCTCCCGGGCCTTTTGTGGCACGGGGGAGGCGCACAATTCCACCGGACCCTTGCCCGGTATGTATGCCGTCAATTGGTGGATGTTCATGCCGCGGCCGGGCAGGATCTCGGCGGCCGTAATCTGGGCGGCGCCCCCCTCGGGCGGCGCTTCGCGGGACAACACCACCACGGGGCGATCACCGATGGTGACATCCAATTGCTTTGCCGAATATGGCATGGTCTTCGCTCCGGCTTTGCTTTGGCCTTGCGAGTAACTGGAAAGCGCGGCAACCCCCAGCAGGGCGCACACTAACCCGCCGGCAAGTGTCTTCAGCATCGACGCACTCTATCACATTGCGGATTGCGGATTGGATGAATGAATTGAATCCGTCCGCCGCGGCGGACTACAATGGCCGTTCGTGTCATGAAAAACCTCATCGTTGTTGGAACGCAATGGGGCGACGAAGGCAAGGGCAAGATCGTCGATCTGTTGGCGGAGAAATTCGATGTTGTGGCCCGCTACCAGGGCGGGCATAACGCCGGGCACACGGTCCGGCTGGGCGAGCGGAAATTCATTCTGCAACTGATTCCCTGCGGCATCCTGCGGCCCGACAAGCTGGCGGTGATCGGCAACGGCGTGGTTCTGGATCCCGCCGCCCTCACCCGCGAGATCGACGCGCTGGAAGCCGCCGGCATCCAGGTGACGGGCAGACTGTTTCTGAGCAGCCGCGCCCACGTCATCCTGCCGTACCACCGGATGATGGAGAAAGCCTCGGAAAACACGCCGGGGAAGACGCGCATCGGCACCACCTCGCGAGGTATCGGGCCGACCTACGAGGACAAAATGGGGCGCCGGGGCATTCGCCTCGCCGACTTGCTGGAGCCGGAGGCTTTCCGCTGCCAGGTCGAACTGTGCGCCGCGGAGAAGAACGTGCTGGCGCGCGCCCTGGACCTGCCCGAGTCGGTGGACCCGGCCGAGATCATCGAGCAGTACAGCGCTTATGCCGAGCGCTTGCGCCCGCTGGTGGCCGACACCGCCGCGCTGCTGGCCAGGGAGATGAACCGCGGGCGGTCGGTGCTGTTCGAGGGCGCCCAGGGGACCATGCTCGACGTGGATCACGGCACCTATCCGTTTGTGACCTCGTCGAGCGCCACGGCGGGCGGTGTTTGCATCGGGCTGGGTGTGCCGCCCACGCGGATCGGCCGCGTGGTTGGAGTGTCGAAGGCTTATACCACGCGGGTGGGCGGTGGTCCGTTCCCTACCGAGGCGGCGGGGCCCGAGGGCGACAAGATCCGCGAGCGCGGCAGCGAATTCGGCGCCGTCACCGGACGGCCGCGCCGTTGCGGCTGGTTCGATTTGCCGGTGCTCCGCTACAGCCGCATGATCAATGGGCTCGATTCCCTGGTCATCACCAAGCTCGACGTGCTCGATCATCTGGCCGAGATTCCGGTGTGCGTCGGGTACCGTTACCGCGGCAGCGGCCTGATTGAAATGCCGCCGCTGGCCAGCGTGCTGGAGATGCTGGAGCCGGTGTACAAGACCCTGCCCGGCTGGCAATCGCCGACCTATGGGATGACCGAGCACGGCCAGTTGCCGCAGCGCGCCCGCGACTATCTGAAGTTCCTCGCCGACAGCGCCGAAGTCGAGGTCTCGGTGGTGTCCACCGGCCCTGAGCGCGGCCAGACGATGTGGGTGCCGGGCAGCAAGCTGTTCCAGGAATGGAGCGAGTGAACCACAAAGACACTAAGAACACAAAGAACACGAAGTGACGCTCTTTGTGCGGTTTTGTGTCTTTGTGACTTTGTGGTTCAATTTATGCTCCGATTTACCGAAGCGCGGCAACTGGTAATTGCAGAGATCGCTCGGGCGTTCCGCGCGCCGGAGACCGAATCGGTCACGCTGGCGGCGGCAGCCGGGCGCGTCCTGGCCGGTTCGGTCTGCGCCGACCGGGATTACCCGCCCTTCGACCGCGCCACCCGCGACGGTTTCGCCGTCCGCTCGGACGATCTTCGCGCGGTCCCCACTGAACTCCAGGTCATTGGGGAATTGCGGGCCGGGGCCGCCTTTGAGGGAGCGGTCGGGGAGGGCCAGTGCGTTTCGATCATGACCGGGGCGCCGGTGCCGGCGGGCGCGGACGCGGTGGTCATGATCGAGCACACGCAGCCGGCCGCCGGCGACGCCGTGCTAATCGACCGCGCGCTCGAGCGGGGCGCGAACATCGTGCTCCGTGGCTCGGAGGCCGCCTCGGGCGCTCCCATCTTGCAGGCCGGCAAGCGCCTCGGTTACGCCGAGGTGGCGATGCTGGCCGGCGTCGGCTGCGCGTGCGTGCCGGTGTTTCGCCGCCCGCGTGTCGCGGTGTTACCCACCGGCGACGAAATCGTCGAGGTGGACAGCGCGCCGCAGCCCTTCCAGATCCGCAACAGCAACAGCTATTCGCTTCAGGCGCAGGTGGCCGCCGCGGGCGGTGAACCCTGGCCGCTGGGCATCGCGCCGGACGAGGCGGGCCGCTTGCGTGAAATGATCGAGCAGGGGCTCGCGGCCGACCTGCTGCTGCTTTCCGGCGGCGTGTCGGTGGGCAAGTACGACCTGGTCGAGCAGGTCTTGCGGGAACTGGGTGCGGAGTTTTATTTCGATGCCGTGGCAATTCAGCCGGGCCGTCCACTGGTTTTTGGCCAGGCGCGCGGCCGGTTTTTCTTCGGTCTGCCCGGCAATCCGTTATCGACGATGGTTACGTTCGAATTGTTCGCGCGGCCGGCGATCGAGATGCTGGCCGGCGCCGAAGCGACACCGCTGGTGTTTCCGCGCGCCCGCCTGGCCGAAGCCGTGCGCCACCAGCCCGGCCTGACGCGCTTTCTGCCGGCGGTGCTGGCGCCCGGTGAAAGCCCGCGCGGATGGCTCGAGCCCGTCGTGCGCAAACTGCCCTGGCAAGGCTCGGGCGATATCGCGGCTCTTACGCGAGCCAATTGCTTTCTGGTGGTGCCCGAGGATCGGGAGCAGTTGGCTGCCGGCGAAACGGTCAGCGTGCTCTTGAAAAGTTAAAGTTGATAGCTGACAGCTTCATCCCATGCCTGCGAACCTCAGCCCCGAATACATGGCCGCCGAGCAGCGCTTCAAAGCCGCCCGGGCCAACCGTGAGAAGCTGGAAGCGCTGGAAGAGATGCTCTCCACCATCCCCAAGCACAAGGGGACGGAGAAGATGCAGGGGGACATCAAGCGGCGCATCTCGAAGGTGCGTAGCGAGGCGCAAAAGAAGGGCGGCACGGCGCACGCCCTCCCCCTCTACCACATCGACAGAGAAGGCGCCGGGCAGGTGGCGCTGGTGGGAGCGCCGAACGTGGGCAAATCCCTGCTGGTCAAGAAACTGACTCGCGCGCAGCCGGAAGTCGCCGATTACCCCTTCACCACCCGGCTTCCCACGCCCGGCATGATGGTTTTCGAAAACGTGCAGTTTCAACTGCTGGATCTGCCGCCGCTGTCCGAAGAATTCATGGAGAGCTGGGTGCCCACGCTGGTGCGGCAGGCGGACGCCGCCGTCCTGGTGGTGGATCTGTCGGCGGCGGACCTGCTCGAAGAAGTGGAAAACACCCGGGCGCTCATGGAGAAGCACCGCATTGTGCTTGGGCCGCCGCCGGCGGCCGGCCTCGAGCCGGGTTGGGTGAGCAAGCGGACGCTGCTGGCGGCGAACAAGGCCGAGTTGCCGGACGCCGACGACAATTTCATTGCTTTGAAGGACCTCTTTGGCGACCGCTACGCGATGCTCGCCGTCTCCGCCGAAACCGGCGCCGGCCTGGACGAGTTTCGCCGCGCCGTCTTCGACCTGATGGGCGTGGTGCGCGTGTTCACCAAGGCGCCGGGCAAGAAGCCGGAGCTGGACGCGCCTTACGTGCTCCGGCGCGGCTCGACGGCCCTGAACGCCGCCGAGCATGTTCACAAGGACTTCGCCGCCCAGCTCAAGTTCGCGCGGATCTGGGGACACACCAGGTTCGACGGGCAGATGGTGCAGCGCGATTACGTGCTCGAAGACGGTGACATTATCGAGCTCCACATTTAAGGGGGTGCTGAACCACCAAGACACCAAGACACAAAGGAATCAGGAAGGATACGGAAGGAAGCCCTCTTCCCAGAAATGGCGGTCGAAGGCGAGCGCGTGGCGGACGCCGTGTTCGCGCATCACGAGGAAGCTGACCTCATCCACCAGGCTGTACCTGCCCTTGCGTTCGGTAAACCTCTCGACGGCGGCGCGATGCAGCGTCTCATCAACCCATCTCACCTCAAACTTCTCCACATCAGAGAGGCACTGACGGACCGCATCCCAGCCGCGTCGGCGGGCCAGTAAGGCAACAGTCTCCAGGATGACATAGCTGTGAACCAGAAGATCACCGGGCTCCGCGAGAACGGCCGCGAAACCCGCAGCGGCGCGCTCGTGGTTTGGATCATCACGGTCGGCGAAGGCATAGATGGCTGAGGTGTCAACGAACACTACCATCGGTCTTCACCCAATATCTCATCGTGGCGTTCTGAGACGCTGTCTTCCGGCCGTCCAGAGGCGAAACAGCCGAAGAGTTTGAAATCCTCAACCCTTCGCGGCAGCGGCTTCGTCGGTAAGGTCGTATGCGGGCCAGGAGATATCTTCACCCTGCCTTTGACCGTTCGCGCCCGCCCAGGCGCGTGCTTGGCCAGCAGCTCGCGAACGACGACCGTCACGGATCGCCCTTGGAGAGACGCATACTCACGCAATGCGTCGTATGTCGGATCGTCGACCTGAACCTGGATTCTGCGCATAGCGGCCCCCCAGGCAAGAATAGCACAGGCGGGATAACACCGGACGGCCGGCGCGGTTCGGTGCTACGCTAATAGGCTCCGCGTGGAGGTTGTCATGCCGTTCCAGAAACGCCGGCGCCTGGCCGCGCCGGCGCTGATTCTGCTGCTTGCAGCATTCTGTGCCGCCCAAACCATACCGGTCGAGACGCACACGCTGAAAAACGGGATGAAGGTGATCATCCACGAGGACCACTCGATTCCCAACGTGGCCTTCTACATCTTCTATCGGATCGGGTCGCGCAACGAGCGCCCGGGGACCACCGGAATCTCCCACTTCTTCGAACACATGATGTTCAACGGGGCGAAGAAGTACGGTCCCGGGGAGTTCGACCGCGCGATGGAGGACGCCGGCGGCAACAACAATGCCTACACCGGCAAGGACGCCACCGTCTACCAGGACTGGTTTCCGGCCACGACTCTGAAGCTGATTTTCGACCTGGAGGCGGACCGCATCGCCAGCCTCGACTTCGACCCCAAGATGGTGCAGTCGGAGCGGGGCGTGGTGGCCTCCGAGCGGCGGACCAGCGTTGAAGCCAACAACTATGGCGCGCTCAGCGAGCAACTGTGGGCCGCCGCCTTCACCGCCCATCCCTACCATTGGCCGGTCATCGGGTGGATGTCGGATATCGAAAGCTGGAGCATCGAGGACCTCAAAGCCTACTTTCGGATGGGCTACGCCCCGAACAACGCCGTCATGGTGGTCAGCGGGGCGGTTGAGCCCAAGAGCTTCCTGGCGCTGGCCGAGCAATACATCGGCGTGTTGCCGCCGCGCGACCCGCCGCCGCCGGTGCGCACCAAGGAGCCGGAGCAGAGCGGGGAGCGGCGCCTGCGCCTGGAGAAGTTCGCGCAGCTTCCCATCCTGATGTGCGCCTGGCACGTTCCCGAGACCGCCCACCCCGATTACTACCCGCTGCGCGTGCTGCAAACCATCCTGCTGAGCGGGCAAAGCTCCCGCATCCACCAGCGGCTGGTGGAGAAAGATCAACTGGCCATCTCGGTCGGCGGCGGCATGGGATTCTCGCTCGATCCCACCCTGTTCACGATTACCGCCCAGCCGCGCGCGGGCATCGCGCCGGAAGCGGTCGAGAAAGCGCTCTACGAGGAACTGGCCCGCGTCCGCGACGAACTGGTCACCGACCGCGAAGTGGAAAAGGCCAAGAACATCCTGCTGGCCGGCTTCTACCGCCAGATGAAGAGCATCGACGGCAAGGCCAACACGCTGGGCAGCTACGAGCTGTACTTCGGCGACCACCGCAAACTGTTCACCGCCGCCGAGCAGTATGCCAAGGTCACCCGCGAAGACCTGCGGCGGGTGGCGCAGCGGTACTTCGAGGAGAAGAACCGCACCGTGGCCACGCTGCTGCCGGAGAAACCGAAAGGAGCTGCGCAATGAACCGCCGAAACCCGAGCCGCAGATTTCGCAGATTGCACGGATTTCATCTGCCGGTTTCCTTTTTGCTTGTGCTGCTCCTGACTTGTGTCAGTGCACCGGCCCAGCAGGAAGCGCTGAAGCTGCCGTCTTACAAGAAGACGCAACTGCCCAACGGCATCACCGCGCTGCTGATGGAGAAGCACGCGGTGCCGCTGGTCAGCTTCCAGATTACCCTGCGGACGGGCACAACCGCCGACCCGCCCGGCAAGGAAGGCCTGGCGGGCATCACCAACGACCTTCTGCGCAAGGGCACGCCCACGCGCACCGCCGACCAGATTTCGGCCGACCTGGATTTCATCGGCGCCGCCCTGTCCACCACCGAAAGCCCGGATTCGCTGCGGGTCTACGCCGAATTCATGAAGAAGGACGTGGCCACCGGCCTCGATCTGCTCGCCGACATTTTGCGCAATCCGACCTTTCCGCAGGAGGAAGCGGACAAGCTAATCAAGCGGCGCATCGACGGCATGCGCTCGGCCAAGGACCAGGCGCAGGCGGTCATCGGCAACTACTTCGACGCCTTCCTGTACGGCGGGCATCCCTACGGCCGGCCGGCGGAGGGCGACGAGCGGTCGCTGGCGGCCATCACCCGCGATGACATTGCGAAGTTCTACCGGCAGCAGTACGTGCCGGGGAACATGATCGTGGCCGTGGTGGGCGACCTC
>Ga0315293_10003554_pt1 | contig 15007 bp, 13 predicted proteins | sample YL17G13_20_MG_FD_203071 | JGI IMG/M metagenome (GOLD analysis project Ga0315293, IMG submission 203071) | Sediment microbial communities from Yellowstone Lake, YNP, Wyoming, USA - YL17G13_20 | ecosystem: Environmental > Aquatic > Freshwater > Lake > Sediment | place: USA: Wyoming | collected... | reverse complement strand
ACCTTCTCTTAATAGTTCCATTCTGTAAAGGCTACCAGCACGAGCTAAATCCCTAGTAGGATATTCTTTAACGGCGTATTCTACCCCTTGAGCAATTCCAACCTTCAAAGCATCACTTTGTGTAGCAAAAGGCCCTCCCTTGAAGTATTTCTTTCCATCATTTATGAATAGAAACCAACTCATACTGGTATCCTTCCCTTAGTACATAATCTTTTAATTAAAGATATTACTAACATAGGGATAAATATAAAAAGCAACAATCCCCATTTATTTCTTATATATTCTATTTCTTCTTGTGATAATTCTTCCATACCACACCTCAAATACAATAAGAGGCTCTAATCATTTCGATTGAGCCTCAAGAAACGCATCAATAGCCCGTCTAATCAACTCCGCAACTGTTACTTCAGTTTTCTTCGCTAATTCCTTTAAAGCAGTTAATTGCCGTTCCTTTAAATGTAAATCCCACCTTATCATGTGTATAGTATACACACTTAGTATGTACTTGTCAAGTCTATAACCTAGTAATACTTGCTTTAGGTGCTACTGAGCCTCTACCTTTTCTATGCTCACGTTCCACAAATTTAATCTCTGGTTGCCCGTTCTTATCAGCATCGGTTATAACTAAGTCCATCATTCCCATGTGTCTTGTGATATTAGGTGGTATGAATCCTTTGCGTGTTCTGATTATAGTCTCATAAGCAGAACGTACACCTTCTTTTATCGGTATGCCCTGTATTGGAGTTCGGCTATTGATAATATCCTCTTGACCATAGGGGGGATAGATATACTTAAACATTATACCTTGTTTCCATCCTATAGCACCTTCTAATTGTTCTTTAGATAGTTTCTTACCACCACCTTTTGGTATTAGTGGTATGTACTTAGGTGGTGGTTTATAAAAATCAGGTGGTTCATAAGGAGAAATAGAAGGTGAAGGTGAAGGTGAAGGTGATGGCGAAGGAGAAGGAGAAGGAGAAGGCGAAGGCGAAATAGAAGGTGAAGGTGAAGGAGAAGGCGAAGGAGAAGGTGAAGGTGATGGCGAAGGAGAAGGTGATGGCGAAGGAGATGGCGATGGCGAAGGAGATGGCGATGGCGATGGCGAAGGACTTACTGAAGATAAAGCGCTTGGACTAACACTAGGAGATACACTTGGGCTAATAGATGGTGGGATAGACCCATAGGAAGAAGGAACTATACTAGGTGATGTTATAGGAGATACTTCCCCACTAATAATAGAGCTTGGTATTTCCGTTGGGCTTATACTGAAATCATAAGAAACAGGCTTGTAATTAGGAGATGCCATATAAGCTGTATCTTTTATAGGTATCGAATAATCCACACCTGTCCAAATAGTAGGAAACATAGTTGCACCAGTAATTGAAGGGTAATATGTAAGTCTGGTAGAAGATATTCTTGGTGAGTTTGGAGATTTAGGTATAACTTCCCAAGTTGCTCCTGCAAATACACCACCATCTATTTCATCCATTGCTTCTTTTAATACTTTAAGTGATTTAGGGTCAAATCCCCATAATTTTGCCCATTCGTTAGCAGCCTTTTCACCTGCCATTGAATAATAACCCCTATAATCATCTACAACATCTTTCCACATTCTATGAACTTGTGGGCCTAATACTGCCCTTGCGGAATCTGGTGCTGATTCTAAATATCTTGCTATAAGTGCGTCAATACCCTTTCCGTATTCTAATTGGCCTGTCTCAACGGCCTTAGTAATACGTTGTACATAATCATCACTCATATTTACTTTAAGTAATGAATCTATAGCCTTTCGCCTTAACTGTTCTCGTAATGACATAACCCGTATTCTTACATTTGTTTCAGGAAAATCCATAACTAGCGATTTTTCTTCAAATAAAATACCCCATCTTCCTAAAGGAGATATAGCAGAACCAGAGGCCAATTCAGCTTCCGTACCTGAATGTAATTCTACCGCATGGCTCCATTTACCAGTTACTTTATCTCTTGTCTCTATTCTAGTAGGATTACCAAATTTATCTAATGCGAGTTTGACATTATCAGCCCCTTCTGTTTTCTTTAATATAACCTCTATTTCCCTAAGTATACCCTGCGTTTCTTCAACACCAACATTAGTATACCCATCAAAATCCCCTACCTGACGCACCTCTCTCATTTCTGGTGCAAGTTGTGACTCTTGGGCAAAAGAACCACCTGCTTTAATCTTAAATTTTACTACCTTAGTAGAGTTTTCATCAAAATACTTTAATAACTCTACTACACCTTCTTTACTTACAGTGGTAACTTCTGGTATTTCTGCTTTTCCTGTATAAAACCTAGATTCTGCTTTAGTAGCGTCAATAATCCTATTACGTTGGTCTTTTAATAAGAATATTGCATCATCATCCAACCCAAGTGATTGTAGTGTTTTGTCTGATTTAACAAGATTCCACTCTAATTTAGATGTTACATCTAATTGAACCGTACCCAACGCATCTGTAGGAAGCATACCAGCATTAGGTAATTTTATACCTTTATTAAGTACACTCAATCCTTCTGGTGTTTTACCTATTACTGGTCGGTCAAGAATTTGCAACCCTTTCCATACGGTAACTGTAGTTGGAGGTTCTTCTGGATATTTTAATATCCCCCCACCTTCAAACATACCACCAGTAGGTTTTAACTCTATTTCCATTTTGCTAATACCAGCAATAGGTTTAGTTAGCATTGGTCTGAGTGAAGGTATTTTAGCAGCAACCCCTAAAACTATACCGCCTACAAAGGCTATATCCATTAGGATAGAACCAGCTTGCTCGTATCCATTCATGCTACTATAATTTTTTATTGTGCTATATATGGGAGTAACATTCCCAAGTGCATCAACAAAATTGGGAGAAGTTTCAGTCTGTGTATATATAGGAGCCATATTAGATAATACTAAGTGTTTCTGACCATCAGATATGTTTTGAAAGGTACGTGGAATATTAATAACTAATACATAACCTTTTGTCTTAGCTTCATCCCATCCATCAAGAGTTGGGTGAAACTCTGATACTGTTTTTGTCCCGAATTTATCTACCGATACTTTGCCATAACCATATATTCTATCATTAAATGGTATAACTGAAGTAATAGCCGATTCATATTGTGGTGCATCGCTACTTGGTTTTTCTAGTGTAGGAGTTGTATCTCTGGTAAATCTATCCGAACTTACAATAAAAGACTCTAATTCATCTTTTATTGTCCTACCTGTTGCGTATCCCGTATTAATTTCCATAAATTGACTGTTAAGCAATTGATAATTTGGCAACATATATTGGGGGTTTCCATCGGCATCAGTACCAGTAAAAACTACCCCATCAGGAGCCATTTTATGGGTTATTAGCCAATTAAGTGCTTCTTGTGGATTTCCATTTTTAACTGCATTGGTATATTCGGATAACCCATCAAGCTTTATTAAACTTTTAGAATCTTCTGGCAAGGAATCAAACTCTGTTTTTAGCATATATTCATTGTTATCAAATGAACCAACTCTAACGTGAGTATCTTGGAACTCTTGAATGTCCATTGCTTGTGTAGATTCCAAGTTTGCTATGTAGTCTTTAACAGCAACGCTATCAATGCCATTTTCTGCAATCAATATCCTAAGAGCCTCTACACTACCGCCAACGTTATTAACAAAATCTTCAAGGTTGCGATTATAAAGGTTCATAGTATCTTTATCTACAGCCTGATTATATCCTTTATTAAAGGCTTCTATACCTTTAACTTTCAGGTATTGGCTTAATTCAGCGTTTTTTGCTTCCCATGCTACCTTTTCTGATGGCGTAAGATTAGCAATTTGTTCTGTTGTTAATCCCGAAAGATTATTAAAGGATGACTTATCTACCCATTCCCCATTATCCAGTTGCACATAATCGGCTATATCGCCAGTAGAAGGGTGTGCTTCGTTATAAGCATCAATACCATTCTCCATAATATATTGTTGGTCTGCTATTGGGAAACTATTATAGGAGTCTTTAGATATAAAGTTGCCATCGTTAAGCATCACGTAGTCTGCCATAGTAGCAGCAGTTAGGCTAATTCTTGCCCTATTAAATCCAGCATTAACAAGTTGTTCTTGTGTTACCCCTTCGCCAAGAGCCTTCCATAAGTTATAACCCCCTGTAGTTGGGTCTACATACTTAGAAAGTAACAAATCTTGCGTAGAATAATTACCCTAATTATATCTTTCGGTAGCAGCATCAATCTGAGATTGCAGATTGGATAAATCGGGTGGTGTCATTGTAGGTTCTATCACAGTAGGAATATCTATTGTTGGTATGCGACCAATTCCTGTAGGAGATACAGCAGTTGGCACTTTTAATTGAGTAGGAACTGCATTAGTTGGATATCCAAGTTGAGTACCTTGCCCTGCACCTATGTTAGTGCCTATAATCTCACCTGTATTTGGGTCGGTAAATACATAATGCCCCATTGCGTCTACTTGATAATTCTTCACATTACCAGTTGTAGGGTCTACTATTTGACCACCACCCACGTTGTTAGGGTCTGGTTTTATCCAAACGCTACCGATGCTTGGTATTGAACCTAAACTATATCCCGAAGGTGCTTGACTTGGTGCAACTGGTGGAGTAACAGCTTGACCATAGTAATTAGTTAAATTAGGTGGAACAACTGTACCTGATGGTACTTCAGCCACATAACCTGTAGGCATAGGACTACCAACTGGTATCTGCCCTGTACCAGTTACTACGCCATTTTCTACATAATATACAGTCTGTTCCTCAGCCATCTAACTTATCCTTTTTACTTTTCTGTTTAAGAAACGCAACGAGTAGCATAACTAAAGCTAATCCGCATAAAGCCATCCCTAATCCATAATATATTGAGTGCATATTACTCCTCTGTAAAGTCCTTTGGTCTGCCACGTTTAGTTAATCGAATAACCATAATCAATAACAATAAAGACAATACTAAGAAAGGCATAAACGCCATCGCATCTGTCAGCCAAGTTGGTGTAGCTGCTGGCAATAGAGCCTCGCAAATATCGTACATATCAGGAAACCACAATAAAGTAGTCCCTAACATAAGCATTGATACTAAGAAAGTTGCTAATCCTACTGGTTTCATATTAACTCCCTTGACATTAACTCCCAAACGGTTTTAACATTCTGAATATATCCACCATTATCTTTGCCAATAATGCCATGTTTATAAATATCAACAATATCTGAATAACTTCAAACCCATCAAAGAAACTAAAGTTCCAGAATATGCAAGCTCCAAAGAACCCTAATAAATCAAATAGAAACGCACCGCCCTGTAGAAATATAACTCCAATGGATTTATAATCAACATTTTGAAATGACTTCCCAAAGGCTTCGGCAGATGTAGATAAATTAGTCCAAGTGCTATCCGTACCTAAGAACGAGCATAACCACGCACCTATACCCATAAGTAAGAGCAACCCGATTAGAAATTTAGTTTCTATGGTCATCTGAGTTCCTTCCAGCTCATCCCGATACCTGCCAATCCAAACACGTACATAACCCAAATCGGGAATATACCCATATTAGCCATTACAACTCCAAATATAATCATAGCACCTAGAGCAGCGAGTAAGTTTCTTGACCTTGTATATATAAACAATCCCGTTACTACAAGTCCTCCCATCCCTACTAGCATCCACCACGTACCTTGAGGTACACTTATGGCAGCAGCTTCCAGATTCCCTAACGGATAAAGCGGATTATTAGTCAACGCTGAACCATTTGGAACAGTAGTATACCCGCTTGTATCAAGTGTAGGCAATGGGGCAGTAGTTGAGGATATTCCACTCGCTGTAGTAGTACACATAGTTGTTACGTTAGTTGTTGATAATGTGCCACCATCTTCTCCCCAAAGCCTGTAATAATAAGAAGTTCCCGAAGCAAGTCCCGTATGCGTGAAATTAACTCCCGATTGGTTTGCTACAGCGTTCCCGTCTGTTGAAGAAGTTGGATAACCACCTGTTTTATATCTTATATATGTATACGAACTATTCCCGCCTTTTGTCCAAGATAAGGCTATCGAGTTAGAACCAGCATTGCAAAGCACGTTAGAAGGTGGGTTTAGTGTTACAGAAGTATTAAACCATACCCACGCTCCCCAAGCAGTTCCGTAAGAGTTTACAGCTTCCGCTTTATATCCGTATAAGTAATTAGCTGTTAAGCCAGAGGTAGAAGTGTACCAACTATCTCCTGTATTCTTTGATTGAGTAGTAGTAGAAGTAAATACATCTGTGACAGGTGCAAAAGATGTAGATTGCAACATAGTATAATAAACAGCTTTATCCCATGCTGCTGAACGAGATATATTTGAAACCCTGACCTCTGTTATTGAGCCATTGAATCTAGCATAAGCTCCTATTGTTCTTGACCCTACATAAAAACCAGCGTTTGCAACTCCACCTAAAGTAGCACTTACCCCTGTTTGTGCTACTCCATCCTTATAAAATGCTCTAGCACCAGCATCAGAAGTTAATGAAGCAGAATACCAGCTATTATTTACTACTGCTGCATTAGAAGCAATACCATAGTTTGTTGCCCCTACCCTAAATCCACCAAATAAGATTCTATCAGATGGGCGCACTTGAATAATCATCTTATTATTATCATCAATACTATTAGCTATTATAAGCTGTGGAGTTTCTAAAGCACCGCCAGCATAACTAAATATCGTTGTAGCAGTATAATTTCCCGTTGCCGTCATACTTGCGAACGCTGCTGCTGCTCCAACATAATCATTTACACCATCAAATAGCTGTGCTTTATCTCCCGAAAAACTACCTGAACTCTCTGCTGGTTCTGCTGCTCCCTTTTTTGTCCCATCTAAGTTATTAACTGTACTATCTTGTACAGTAGATGTATTAGGATTATCGCCCATGTGCCAAACCATAGCATAATCCGCATCCCAAGTCCTTGTACTATTACTCTCGTTATAAAGAGATATATTTGCAGAGTTGTAGTACATATAGAACTTAGTATTATTTGTATCGTCCACCGCAGTTACATTTACATAGCACTCCATTGTCTTTGCGGTTGTATTGATAGACACGAGTTCCCGATTGAGCTTAGTCACACCGTCTGAGGCTGTAAATAGAATATCGCTCCCCGAACTATTCACTGTTGTCCAAAAATCGGTATCGGTAGTGTTCAACTGCGTTCCTGTTACCAGAACAGGGAAGTTAGTTAAATCCGCATCCACATAAGAGGCATTAATAGTAAACTCTATACAATCCAGCCAGCCAGCGTTATACCAATGTTGATAATTAAAGGAAACGGTATTAGCCTCACCGCCGTCTGCGTTCACATAGCCGTTAAGTTGTGCTGTAGTTTTTGTAACATAAGTAGCAGGGTTTGTAGTAACTGTTGGTACACCAAATGAGGAATAGGTTACTTCCAGATAAGGGCGATAACCTGCCCCCTTTTCATACGTCCATACTCTTAATTCATTTAAGCCCGATGGTGCTATAGATGCTATCTCTTGACTACTTCTTAGGCATAACTTTGTAGTCCCGATAAGGCTTATCCAAGACATCCCTGATGCGTTGCATATAATATCATTCCAACCAGTTTCGTTCCAAGTAGATGTATTTTTACTGCCACCATCACCGTTATAATACGAATAAGGCCAGTCAGTATCTACCATTGGGTCACTAGGATAGGTTGGTTGTCCATTCTGTATAACTACATTAAAATCTACCGTTGAATAATCAACTTCTCCTCTTAAACTGACATTAGCAGCCGTTATTGTAGCACTATCTGGCAATGCAGATGAATCAAAATAAAACATTGTCCTATATACTTTATAATTACCCGTATAAAGACGCTGCCCTATATATGTATCTGTCGCTGTATCAAAAACAAAACCAGTCGCCCCATTTCTTGCAGTTGCATAAACTCCAGAGGTTGTCCCTTCTAAATGCCCATCACTTGCAGATGTAACATATACCTCTGTAGGGTCTATAGTTACAGGATAGGTTGCAGTTGCCATATCCTTTGCCATTACTTGTTTATATTGATTAATAGTTATTGTGTTCCCATCTGCATCATAAGCATAAGGGGCAATCGCCCAAGTAAACCCTGCCGATTTTTGAGCGTTATCCTTTATCCAAACAGTTCCCTTTGGGTCTTTATCAAATACCCAAGTCTCTTGAATAAGTCCCTCTATAACCCGAACTCTGCGAACGCAAACCCCATAATCCCATTCCAACGTATTATTAAGATAATTACTATTGATAGGGTCAACTGCTAAAACTTTAGGACTTCCCTTTGCTACATATTCTTTGCTATCCACCATTACAATAGGATTCCATGACATAGATTGCCCCTGATAAGTGGTAGTGATGTACGCACCTATCACCTGAGCAGAGAACACATTATTAATGATAATGTAAGCATCTTCCTGCCCATGCCATGAACAATCAACCGCACTACCATCATCGTTATATATAGGAGCTTGACTAATCCTTGCAATATACTCGTATTTGTTATTCCCATGAGCGTCTTTCCAAGTCTTGCCTGTATAGGTTATATCTACATTATTATCTACTACTACTGAGACTCCAATGGCATTAGAAAACGCTTGTTTTTTTGACTCAGCAAAAACTTGTGGCGAAAACATACTAGCCAAAAGAATAATCAAAAAGAGTATTGATAACTTTCTCATGTTGAACTCCAGAACAAACTTCTAATTAAAACAACCGCCAAGACAAACACGAGCATTACAACCGTTGCCATTGGGAACACGCCAATCATAACTCCACCAAGAATAACCATAAATGCAACTGATTTCTCGATTATAGCAAGAGATAAGAACCCCATAATAGTAAGTAAGGCTCCTACCATTCTACCGCTTGTAAACCCAAAATAAGGGGCTGCTGTAGTTAAAGCCCCTGATACTTCAGGCCCTAACGTAACATCCCAATCATTATATAGATTATCCGCATAACTTGTACTACCGTTAGAAGGCACATAACCTAGTGGGTAACTATACGTAGTAACTTGGAATACACTAGGTATGTAAGTTTTTAATTGAGGTATGCCCCTATTAAATATACTTCCACCATCAATGGTTAAAACTTCATCATATGTGTCCACAGTTGTTATATAATCAACACCATCGTAATCTTCCATTATTTGTGCCTGTTGCCGTACCCACTCCTTTAACTCACCAGCAGATACTTCCCCTCTCCAATCGGTAGCAACTAAACCCCTTGAAGCATTTGGTGTAGCACCATAATTACCGTAGATTTTAACAGAATAGTTACCACCAAACGTATAACCAGCAGCAGTAGCAGCACTTACGCTTATACCAAACGGCCTCATTCCAGATTGTTCTAGTTTATTTGTGGTAAGTGCTGTACCAGTAGAATCAACTAATTGGATATACCACGTATAAGCTGGAGGTCTAAAGCAAGAGGTATTAGTGCAGTTGGAAAAGTTACCACCCGATATGTTATAAGTGGCAACTATTAACCAATCATCTGTTTCGTAATAGTCTGTATATACTTTTACATCATCTACTGAGGGGGAAGCAGCAAGAACAATCCCACTAGGCATTAAGATTGATATTACAACTACAAGGATAAATATTCTTAACCATTTCATGCGTTCACTTCATTTAATCGTAATATATATCGCCATATCTGTCTCTTTTATAACCATGCTCTGATTTATGAACTGTTACTTTCATTTTTATCGGCTTCTTTACTACAACTTTCTTTTCTACCTTCTTTTTTGGTCTTAGGTCAATTTCCTTAGGCTTATGACCACCCCATTTACGTTTTACTTTCCTAACAGCATGACTAACTTTAGGCACTTTAACCCTGCTATGCCTTTTAACTTCTCTAGTAGCACTTCCAAGCCCTGTGCTTCTTACTTCTAATATACTACCCACTTCTATACCTCTTAAAGAAGTAATTAGCATCCTGTCGAGCTAATTCACGAGTTTTCTTATCCGATGTCCCCTTAGCCAAAAAGTCCATTGATTGGGCCGATTTCAAGTAGTTCCCCCTGTGGTTCTTAAGCACAATAGACCTTCTTTTTTCCATCGGTAAGCGTTTCGACCAGTGAGAACCAGACAAAGGCTCAAAGAGTGGCTTAACTTCTTTCTTTTTCATCTGTCTCCTCTCGACATTCGTAATATAGTTACCCCGTTATTAGGGTCTTTCTTGAAGCTCTTTGCCTTAGTTTGAGCCTCACGTTCCGAATTATACGGAAATCGTCTGGTACTCTTGGTCTGTTTATTAAAGACTTTTACTAGATATTTCTCCACGATTACTTCTTTCGCTTATGACTTTTCTTTCTATGTTCCTGATACACTTTACGCCCTTTCACGATGTAATATTTGCCTCCCTTTGCGCCAGTGTGCAACTTTCCTTTTGCCATTTTACTTACCTCCTTTCTCCAAAATTCCTAGAAGAACGCTATGATTATAGTCTCAATAATTATAATCCCTATAACGGCTGTTATTGCTAATTTAGTACCTTCGTTCCAACCGTTATTCATGCCCTCTTTGAACGCAATTCCTAGCAGTAACACTATCAAGAGGAAACTGATAAGTAGCGAGACTATCATACCAGTCGCATTTACAAAGTCTGAGACAACTGTTGGTATAACTGGAGGTAATGCTGGCCCATATAGCCCGTACATAATGTCATTATTCTGATTACCAAAGATATAACCCAAATACCCTGTTCCACTATGGTCATACGAATAATCAGACATTGTAGAAACATAAGGTACTTCAGGGTCACTTGCCACAACAGCAATTCCTGACCAGTCACCTGTTATAGCGTCAAAATCATTAGAATATACAGCGTAAGAACCACCTGACATATCCCACCCTGAATAGGTTAAGGAATATATAGCATTTCTTATACCCATTGCCCCTACATAATCTAAAGCCCATCCTCCTGCTCCAAAGTTACGGGCATATAAACCACTACTACCCCATGCGTCCGATTCATTTGCTCTCCTATTAAAGAATGTGCGGTATTTTGAACCATTTGTTTGACTATATTGAATTGCCACATCGTTATCATTTATAGATGTATCAATAGATACAGCATTATAGTTCCATTCGGCATCATCTGTAAGCCACCAACCACTTGTGTCTATATCATATACTGCACCTCGTACCCAAGATGTTCCGTTCCAATATACTGCTGTTTGATATATTCTATACACACTACCGTTATAACCTGCATATTGTACTGATACATTTCCAGAGGTGTAAAGAGGAATTACAGAACCATACATACTAGGTCGGCTAGCATTTGCAGACATATTATATATAGGGAAACCAGTATCGGGCAACCATGTAGCTGATGTAGAATTGTTTGTACTCATTACCCGAACATCACTTGACCCATTTAATACATATCCATAAGTAATAAATACTTGTTCGCTATTATTCAAACAAATAGTAGGATTGCGGTAAGACACATTAGCCACACCTGCTACTGCGGTTCTCCATGCACTTTCGGGGGTTAAAGTATGTGCTGTAGCATTAATAGCGTAAGAACAATATGCTATCGGGCTATTATTAGTTGAAGCATTTACAACTATAAAACGTACAGTATCATCAGCAGCATTATACCAAGTATCAAATTGACCTCCATGTGTTTCGTTGGCGGTCATGTTGTAAGTATTACATCCAGTTATAGCAGGTAGAGCTACCCAAGTAGTACCATCTTCAGACCAAGAACCTACTACTTGATTTGCAGCATCCGCTTGATAGAATACCCACATAACACCATCCGCAACAAAGCTATGATGTTGGAATGGAGAACCCAAACCAGTATTAGCCTGTCCTGCTACCACAACGGAAACAGATAGTGGAGTTTCCGCATATGCTATAGATGCTGGCAAAACCAAGCAACATACTAAGATAACCGCCATTAACGCCCAGATAATCCTACTATACTTTTTCATCCTACTACCCCCTTTGTCTTTCATGTAAATTATAGAAATAAGAGGAATCCGCTTTCGCTTTACGGCGAACCTCTTCAGTTCTACCTAATTTAGCTGTATTTTGTAATATCCTTGCAGCTTTTAAAGGTCTATTATGACAACCTTCTAAGACAGCCCTGCGTCTTTTGGTCTGTCCCATATCCTCATCCCATCCAAGTTGTCTTGCCGATAAATTCATCTAATATTCCTCTCTTATTAAGATTTAGGGGCGTTGGGAGTGTGTTGCCACCCTTACCGCCCCATCTATCTTCCTTCGGGGTTTTGGCCTCTCGAATATTTCTATGATGTTAGTCAGAGAAATATTTGAACAAGCCGATTATGATACAAGCAGAGAACACGATTGGAATAAGGGTTCCTACAAACGTGCAAACCGCAGGTTCCCAGTCTGAGGTGGTAATGCTGGTCACGAGCGTCTCTATAACGACGATGCCGATGACTCCTGTAACCGCAGACAGTAGGGCTGAGTTCATTCTATTCATAGTTTTCTCCTACTGACTGTTCGTCAGACAAAAAGAAAGAGAGGAATCCAGAGAATCCCCCTCTAACAAACTGCTTATTCGATTGCATTAACTGATTGTACGCAAGGGAACAATTCGTTCCACAAATAATAGTAATGCGACAATCAGTTTCATATCATTTTCACCTTATGTTTCTTTAACATATCACAATAAATATGATTTGTCAATACCCTAATAAGCAAAATCAGACATATCAAGTCTTTTTACTAAGATACAATAATCTCGCCAAGAACAAAGCTATCCCTACCAATGTTATACAAGCTCCTAAAAGTGGCAAGTCTACCATTATTCCAGAACCTATTCCTATTATGATTGCATTTATGTATTTCATAGTCTTATAAACTACAAACCCCCTGTAGGTTAGGTACAGAGGGTTTGTAGTAGAAACGGAGAACCAATGAACGGCTATTGCGTTTTAAACCACCACGAGCTTGATTTATTACCGCAAGAACTTACTGCGATTACCTTCCAGAAATAGTATGTGTTTGGCATGATTTCAGAGTTCTTTAAGAACATAGGAATATCTGTAGTATTGGCTATAAAAGTCATAGTATTGGAGTTATTCCCGAAATAGAACTCGTATGAAGTTGCGTTACAATTTGACCATTGGAACATAATCGTGCTGTTAGAAACTGCCATATCTCCATTTGTAGGGAATACTGATACTGGTTTGGTAACTGTAGAGCAATTTGGTGCAACTGTTGGTGTTGGAGTTGGGGTAGGTGTTGGTGTACTGCCATTTGGAACAGGAGTAGCGGTAGGGCTTGCGTTCAATCGAGCCTCAAGTGCTGCCAATCTAATTGAGATGTTATAGGACTCCAAAGAAGCTACCCTTACCGTAAGGAACGATAAATCACCAGCAAAATTCGATGTGTTAAGAGCTTCCAGCACACCGAGCCTTGCATTGATAGGGGACAGGTCTACATGAGCAATGGCTCCTACTTCCGTAGTGATACGATTCGATAAATCGGTTATGTTTTGGTCTTGACGGGTGTTTACTGCATCTGAGTTATTAACCCTTGCTGTAAGCACTTGCAGAGGCGTTTGCGTGGTTGTTGTAGTAGTTGCCTTCTTCGTTGTGCAACCTACCATCGGAATAATCATTAAACAACAGAGTAACAGTCCTATGATATATCTTTTCTTCATTACTTCTCCTTTACATATTTGGGCGAATAAATATCCAGAATATACAAGCCAGTATAAACAATACAGCAGCTATTATCCACTTCTTTTCCACTATAACCCTCCTACTTGACTTAAAATAGCGTAAACTAACATCGCAACAATAGCCCAAAACAATATCTTGTAGCCTAACTTTGATTTCTTTGTTTCACTTGATTGCTTCTTAAATGGATTTCTAAATGGCATACTACTCTCCCTTTTTAGACTTCATATTCTGATAACCTAACTTTGGATTGCCACGAGGCTTAGACCGCCAATAACCTTTTGCTTTTAATTCATCCCGAAGAATTTTATAAAGTCCCTGTTGATAAGTCATATTTTGGATTGCTACCCGAAGTTCTTTTAAATCAATCATTATTGTTTGCCTTTATCTATTTAACCCTACGCTTATATTATCATACACAATAAAGTTTGTCAAGTCCCTGTTTGACAACCCTATGTCAATCGTGGCTGGAATCCAGATTCTATGAGTAAACTTCACAGCCACTTTCCGAAGAAATTTCCGATGCGATAGATTCAGTAGGGCAGGGGTAGGGGAGTGGTTAAATTCCGATGTGTCAAAGCTGGCACGTCTTGTTATGTCACGCAGTAGCTATGGTAGAAGTGGTTGTTATGTAGAGTACGTCATGTTTATAGCTGTTATGTTAAGTACGTCAAAACTCGTCTTTAGGTGACGATAAATGGCCTGACGTCCTGACGTCTTTTTAAGGGTGTAATTGATGGGGGTAATTCCTGACGTCCTGACGTCCGATGCCGATTTTTGAGGTTATGCCGATGCCCCAATTTTTGAGCATTTTTTGACCTGCCGATTTTACCAGATTAGACAATATTTTATAATCCTTATTTTAATCAATAATTTTATTTTGTGATAATCTTTTATGCTTATATTATTTTGGACAGTTTGGACAGTTTATGTTATTTTGTACTTTCCTTAAAAAGATGATATTTAATCCATTTATGATTTTAGAACTTTACCAGATTTTAACGGATGATTGATGGAAACATTTTGGCAAAAGGTTATAACATTATTTATTGAGAATTGACAACCTGTTATCAGTTCTTAATAAATAATGTTTATGCTATACATATATATACACTGTTTATAATCCATCATATAAAATCAATTTAGCTATGCAACTATAAAAGCTCAGATATAGATTAGCTTTAATAAATGACTTTGTTGAATTGAGTGATTAGGGTATTGACATATAGCTAATCTTATTATAATATAGGTGTATCAAGTTATAGAAGGGGGTTATATGAAAGTATCACACGAAATAATATTCAAGGCATCTGTAACACAAACTAGTT
>Ga0315293_10003553_pt1 | contig 15007 bp, 12 predicted proteins | sample YL17G13_20_MG_FD_203071 | JGI IMG/M metagenome (GOLD analysis project Ga0315293, IMG submission 203071) | Sediment microbial communities from Yellowstone Lake, YNP, Wyoming, USA - YL17G13_20 | ecosystem: Environmental > Aquatic > Freshwater > Lake > Sediment | place: USA: Wyoming | collected... | reverse complement strand
ATATGCAATTTTTATAAAAGCAGAATCTTTGTCTATAGGATTTATATCATAAACTTTAGCTGCAAGGTTCATCATGTAGGGTTTTGTTGTTGTCAACTCGGTCCATGTCCCAATAGAAGATTCTGCCGCAATAGCACCAGCGCCTCTCTTGAATGAAGTGCCTTCAGAAAGTCCACCTATTCGAAATGATGTAAGAATATCAGAATGCTTTGGTTTGTAATCTAAATGCACGAAATCCTCATAACTCACCATAAATATTTCTTTACAAATCCAATCTTATATATTTGTCTATCAAATGATTTATTAATGCAAAACTATTAGAAAATATTAGGTGATGTGATGACTTCAATGCGTGGCATGATAATTGGAATTTTGATTATGGTTCTTGGTCTTATAGTAATAAGCATATTTTTGTCGCCAGACTGGCTATTCTCGCTGGGGATTGACATACAAACTTTCAATGCAATAAACACACAATTCAGGTTCTGGTCATTGCCTGTTGGCATAGCAATAGTGATTGCAGGATTATACGCAATGGGGAAATTAGAGTAAAATGAGCATAGGCAAAATATTTGTGGGGGTATTTGTGATGGTAATAGGTATAGCACTATGGTTTATGCTCGCAACGCCACAGGGAGCATTAACTCAAGTATTATTTTCTACCCCAGCAGACAGATTTGCATTCACTGAAACATTCAGCAGCTTCCAGTTCATTTATTTTCTAATTGTAATGGGGGCTGGTATAGGAATTATACTTTGGGGTTCGCAAACTTAGAAAAGTTTTAAAAGCAATAGTAATCTTCTCTTAATCAGTGGGCTTGTAGCTTAGCCTGGTATAGCGCTGGTCTTATATGACCTGTATGGATTTCCATGCATCTCGAAGCGAGCCAGAGGTCCCCGGTCCGAATCCGGGCAAGCCCATTCATTTCTTTTTTAGAACAGAGTTGTAAACTTCGAGAATCTGATCAACAACTTTCTCCCAAGAATGATTTCTTGAAACATATTCATATCCGTTCTTGCCAAATTCTTTTCGCGTATTACCATCTTTCAATAATTTTTCGATTCCATTTGTAAGTTCTTCTATAGACTTTGGATTTACAAGCAGTCCTGCTTTTGACAGATTAATTAATTCAGTTGTACCGCCCGTCGAAGTTGCAACTATCGGGAGTCCAGCTGCCATTGCTTCATAAAGCACTGTTGCTTGAGGCTCATGCCAGACTGACGGCAAAACAAATATGTCTGATGCTTTATAATATCCAATCAGTGTTTCTGAAGGAACTCTGCCTGGGAAAATTATATTTCTATTTGAAGAAGCAAGTTGTTTGTAAATAAATGTTAAAGTATCATCACCTATGATTACCAGTTTCAGATTCTTGTATTTTTTGGAAACTTTATTGAATGTTGGAATTAAAAAGTCTAATCCCTTCTCCGGAAGATGTCTCCCTACAAAAAGCAAAACTTTCTCATCAGCTCCAAAATTCAATTTTTTCCTTGCAACCTCTCTTGATACAGAATCATATTTCAAAACATCAACTCCATTTCGTATAACCTTGATCTTTTCTGAGTTCAGACCATTTGAAACCAAATGGCTTTTATTGAATTCGCTAACAGCCATCACCATATCAGAATATTTCTTGAATTCCTCGCTTATCATTTTGTAATGTATAAAATGGATAGCGTCACGCAAATCAAATGTTTCAAGAGAACCGACTGCCGAATGAATTGTGTTAACTATTGGACAATTGGCTTCTTTCTTTATTGAACCCATTGCGAATTCAATATTTGAAGTCCTATGATGAAAATGGATAATGTCTGGTTTTATTTTTTTGACAAGTTTTAATACTTCAGGAAGATAAATCATCGCATCCAGCGCATACATATCTGCAATATTGAAGAAACTCGAGAAACCATGCACCTTTATTCCGTCGTAATCATATTCGCCCTTATTTTTTTCATGGAAACTTATTAAGTCAACACTATGTCCGCGCTTAATCAATTCCTTGCATATGCTAATAGTATAATTCGCTACTCCACTAATTACCGGTGGTAGATATGAGAACATTAAAATTTTCATGTGTTTATCCAGATATGTATATAAAGATTATTCAATTTTTAATATTTAAAAAGGTTGAGTTTGAAATGAAAGTCGCAATATTTACTGACACGTTTATACCACAAACTAATGGAGTGGTAACATCTATATGCAACAAGATAAAGGAACTTTCAAAACGCGGAATAGAAGTAATAGTCTTCGCACCAGGAAAAACAACACATATGGAATATTATTGTGGCGCAAGGGTTTATTTCTTCAAATCGCAATCTCTGAATTTTTATCCAGAGTATCTTCTGGCTGATTTTGGTGAAGTCTACATGAAATCATTTACATTGTTAGAGATGGAAAAACCTGATGTTTACCATGTAGAAGATCCTTTTGTCATTGGATTTGTTGGTATAACCTATGCACAAAAATTCAAGAAACCGTTAATTGGGACTTATCATACTTATTATGAAGAATATGCCGCCCATCTTTCAAAAGGACGGTATAGGAGATTGATGAGATATCTCTTTGGCAAGACCTCTTGGCCTTACATAACAGTATTCTTCAATAGTTGTGGGACAACAATAGCGCCTGGAAATGGAATAGCAAAAATTTTGCGGGAGCACAATATAAACAATGTGAAGGTTATACCAAATGGTGTTGACTTCTCGCTTATAAGAAATAAAAGAAGATACGACATCAGAAAGTTACATAACATACCAAAAAATGCAAAATTAATACTTCATTTAGGCAGAATAAGTTTTGAGAAAAAAATTGAGATTCTTTTAAAAGCATTCATAGAACTTTATGATAAAAATACTTATTTAGTAATTGTTGGAGATGGGCCAAGTCTTAAGGATTACCAAAGGATTGCTAAGGATCTAAATATAAAAAACATTGTATTCACTGGTTATGTAAACGATGAATACATCGCATCGTATTATAATTCTGCGGACATTTTCGCTACATCATCAGATACTGAGATATGTCCTATGGTAGTTTTGGAAGCGTTCGCGGCTGGAAAACCTGTTGTTGGGCCTGATTATCTTGGTGTAAACGATCTTATCATAAATAATTTTAATGGTTTAAAATTCAAAACAGGTGATTACATTGACATGGCAATGAAATTATCTTTGTTGTTAAAGAATAAAAAAATGAGAAACTTACTTGGAAAAAATGCAAAAAGATTTTCAGAAAAATATTCGGTTGAAAAAACAATAGGTTACTTAATGGATGTCTACAAAAACACAAAACCAAAAAATTTCAGGCTTAGAGAACTTATTGTATTTTGGCCGAAGTTAAACATTTCACAAATCAATTATATCAAAAATCACAAGCTGGTAAAATATTTAAAGCGTATAAAGTCTAGATTCTATTAACGCCCCGATAGTCTAGTCCGGTCAAGGATATCGGCCTTTCGAGCCGACGACCCGGGTTCAAATCCCGGCCGGGGCATTACATTTTTAAATGCATAAAAAGTGATTTAAAACATGAAGCGCAGTTCAAGACATTGGAAAAAGTACAAACAGTGTAGATGGCGTACTAGAAAAAAGAGAATTCGCGACAGAAAAAGAAAACGAAAGCAAGAAAGAATTAGAGCTGCATAAAATAAGTATATATTTCTATTTTTAATTTTATTTAATGCGGGGATAGCCAAGCGGTCAAAGGCGCTAGGTTCAGGGCCTAGTCCCTTAGTGGGTTCGCGAGTTCAAATCTCGTTCCCCGCACTAAAAACATTTAAAGGGATGGATTTGGATAAATTATATCAGGCAGGAGTACCCAAGTCTGGTCCAAGGGGCAGGACTTAAGCAACCCTTTGCTAACGCGAAGCGTTGGCGGAAAGTTGAAGAAATCCTGTGGCTTAGTGCCCCCGCGGGTTCAAATCCCCCCTCCTGCAGTATGGCCCGAGTAGTTTAGTGGTAGAATAAGGGGCTGTGGCCCCCTCGATGCGGGTTCGATTCCCGCCCCGGGCCCTCATATTAAAGTATAGTACATCAACCAAAAGAATTGTTGTCTGTAATCCTTGTTTCTGACTTAAGCAGTAACAATATAAACATCCGATTGTTGTCCAATATCGTGAAAAATTTCATAAAAACATTAATAAGAAGGACAGCAAAAACCAAAATACTCTTTTTGCCAATGGGAATTTTTGCACGAGTTGTAATATATGCTATCTACGCTATTCAAAGTAGCGGATCTGGATTATCAGTAATAGGTTTTAACAACACTGGACGACGTAAGGTTGTTAATTTAATAAATAAAATTAAAGGGGAAGTAGAATTGTTAATGGGTACTAATGAAGCTTATCAGATATTTATGGCTGTGAAAAGAACGGAAAAAGTTAAGGGCGACATTGTAGAGGTTGGCGTGTATAAAGGTGGATCCGCAAAACTTATTTGTGAATCAAAAGGAAACAAAAACCTATATTTATTTGATACATTTGAAGGTGTTCCTAAAGTTGATGAAATTGATGCGCCTTATTTTTATAAAGGGGAATTTGCGGCATCATTTGAAAATGTTAAAAATTATTTGAGAGATTATAGCAATGTATATTTTTATAAAGGATTATTTCCAGCTACAGCTAAGCATGTAAAAGGCAAAAAGTTTTCTTTTGCAAATTTTGATGTAGATACATATGAAAGCACCTTGGATTGTTTAAAATTTTTCTATAAAAGGATGAACAAAGGGGGAATAATTATGTCGCATGACTATATCACTATTCCTGGTGTTACTAAAGCTTTTGATGAATTCTTCAAAGATAAACCAGAACCAATTATTGAAATGTATGGTTCGCAATGTTTAGTTGTAAAATTATAATTTATTGCTTATGTAATATAAAATTAAAGAAAAGTTTTTTTATTCGGCTTTCTTTTAACAAATTTAATAAATTTGTGAGTTTTAGATTGTTAATGTCTTATATTTTAACTCTATCGCACGCTTCGGGCTCTTAGATACCTTTAAATATTATAAAAAAATGGATTAATTATGATATTAGAGATATTAGCATTTTTGGGGATAGCAATTTCCTTTGCACTTGCAGAACTTTATTCTTCTAAGGAACAATGGGGCAAGATGGATAAATATTATAAATTAGCATCCACAAAGGGCAGACTGCTTTTTGGCTTCGGATGGGGTGCACTTTGTTTTATTATTTTATCTTTCATTGACAGGCAAATAATTGTTATAGGCGCTATAGGTCTTTTTATTCTTACTGCTTGGTTATATAGAGATAAACTAAAAAGTCTATGGAAAGTAGCGTTACTACTGGGAATATTTCTTATGGTATTCGATTGGGTGTTTGAAAATATCGGGGCAAACCTAAATTTCTGGTACAGTTACATTTCTGTATTTTTTGTAAGAGCTGTTCCTATTGAGATAATGATAACTTGCTTACTTGGTGGATTTAGTTATGCTCTGTTTTTACCTAAAAAGTGGAATTGGAAATATGCGTTATTAATATCTTTGGTCTTTGGATTTGGCGGTGTGTTGGGCGAAAACACACTACGTTCAAATGGATTTATGTCGTATTCTGGGGGATGGACTCCATTTCATGCATTTGTGGCTTACTTTTCAGTTTGGTTCCTTATAAATCTTGTATGGTACTTTGTGCTTAACAGAGAAAAGAAGAAAAGGTAATTTGCTGGTTTCTATTGTTATTATCTTATAACCTAACCCATGGTACATCATGAGCATTTATTCCTTAAGCAATTAATTTAAATCAAAACTAACTTGTATTTTGTATGGCCAGACAAGCTATTATCAGAAAAAAGTCTATTGAATGGCATAATAAAGGTTCTAGATTAAGAGATTTTATTCTTGGATGGCAAGATGGTCTTGTCAATGTTCTTGGTGTAATGCTTGGTGTAGTCGCTGCAGCGCAAACTGTTAATGTTGTTTTGATTGCTGCTGTTGCTGCAGCCATGGCAGAATCAATATCAATGGCAGCAGTTGCATATACCTCTTTCAAAGCAGAATATGATTTTTACAAATCTGAAGAAAATAGAGAAAAACGTGAAATAAAAGAAGTGCCTCAAACTGAACGATCTGAGATAAGACAAATTTACAGGAAGTTCGGATTCAAGGGAGCATTATTAGAAAAAATTGTTAAGCATATAACTTCGGACAAAAAACGTTGGCTTGAAGTAATGATGTCACAAGAACTAAAATTAGCTCAGCCTCATACAACTCCAATTAGCATAGCTGCTGTTGTAGGTTTCTCAGCATTAATTGGTTCATTTATTCCAGTCATACCTTTTCTATTACTTCCAATGGGCACAGCAACTTGGGTAGCATTGATATTATCAACATGTGTACTTTTTGGAATTGGTATTTACAAAGCAAAAACAACTGTTGGCAATCCAATAAAGAGTGGTATTGAAATGATGATAATTGGAATGGCTGCTGCAATTGCTGGTTATCTAGTAGGAACATTGCTTGGTTCAGTAATATAATATTAAAACCAATTAGGCAAACTTGGATCTTTGTTGTCAGATTCTGTGGAAGAATTTGTTTGCGAGCCATAATATTTTTGGATTGGTTTATCTTTCCCAATCATCATATATCCTTTCCCCCAATGTTTTTGTGTTTTTCTTTTTAAAATCCAAATTGTAAATAAAACTCCTGCAGAAAATCCAATTATTCCAGTTATTATCTCAATCATCAACAGAAATTAATAATTTATTACATAAAAAGTTTGACTTATTGATAAAAATAATATAGTTAACTTTATAAATATGAAAACAAATTTTAACTATACTTTAATGTAATCCGAAGAGTTCAGATATCACGACTATCTGAATGATTTTTCATAGTCATAACGTCATGTGTTGAGTAGTGCTAATGCACTTCGAGGAAAACACATATCCAATATGACATCTGCCTTTGCCGGTGCATTGCGCGCTGGCTGAGAGAAAGGCGAGGAATGCTTGGATAATGTTCAAGCACGATGTAGGAACGTGCATAAAGCCTATTTTATTCAGGTTTTAGTCAAACTAAAAGTTTGAAAGTAGTGAAACTTGATTGTACAATGTTTGCGATCTTTAACTCCAGTTGATCCTACTGGAGAACACTGCTATCGGAATCCGTGAAAACCATGCAAGTCAGCTGACCAAGTGTGGTCGGCGGCGTACGGCTCAGTAACACGTAGACAATCTGCCCTCAAAACTGGGATAACAGCGGGAAACTGCTGCTAATATCAGATAGATGTTAGATACTGGAACGTTCTAACATTCAAAGGGACCAAGCTTTCTCTTGGTTTACGTTTGAGGATGAGTCTGCGGCTGATCAGGTTGTTGGCGAGGTAACGGCTCACCAAGCCTTATACCAGTAGGGGTCATGAGAGTGAGGGCCCCGAGAAGGACACTGAGACAAGGGTCCTAGCCCTACGGGGTGCAGCAGGTGCGGAAACTCTGCAATGTCCGTAAGGATGACAGGGGGATTCCGAGTGCTAGTACAATGTACTGGCTTTTGCCAAGTCTAAATAGCTTGGCGAATAAGAGGTGGGCAAGACCGGTGGCAGCAGCCGCGGTAATACCGGCGCCTCAAGTGGTGTTCGCTTTTATTGGGCCTAAAGCGCCCGTAGCCGGCTTTGTAAGTTTCTGGTGAAATCCTTGCGTATAACGTAAGGGCGTGCCAGGGGTACTGCAAAGCTAGGGACTGGGAGAGGATAGAAGTATTACTTGGGTAAGGGTAAAATCTTATAATCCAAGTAGGACTACCCGTAGCGAAGGCGTCTATCTAGAACAGGTCCGACGGTGAGGGGCGAAAGCTGAGGGATCAAACGGGATTAGATACCCCGGTAGTCTCAGCTGTAAACACTGCGAGTTAGGTATTGCATCTCGTTCGTCGATATGCAGTGCCGAAGCGAAGGCATTAAACTCGCCGCCTGGGGAGTACGGTCGCAAGACTGAAACTTAAAGGAATAGGCGGGGGAGCACAACAAGGGATGAAGCGTGCGGTTTAATTGGATTCGACGCCGGAAATCTTACCGGGACCGACAGCATTATGAAGGTCAGTCTGAAGGGCTTACCAGAAGCGCTGAGAGGTGGTGCATGGCTGCCGTCAGCTCGTGTCGTGAGATGTCCTGTTAAGTCAGGCAACGAGCGAGACCCTCGCTGCTACTTGCTATTTCTTATCTTCGGATTAGAAAGCACAATAGCAGGACCGCGCCTGTAAAGGCGAGGAAGGTGAGGGCGACGTCAAGTCAGTATGCCCCGAATGTCTCGGGCTACACGCGCGCTGCAATGCGTAAGACAATGAGATGCAACACCGAAAGGTGAAGCCAATCCCATAAACTTACGCTCAGTTCAGATCGAGGGTTGCAACTCACCCTCGTGAGGCCGGAATCCCTAGTAACCGTGTTTCATTATGGCACGGTGAATATGTCCCTGCTCCTTGCACTCACCGCCCGTCATACCATTCGAGTTGGGTGGAAGTGAGATCCTTTCTTTTAGATAGTCTCGAACTTTCATTCAGCGAGAGGGGTAAAGTCGTCACAAGGTAGCCGTAGGGGAACCTGCGGCTGGATCACCTCCTTTTTTATAATAAATGAGTGTAAACGCATTCGTACAATCAGGCACTTGTACTGCATGTTCCTACATCGTTCTTTCTTTTTTTGAAAGAATTAGCGTGAGCTTTAAATAAAAGCGAATACTTTTATTTGTCATGAGTATAATAAAAGAATTCAAAGAATTTCTGAAAGAATACAAAGTGATGGGTCTTGCAATAGCATTCATAATGGGTATTGCAATCACTTCATTAATTCAGTCTTTAGTAAATGATATAATAATGCCTGTGCTTAACCCAGTACTTTCCGCCGCAGGCACTGATTGGAAAACTGCAGTTTTTACTATTGGTCCAGTAAGTTTGAACTTGGGTTCATTCCTGAGTAATTTAATAAATTTCATCATAATCGCATTTGTGATTTTCTTAATTGCAAAAATTTTAATGCGCGAAGAAAAAGTTTCAAAGAAATAATTAATTCTGAATATAAACTTTTATAAATGCTAAATTAGAAGTTGTAGTTTAGGGGCCCGTGGCGAAACGGTATCGCGTCCGCCTTGCACGCGGGAGGCTCCGGGTTCAAATCCCGGCGGGTCCATTCTTATTATGTATAGCCCCACGTCTGCAGTCTATCTCCGTCGCTCTTCCAGCGTTCGCCGATATCTGTTCTATAAAACATGTTTGGAATCATGATATTTTCAATTCTTTTATACACAATATCTCTTGCATCACTCATAGTCTCCGCATTGCCTGTGACCACTAATGCATAACCAGAATTTCCGGCTAATCTCCATTCATCATCAACAATTTTTATATCACATGAGTGGATACCATCAAAATTTGGTTTTTTAAATATGACCATTGCATCTTCTGAATAACGCTTGAATGCTGCTGGATCATTAAAGGGAAATGGTGGCACAGCAATAACAACGCCTACTTGAAAACCATTTTTTGTTTTTAAACTATAATTAACACCATGTGAAATTGCATCCATAAATTCACCCATTGGACTTTGGATTCCATCCATTTGTATATTTATCGTGGGATACCCAAATCTTGAAGTAAACTCCAGTGGGAAAACTCCTTTCTTATTTGCAATACAATTAACATCAATATAACCAACATAACCTGATTGCACAAGTTTTTCTTTCATTTTCTCTAAAGTTGCTTCAAAAAGTTTGTTTGGTTTGGACCAATACATCGAAGTACCCATCTCTCCTGTAGAAGGTCCAACTTCGCCTGGGAACATTTTCTTATGTTCAAAGTTTATATTTATCGGGTAAATGAAATCTTTCCCATTAAAGAAAGCGCCTATAGCGACTTCCACACCAGAAGCAAACTTTTGTAATTGAAACATTTTTATTTTCTTTGACCAATTTTTCTTGTAAAGTCCAAGCATATGTATCATATCAGCGCCATCATCTTCTTTCCCGACATAAAGAAGCTCTTTTTCATTTTGTGCGGCACCGCTTGGCTTAAGCACGTATCTGTCAGAATTTTTAACAACAAAGTCTATTGCCGCATCAAAATTTGTAAAATCCCAAGATGGTAGAACATCCATTTTAACTTCAGCCATTTCTTTTTGTCCTATCTCTCTTTTATCCTCCAAATTATCAGTATAAACACTTCCGCCTACAACAGCCTTCCCTTCTTTTCTTAGCGCATCTGCTTCTTTACCAAAACCTATATCATCAAAAATAATTACATCAGCCCAATCTTTGTAGGCCTTCCAATCATCAATTTTTTCGAACATTCCATCTCCTATGTCTTTTTGTGTTGGATCTTCTATGTAAAATTTGACTTCATTCCCTTCTTTTTTTATTTTCCGAGCAAGATCAACTGCTAACGCTTCAAAAGAAACAAAAAGAAATTTTTTTGTATTACTCTGGCCATTGTCATTTTTATTATTCATATTTTTAAATGTATATTAATAAAAAATACAGTTCATACTTAAATTGATTTCTATTTTTTTAGAAATCTTCTCTGAAAATTTTTTATAACGAAAAATCTAAATACCGTTGCTTCATCATAATCTTAAGGGCGCAAAAATTATGATAGATGATAACCCTTACCTTCAAGCAGAAATGAAAAAAGCAGACATGTATCTTGTTAGCGGATTAATGTCAAATGCCATGGTAGCTTTAGAGATTTACAAATTAAAAGAATATCAGAAACTGGCAAAAGATATTGCTGATTCTTGTCTTGGAACGGGTCTTGATAATGCAACAAGTATTCTTGAAGAACTTGCTAAATATCCGCTTAACAAAAATATAAAAATTGAACTTAAAGATGACATGCCAAAAGTTAAAAAAATATTGGGACTTATCAGCAAAGGAAATTACTCTTCGATAACTGAATCTGAATTAATGGAAGCGAAGAATTTTACAATAATAGCACAAGATGCAGCTACAGCAGCAATTGAGCGATATAGCGAAGCTTTCAGTTTCCAGCTTGTTAATTATTTTTCGAAAAGTATTACTTAGTACGCATCAACATCTTTATAAAGGAGAAATTTTTTCTTAACCTATTAAGGCTGATGAAAATGGAAATACAATAGTGCTTCAAGCACCATTTCTCGTGATTTAGCCTTATTTTTCTCTATGCGCTTCCTGCATCAGCATGATCTGGAAGTAAGAGACATCCGCTAAACATCACAACATCATGTTTATGATGTCATGCACAGGATTGAGGATTAATTACATAGGCACTACGCTGTTAGGTGGACGGCTTGGCTCAGTAAAGCGAAGAAGGGCGCGGCAAGCTGCGATAAGCTCCGGGGATTCGCACGCAGAATTAGATCCGGAGATGCCCGAATGAGACTTCTCGACTATCAGTAATGGTAGTCAATCGCTTCGCGATTGTTAACGCGGTGAATTGAAACATCTTAGTAACCGCAGGAAAAGAAATCAACAGAGATGTCGTCAGTACTGGCGAAAGAACGCGACATAGAGCAAACTGAATCTGCTGATGTAAATCAGTAGAGATGTGGTGTTTTGGAGCCACATATGCAATCTTCGATGTTAAGAAAAAGTTATCTGGAAAGATGCGCCATAGAGGGTGATAGCCCCGTATTTGTAAGCAGAGGAGATTGTGTGGTTTCCAGAGTACTGGGGGTTGAGATTCCTCCAGGAAATCGGGAGTCAGCGACTTCCAACTCTAAATATTATCTGAGACCGATAGTGAAGTAGTACCGCGAGGGAAAACTGAAAAGGATCCTGAGAAGGATGCGAAAAGAACCCGAAATCTAACAGTTAAGGTATGCTGCGGCGTAGAAGGCAATTATTCTAGCGAACCTGGTGCAAACCAATAGTAGCGTGAGAAATTGATCCAGTGTTGCAGCGTTCCTGTAGGATAAAGCGGCAGGGAGTTTATTGTAGTGGCGAGGCTAACTGTAATGAAGCAGGAAGCCGGAGCGAAAGCAACAAGCGCGCAAGTGATGAGGCGCGACCTATGAAAGTGGGTGTAGTCACTGCAATCAGACCCGAAGTCGGGTGATCTAGGCCTGGGTAGGATGAAGTGGGGATCTTTATCTCCATGGAGGTCCGTAGGGGTACTACCTTTCAAAGTGTTCCTTTGACCTGGGTCTAGGGGTAAAAGGCCAATCGTACCCGGAGATAGCTGGTTCCTCCTAAAATGAACCTTAGTTCAGCCGTGTCTGAGTTTGCTGTTAAGGTAGAGCACTGATTGTTTACGCAGGCATCGAGAGATGTCGGTAAACTGTCAAACTCCGAATGTTTCAGCGACGTAGAAGACATGAGTGGGGGCGCCGGGGTAAGCTCGGTGTCCAAAAGCGGAACAACGCAGACCGAAGTTAAGGCCCCAAAATACTGATTAAGTGAAATTCGAACCTTGTCATAATCCATAAACAGTCGGGAGGTAGGCTCAGAAGCAGCCACCCTTTAAAAAGTGTGTAACAACTTACCGATCTAGGGTTATGGCGGGGAAAATGGACGGGTCTAAATCAGTTGCCGATACTTCGGAGCACTTTTCATATGAAGAGTGATCTGGTAAGGAGGCGTGATGCGTGGGCAGAAGTTCGTTCGAAAGAACGAGTGGACCGCGCAATATTGAGAATCCTGCCGGTAGTAGTAGCCTAGATGGGTGAGAATCCCATCCTCCTTAAGGGCCAGGGTTCCTCGGCAATGCTTCGTCATCCGAGGGTCAGCCGATCCTAACTGTTACCGTAATCCGCGTAACGGGAAAGGGAAACAGGTTAATATTCCTGTGCCACTTGAATACGAGCAGCAATGCATGCCAGTTCGAAGACACTTCGGGCTAGGTGAAGTACAACCGTCGTTGTATTTAACAAATATAAGACCGGGGAGTTCTATAACGGAGAGATCCGGTTTAAATTTGGAACAGCCTGCGTTTGTGGGTTTCATTAAAGCCTGGAGTCAGTGAAAATTTGACTGGAAGGATTTCAAGTGTTCGTACCGAGAACCGGGACAGGTGTCTCGAGCTTAGAAGGCTAAGGAGTGTAAGGATAAATTAGTCGAGGGAATTCGGCAAAATAGCTCCGTAACTTAGGGATATGGAGTACCTGCGGCAGTGTTTCGAAAGAAGTGTTGTTGCAGGTTTCAGAAACCAGGGGAATTGGACTGTTTAACAAAAACATAGCTGATTGCTAGTCTTAAAAGATGAGTACAATCAGCGACGCCTGCCCAGTGCGGGTACCTGAAAATCCTTTTCAAGGGATCTAATGGCCCGTAAACGGCGGAGGTAACTGTAACCTTCTTAAGCAAGCGCAATGCCTTGCCATTTAAATGATGGCTTTGCGAACGGCGTAACTAGATTCCCACTGTCCCCGACTAATACCTTATGAACACACCCTTCTGGTGCAAAGGCCAGAGGCTTCCATTGGGACGAAAAGACCCCGAGAGCTTTACTGCAACTTGCATTTGTTTTTTAGTTTCTGAATTATAGCGTAGGTAGGAGAGGTTTGATAGCTGAACCGTCAGGTTCGGTTTACTCGAAAGTGTAACACTACCATCCAGAGTCTGAAAGACTTACTTTGGAATTATTTCAGAGGACAGGTGCAGGCGGGCAGTTTGGCTGGGGCGGCACGCCGCCGATAAAGGATCAGCGGCGCCCAAAGGTCGGCTCAAGCGGTTCAGAAATCCGCTGTAGAGAGTAAGGGCAAAAGCCGGCTTGACTGAGTTTCGAAAAGTAAGAAACGCAGATACGAAAGTAGGGCCTAATGAACCACTGTGTCTCTCTCGTTGAGAGCCAGTGATGACAGAAAAGTTACCTCGGGGGTAACAGAGTTGTCGCGAACGAGAGCTCATATCGACTTCGCGGCTTGCTACATCGACGTCGGCTCCTCCCATCCTGGCTGTGCAGCAGCAGCCAAGGGTACGGGTGTCCACCGGTTAAAGGGGGTCGTGAGCTGGGTTCAGTACGCTGCGAGGCAGTACGGTTTTTATCTAGTGGAAGTGCAGAGTGACTGAGTGGAAGTTTCCATTAGTACGAGAGGAACATGGAAACGGCGCCTCTAGTCAACCAGTTGTCCGACAGGGCATAAGCTGGGCAGCCACGCGCTGAGGAATAAGAGCTGAATGCATCTAAGCTCGAAGTCCACCGTGAAAAAAGTCACTTATAGTGTTGCAGTAGAAGACTGCGTTGATAGGATCAGGACGTAATCTAGTAATAGGCAATCCGTGATTACTAATAACACTTAGCCTATCTTAATCCTCAATCTTGTGTATGGCATCATATTTTTTCATTCAATAAGAATTAGTGCGAACTTTTTGCAAAAAAAATTAGATTCGTGGGTAGAACGGAGTAAGTCTGCCAGAGTATGGCGTTGATCTCATAGCTTTTTGTTTCTCTATATCTTTACTGCGCCATTCTCCCAATATTTTTCCGAGTTCTGCAATTGGGTTTTCGCTTTCTTCTGTTCTTACTTCTAATTCTGTTTGACTAAATGGGTCAAGCATTGGATGTCTATCCTTAGAATTTTGTATTAAATACCAATTTACCCAATTGAAGTAAACTCTTGTGTTATATGCTATTGCTTCCATTAAAACCAAACAGATTAACTATTTAAAAAACTTTTGAATATAATTGATTATGATTTGTCTTGGGATAGAATCAACTGCGCACACATTCGGAACTGGGCTTGTAGACTCGAGAGGAAATATTCTTGCTAATGTTAAAGACATGTATAGACCTCCTGCTGGATGGGGAATTGATCCCTCAAAAGCCAAACAGCATCATATTGATGTAGCAGATAAAATTATTTCTGAGGCACTGATTGAAAAACCAGACTTGATTGCTTATGCTGCTGGACCTGGACTTCCGCCTTGTTTAAAGATTGGTAGAGATAAAGCAGTTGAATACGCAAAAAAATTCAATATTCCAATTGTTCCTGTTAATCATTGCATTGCGCATTTAGAAATTGGAAAACTTCTTGCTAAATTCAAGGATCCAGTTATGCTTTATGTCTCTGGTGGAAACACACAGGTAATT
>Ga0315293_10003551_pt1 | contig 15012 bp, 22 predicted proteins | sample YL17G13_20_MG_FD_203071 | JGI IMG/M metagenome (GOLD analysis project Ga0315293, IMG submission 203071) | Sediment microbial communities from Yellowstone Lake, YNP, Wyoming, USA - YL17G13_20 | ecosystem: Environmental > Aquatic > Freshwater > Lake > Sediment | place: USA: Wyoming | collected... | reverse complement strand
TATAGCACGCTCGATAATTGGGTCCGTGGTCTGGTCAGTTTCCCGCCGGATAAAATTCCCGATCTTATCCGGGCCACGCGAGATGATCGCTTTCTTCGTTTCATTCTTGACCCGCTCGGCCTGGACTACTACGAAAAGCCGAACGGGAAGAATAGCTCCCGGCTTTCTATAGAGCAGCATCAGCTCCTTGTCTTCATCCTTGGCGGAAAGATAGCCGAGGAAATCCGGCGCTCCCTTGATGACGGATCACCAGGAGGCAGGAAGCTCACGGAGGAAGAAAAGAAAAAGGTTTGGGAGCGGATAGACCAAGAGATCCGAGCCCTGGTGGAATTGAGGGCAAAGATCGGGGAAGGAAAATGAGGCCTGAGACAGCCCCCCACATAGGCCAGAAAGAGCGTGCAACGCAGTCTGAGCCACTTTTAGATGTTTGGACGGCTCCGGTAGGTACTCGGGTTAAATGCCCCGTCTGTGGGCAAATTTTCGCCAAAAAGAGAAAGAAACATTATTTCGGCGATAAAGATGCTTGCCGCTTCGCCTTTTGGAATCGGCAGCGCATGGACTTCCGGGTCATAAATCGGAAGCTGGACATCATCATCGAGCGGCTTGGACCGCGGGCGGAAATAAGGGAGGGGGAATGAAAAAACTATTTGCCTCGATTCTGAACTTCTTTCGATCACTCTTCAAAAAGAGACAAGCCATCCCCGGGCCGGAACCCGTGACCGAGATCAAGCAGGAACTTCGATATGCCGATCTCTGTCCCGAAAAGTCAAAGAAGGACTGGCGAACTCCGGCCGAGACGCGAAGTCTACTCAAGCAACTCCGGCCAGGAGTTCAACTCTTTGATAAGGCTGGAAACCCAATGGCCAGCTACCAAATCTTCAGCCGGCGAAAGATCGGCGTCTTTGTCGAGGCCGAAGATGGACGACGCTGGAAGATTCACTTCATGGGGCTTCAGTCCAAGACGTTCAGCCCAGACCTTCCATCATGAGTCGCCCCAAATCGCCGGAGAGAATCCTTCTTGATCAGGAGCGGGCTATCCGCCGAGAGCGCCGGGAGCAGAAGCGGATAGAAAGGGAAACCAAGAGAGCGGCTAGAGAGCTCAAGGCCAAGGCCCAGGAAAGCTACGACGCCAAGAATGGTGGGGACCTTGAGATGAAGCGGTCAGAATTCCATCCTCGTCTCTGCTGCCAGGGTTGCGGGGGATTCGGGATAGCCACCAAGTTGTTACACGGAGTTGGGCCTGTCTGTCCGGAGTGTGAAAAGAATTTTGATGGGCGAGCAACACCGGCCGAGCCGGGAACCACGGCCGTGGTCCAACCGGACCAGCTCGCCCTTTTTGAATCTTAATCGGAAAAGGAGGAGATACAACATGGAAGAAAAAGATCAGAGCATGATGAAGTTTTCCACGGGCGGAGTATTCAACTCCGCCGAGCGTCTCGCTCAGGCAATCACGTCACTCAGAGAGAAGCACAACCTCATCGTCCCGGGTGGAGCAATCAGCGCAGAAATGCCCTTGCTTCATGCTGCGGGGCTGTCGTTTGTGTTTGTCGATCCCGAAAAGGAAACGTATCCGATTGTGGGGAAGAGCGAGCGGGGGATGGGGAAGACGGCGCTCGACAGAATCGCGGCAGCCGCCGGCGTCCATTGGAATCCGCACCTCTGCGGACGCATCGACGACGGCTCCAGTCCCTATGTCATTGAGTATCAGGCGGCCGGGACTTTTCTGCAGCTTGATGGGACGGAGAGCATGATCCACGCCTCAAAGCGCATCGACCTTCGTGCCGAGCGCAACGCGCCGGCCGAAACCTGGGGGGCCGATGCGGCGGAGATCGCCAGGATCGCTGCAAGAGAACAGCGCGAGCCCTGGCCGCAGATCCTCCAGCAGCGCCAGCACATCCTTAGCCTGGCCGAGTCCAAGGCCAAGAACCGGGCTATCCGTTCGCTCGGCGTCAGGACCGCTTACACGCCCGCTGATCTTGCCAAGGGCTTCCTGGTCCTTCGGCTTCAGTTCACGGGGCGCAGCGACGATCCGGAGGTCGAACGCGAAGTGTCCATGATGATCGCGCGCCGGGCACTGTCCTCACAAGCAGCGCTTTATGGAAGTGCGGATCATGAGAAGTTGCCGGCCGGGCCTCTCGCCAGAGTCCCGCGCCTGGCCGTTAAGGAGGAGCCGGGCGACGATGAGGAAAGTGAATCCAAGAAGCCGGTGAACGGCGGCGCGGATCCGGCCAAGGCGACGGCCGCAGAGGCCACGCCCGCGGCGTCCCCGGCAAGCGATCAGCCGAAGGGTGATGCGCCGGTCTGCCCGCAGAACGATCCGCTCTTGATCTGCGGCGCCAAGGGCAAGGATGGAAAATACCCGCGTAAGCCTACCTCGGAATTCTCGGCCGATTCGCTGCGAACAAAAATCATCTACATCGAAAGCAAAAAACCCGAATGGGATCCAAACTGGGCGGAAAAAAATCAAAAAGAACTTGACGCTATAAGAGCCTGGCTGGCGTTCAAGGAATTCGATCCTCGGCAGCGTGAACTTGAACTCGGCGGTAAGCCGAAGTCGGATGAAGTGCCGTTCTAATGCGCGTCCTTCATCTGTCAGATCTCCACGTGTACTTGTCTGGCCCACGGGCAAAGGAGTGCCGGCGCATCATCGACTGGATCGCCCTCCACGCGATAGACACGAAGCCGAATTTTATCATCATCGCCGGCGATATCTTCGAGCGCCGATCTTCTCCGCAGGAACGGATCTATCTCGCCGAATTCTTGGCGGCGCTCTGCAACGTTGCCTTTGTTTTCATTATCAGCGGTAACCACGATGACCGGGATGACCTCCGGCTATTCCGCAAAGAATACGGTTGGAATCTACCCGTAGAGATCATCTTGGAGCCGCGCATAATTGGATGTCCGGGCGTGAGCCTGGCCTTTCTGCCCTGGCCATCACTTGGGAACCTCGCCGCGAAAGCCGGGTCTTCGGAATCCATCGTGACACGGCGGGAGATGGCCCGGTCTGCTTTAATCGATGTCCTTCGGGGATTCCGTGGCGCTCTTGACCCGAGCAAGCCATCCCTCCTTATCGCCCATGTATCCGTCACGGGTGCGAGCATGGATAGCGGCCAGCCCGTTTCCGGGGGAGAAGAGATCGCGTTGACGGTCGACGAGCTCCTCGAGAGCGGTGCCGCCGGCGTCGCCCTGGGTCATATTCATCTTCGTCAGCAGATGCGGTCCGGCGATGGCCGGCCCGTATGGTATGCCGGGGCTCCTTTCCGGACGACATTCGGAGAGGCCTCCGGTACCAAGGGCGGATTGCTTTGGGATTGGATCGACGGCGCTTGGCGGATTACATCCTGGGATTTCCCGGCCAAGAATATGCTTCTCCTTGAAGGGGCCTGGACGGAAGACAAGTTCCATGTTGCATCGCACGGCGACGTCGCCGGCGCGGAAGTGAGACTTCGGGTTTTCTTCCAGCCCGACGAACGCGAGGCCGCGACCAAGGCCGCCGAAGAAGCCAAGGTCCAACTCCTCGAGGCTGGCGCCGAGTCGGTTCTGATCGATGAGCGGCCGGCCCTGATTTCGCGTACTCGCTGCGCAGAGATTGAAAAGGCCAGGACCACGATCGAAAAGCTCAATGCTTGGGCTCAGGCTGCCGGGAGCGAGATCCCGGAAGATACGGAAGCCAAGCTCAGAATCCTCGAGGTGGGGGCTGCATCATGAAGATCAATAAAATCAGTTTGCATGGACTGACCGTTTTCAAAGAGCCCGCAGTCCTGGATCTCGCAGCGCTGGGTTCAGGAATCATCGCCATTGCAGGACCGAACGGATCGGGGAAAACGACACTTCTCGAATCGATCCCCGGAGCGCTTTATCGTCAAACCCCTAGCCGAGGGAACATAGCCGGATTAGCTATTGCTCGAGATGCACAAATTGAAATCGAGGGAGAAAATGGAATGCCGTTCTCAATCCGGCTCGATCTGGATTCAAAGGACGGCAAACAAGAGGCAATTATTCTCGGCGGCGCCGGAGAACTCTTGGCCGGCCCGAAGGTCCGTGACTTTGACAAATACATTGCAGAGCACTTCCCCGCGTTCGACGTTTACCTGGCGTCCTTCTTCGCATCACAGACCGGGGTCGGGTCAGTCCTCAAGATGAGCCGCAGCGATCGCCGCGCCCTGTTTGGCCGGCTGCTCGGGCTCGAGCGGCTCGAGGAGATGGCCACGGCGGCCCGGGAACGGGCCCGACAGGTCGAAACAGAAATCTCGTCAATCCGGACGGCCCTCGAGACCGTGAAGGCCGGTGCGGTGGATATCGAAGAGCTCGAGGCAGGACTCATCCGCGCACATGCACTGGATGATGCGAAGGCCTTTTTATTGACGAAAGCCAAGGTTGGTCTTCGTGGAGCGACGGATCAACGCGATACGCTGACGGCGGTTCGGACTGAGGCGCAAAGAGCAGAGAAAGCCGCCCGGGAAGTCAAGGGCAGGGCTGATCGCCTGGCCCTCGAGGCCGAGGGCGTGCAGCGTGACCTGGTTGCCCTGGACGTAATCCTTAAAGATGCCCTGGCCATCCGTCAGCATGCCGCGGCGATTGCCGCGCTTGCCGGCGCGCTGGGCGAGATGAGGACTCGAGGCGAATCCGTCGCGGCTGATGAAAGAAAGGCGACGGACGAGGCGGCCAGGCTCGAGCGGGAAGCGGCCAAGGTCGAGAGTTCAGCTCGAGAAACTGGCTTAGCATTGGCCGATTCAGATGCAAAGCTCGAGGACGCGCACAACCGGAAGGAACTGGCCGAGAAATCAACCGCCACCGTCCCCTGCGCGGGATCCTTGGCCGATAATATCCGAGCTAGGTGCTCGGCCTTATCAGGACATTTCCGGATCCGCGATGAGGCACGGGATAAAATTGTCTTTCTCGAGGCCGCAAGGCCCGAGCTCCTAGAGAAAATCAAGCTGGCCGTCAAGGCGCGTGAGACGGCTGCGGCGAAAGCAAGGGCCGCGGCCGAGATCTCGATCCGGGCCCGGGCGCGCGCGGAAGAAATCAGGATCGAATATCGGAAGGCCAATGAGCGCCTGACGGATATGAGATCCAAGGACCGAAGCCCTCAGCTCGATCGGGCCGAAGCCGAAGCGGGCGTATTCAAGGTTCGGCTCCTGGCTGTCCAGGATCAAGCCGCCGAGGCCAAGGCCGCGGCGGAGTGTGCTGCTGCAGAATGCCCGAAGATCGATAACAACCTGATCCTCGAGGCTGAGGATGCGGTTCGGAAAGCCGAACAGGATCTCGAGACCGCGACGCAAGCCGAACAGGAGGCGCAGCGGGCGTTGGCTAGGCTCGAGGCCCAGGTCGAATCCGCAAAGGCCGCCAAGGCCAAGGCTGACGAGCTGAGCGCCAGGATCACCCCTCTCGAGCGCGACCTCACCAGTTGGCGATTCCTGGCCCGGGGGCTCGGCCGCGAGGGCGTCCAGGCGCTCGAGCTCGACGCCGCCGGCCCTCGAGTATCCAGCCTTGCAAACGAACTCCTGGCCGACGCCTATGGATCCCGTTTCCAAATCCGGTTTGAGACACAGGCCGCGAAGGCCGACGGCAAGGGTGTAAAAGAGACATTCGATGTCGTCGTGGTGGATACCGAAAAGGGCCGGGAGGGCAACGGCGAGGATCTCAGCGGCGGGGAGAAGGTCATCGTTGGCGAGGCGCTCGGCATGGCCGTGGGGTTATTCCACGCTCAGGCGGCCGGGGTATCCCTCGGGACGGTGATCCGAGATGAAACCGTTGGCGCCCTGGATCCGGAGAACGGCGAGAAATATCTGGCGATGCTCCGGGCCTTCCTGCGCGTCGGCCACGTCCACCAGTTGCTTTACGTTGCTCATCAGCCGGCCCTTATCGATATGGCGGATGCCGTCGTCCGGGTCGAAGATGGCCGGATCGAGGTGAAATAAATGGATCAACAGACACTGCGTAATTGTCGTTTCTTCTGCCCGAAATCTCGAACTGACACACTCCACTATATCCGGGCGAATGGCGAGACAGCCGTCTGCTTGTCCTGTTTCCGCGGAGAGGATCGGCCGGTCAAGCAGCTCGTCCAGGCTCTGCCCGCCATATCGGGTGGACCGGAGAAGCGGGTTTAGCTATGCCATTTACATCACAGAATGATCCATACCGGGATAAGAAAAAATACCACATGGCTTATTTTTATGGGCAAATTGGAGTGGTTTCGGCTCTTTGTTTCAAAAAACCACGTCCAATAAATTTGAAATTGAGCCTATGGACAATTCGCAAAGAGGCGGTGACGTGCAAGGCTTGTCTGCGGAAATTAAAGTGAGCCGCCACTCCATGTTCACAAGGCCGGAGGCACCACAGCCTAATTTAAGCCGGCCTTATTGGTCCTGGGCCGCCTTGCAAAGCGGTCCTTTCATTACCCTCCTTTTTCTATCGGGGCCGGGGGTCCGAGTGCTCCCGGCCCACCTCTATGAAAGGCAAGCATGACATGGCTGAGGGTAGAATGATAAATCGCCGGATAGCCAAATCGGATAAATTGGCTGCATTAAAAAAAGATAGATCACGTGTTCTTTATTTTATGATCTATCCTTTCCTGGATGTGGAGGGCCGCTATTCTGGCGATCCCCAAGACATCAAGGAAGATTGTGTTCCCCGTCTTCGATATTCAATTAAGCAAATAGCCGAAAGCATTATAGACCTGGATAGCGTTGATCTTTTAGAGCTTTATACAGATAACAAGAATCAAGTTGCCATTCAATATACACGCTTTGATGATTTTCAAAACCTTCGGCGGGATCGTGAAGGTGAATCAAAAATCTCTCCTCCTCCAGCACAACTCCCGGATAAGTCCAGGACCACGCCTGCCTTATATTTAAGTTTAAGTTTAAGTTTAAGGAATATTAAGAATACGAGCAAGGCCGGAATTTCCTTCGACTTTATGTCAAAAAAATTTACAGAAATACAAGACGAAGACCTCATTAGATGGAAAACCGCTTTCCCGGCTTGCGATATTAAGCTCTGTCTCTCCCAAATGGCGGAGTGGATTCTTGCTAATCCAGCCAAGGGGAAGAAAAGCAATTATCCGAAATTCATAACGGGCTGGCTTAAACGTGAACAAGATAAGGGCGGCTCCCTGCGTGGCCGGGCGCCCGCATTGCCCCCTGGAGAATGGGCCAAGAAGATGGAGGCGAAGTTGAAAGCAGACCGAGAGGCTGAGGATAAATCATGAGCTTCGATTTCAATCGTCTTACTCCCTCGGAATTTGAGCGGATCATTCATGACCTTGAAATTGAGACGGAAAAACTATCAGAAGAAAGAAGGAGCGTCCATTTTGAGCGGCTCATGTATTACGACCCGGCCGACTTGAAGCAGGCGATCAAGGTTCTTCTCGACACACACACCTACAAGAGTTTCCCTTCGGTGGCTGAATTCCGGGCCGCCCTGGATACCATCCAAAAAAAATCAAGCGCCGCTTCCCTTGATGAACTGGCCGAGCGTTATCCCTGCCCGAAGTGTCATGGCGGTTTTATGGAGGCCAGGGTGATCTGGTTCGGATTGATCTATGCCGCCCTAGTCTATTGTGATTGCGAGTCCGGGAAATGGCGCCGGAAGCAATGGACGAAAGCAGAGGGACGATTCGGCCGGCGGAAGACTGAGGCGGCTACCGTGTTTCAAGTTCGGCCGGCAGATCACGGGAACTGGTCGGATGTCATTGAGTCCTATGTCATCCAAACCCTAATGAAACCGAGACCGGGTGAGCGGGTCAGGATAGAGACGCGGCCTGAGCCGGAGCTCCAGTTGCCGACGGACGGGCCAGCCGACGAAGAGGAGATTCCGTTCTGATGGAAAACTTAGCCCAGAATCTCCACAAATACATGGAGGCCCATCACCGCGGCCAGAAAAATGCCATACCGCGAGAGCTGCTGCTTAAAAGTTATGTCTGGCCGCTCGTCGATAACGACATGGAAGACCGGGATTTCAGGAAGCTCTACGGTCAGCTTCCCGTGGCCGGGTGCGCGCGGGGTCTATTCATACCAGCCACCCCCTTCGAACTCAAGGAATTCAAAATCTATCTGCTCAAGAAAGGGATGAGCGAGAAGGCGGCGCAAAAACGGATCGACATCATCCTGCACTTTTACCCCAAGCTCGAATGGCGCGGGGCAGATCAAAGGCAGGGGGAGCTATTCGGATGATAAAAAACTATACCTCGGGCGTCCCGGTCGAACGGACGGTCATGAGAATAGAGGTCGCCCTCATCGGCGCCGGCGCCATCGGGATTTACAAAGACTACAAGGATGGAGTCCTGGGGGCGATATGCTTTTCAATCCAGGATCCGGCCAACAGGCTCCTATCGGTTCGGCTGCCGTCGGATTCGAAGGCCGTCTATGAGGTCCTATTGTCCAGGATGAAAAGGCCGAGAAAAGAAACCCTAAAAAAACTGAAGGACCAGGCGGCGCGGACGTCATGGAAGCTCGTCCAGGATTGGGTGGAAATCCAAATATCCCTCATCGAGATGCGACAAGCAGAATTCCTTCAGGTGTTTTTACCATACATCTGGAATGGGAAACAGACGTACTACGAGTCGTTGAAGGAGGGCGGATTTAAGGCGCTTCCGGAGCACGTGGAAAGCAAGGCTAGGGGGATCAAAAAAGCATGAAAAGAAAATTATTTATAAACTGTCAATTTGTTGGCGGCACGAAACGGATTGAGGCTGACGGAGAAAAAATAAATCTGAGAAAAGGGTTTGAATTATTTGTAGTTTGTAACCCAATAACGAACTGTTGGTCTATTACGGAGTTACAAAGCGGCCTAAAAATCGGCGATTCCGGAGGGACAAAAAAAGAAGCCATTGAAATCGCCCGCTATAGATTGGCCGAATTATCAGACGATCAAATCAGGCGGGGGATAGAGGCAGCGATAACTGTAAATGGAATTTTGAATCCCTTGCCGGAGAAAAAAGCATGAAAAACAAGGCCGTCGTCGGCGAGGGAACTAAGCGACAATGCCTATCTCGGCGCACGCCCTTGGGGAAGGGGGACTATAAACCCGCCAAGTGGAGCGGTCTGCTATCACGGAGAAGCCAGATTAGTCACTGGCCGAATCCCCAAGGAGTATCGGGTATCAGCCGCATGCGCCTGGCGGCGGCCTTTAACTTTGTAGGAGGTGATCTATGCACATAAGCCGCAAAACTCTTTTGGCCGTCGGCGGCATCCTGCTGGTGATCCTGACTTTTCTCAAAGATCAGTTCGGACTCTCAGCGGGATTCATGGCGGCCGTCTTGGGGTTGGGGACAGCTATGGGCTATGTCTTTTTTGAGGCAAAGGCCGACCTCAAGAAAGTCTATAGCCAAGCGCATCGGTGGCGCGACCCCAAATTTTGGTTAGGCCTGGCAGCCGTGCTCCTGGCCGGCGTCAATACGGTCTTCGGTCTGGCGCTTCCCGTTGAGGCCATTGTGGCCGTCCTGGGAATCATCATGGCCGTGCTTTTCGGAAAGCAATTGATGACAGCCTGAGCCCGGCCGGGGAATGGAGGGGTGAGCATGAGGAGAAGAAAAACCGCTCGCCCCTCCAACCTTCCCGGAAAGGCAAAATGAACCGAACAAAGATCGAATGGCTCCATTGGTCGGATGGGAGGCTGGGGTATAGCTGGAATCCTATCAAGGGTTTGTGTCCGGTCAGGTGCTGGTATTGCTATGCCCGGCGGATATATCAGCGATTCGGCCAAAACATCTGCGCAAATTATGAGGACGGCTATATCTGTCTGAGCCGCCTGGAAGATGAAAAGTTTCCTAGTAAGCCAGCCCGTATTTTTGTTTGCTCTACCTTCGAACTTTTTCACGGAAGCGTTGATAAATGGCGCGATGATATTTTTAAGATTATCGCAAAGCATACCGACCACACCTTTTTCATCCTGACAAAGCGGCCTGAGCTTATAGACCGCCCCATGCCGGAGAATGTGTGGCTGGGGGTCTCGATCACGAAAGACCTTGAGATGGATACTAGGCTGCTGCCGCTCAAGATAGCTGAGGCGGAAAAGAAGTTTATATCTTTCGAACCGTTACTGGAAGAGATCGTCTTGCCGGCCGGCAAGAGGGCCATTCTTTATGACGGCCGGTTCACGAGCGGCGTCGATTTTTCTGGCATCGACTGGATCATCGTCGGCCGGCTCACTGGCCACGGAAGGAAGCTCGACCCGAAGCCGACTTGGGTTGAGGCTATCGCGATAGAATCCGGGAAGGCCAGGATACCCATCTTCATGAAGGACAACTTGGCCTCTATCTGGCCGGGGGTGCTTCTCCAGGAGTTTCCGAAATAATGTCCGAAGAAGCCGTAAAGAAACGCCTCCAGCGGGCCATTCGCGCGGCGGCTCGGAGTTTTAGCGAAGACTATGAAGTCAAAAGAATATATGACCCGTTTTTTCATCTCAGGGTATCTTTAAAAAATAACGGGAAAACAAGATGGATTCGCGTGGCCCTCGATTCTATTTCTATATCTGAGAGAAGTAAAATAAAGGCTATAAATAATGGCGGCATTAAAGAGATATGGCTTCGTCATAGGGGCGAAGAAAGATTTGATAGGCATATTTATTAAACCTTGTCAAGCGAAAAGACCCCCGCCTAACCCGTCCACCCTGGACGCCTAGGGCGTCCACCCTGGACGCCTAGGGCGTCCACCCCCCTAATCCCCCCAAAATCAGGGTGTACGCTTATCCCGCATGGAAGACCTATGTAGGCCGGCAAAGATTTGGGAGAGGCGGAGCCAACGACTCTGCCTCTCCCTTGCTTATCTTTGTTATCTCTGGAGCCTCATCCGAATCAATGAGGATGAGGAAAAAGCCTTTTTGGAACTCGGCGTTCATCTTACGGATGATAGCGCCGGGCGGATCGAGGACCTCCACGGTACGGCCGCCTTCATCGAGGGAGATCGGGCATGAACAACACTCTCAAGCGGGCGCGATTTGTCCATCTCTTTGCGGCCCTCACTGTAGCCGCCTTTGCCCGGGGGATTCAATTCGTCGTCACCTCCGGCCGGCGAACAGCCGAAGAACAGCATCAACTTTTCCTCGAAGGCAAAAGTAAGAACGATGGCATAAAAAAAATATCTCAACACCAGCTCGATCTGGCCAGAGATATTGTCATCATCAACGAAAAGGGGGAACCGATTTGGGATCGTACGCCAGACTACGACAATCTCGGCGAAATCTGGGAGGGCCTGGGGGGACGTTGGGGTGGACTATGGGGCACTCTCATCGACATTTTTCATTTCGAGATTTGAAAATGAACCTATCAGAAATCTTAGCGGCCATCGTCGCCCTTGAGTCTCTGGCTAAGGAAGCCGAGAAGATTTGGGCGAAGGTAGCGGATCAAATCGAGGCGGAGAAAGATGAAAGTAAACGCAAGGCCCTGGCGGAGGCTTTTGGGCGCCGGGATTGTGCTGCTCTGCGCAAGTTGCTTTTTGATTAGCGCGAGCTGCCACTATAACCCGACCCTCTACCCCTCCTATGACGTACTGAATCCAGGCCCGGAGGTGCGCCTGAATCCCCTGAGCTTTACCGCGGACGGGAACGTCGTCGTGAACCAGGCCTTTATCCTATGGGTCTATGAGCTCAAGGCCGAAGTCTTGAAGCTACGGAAGCAATTGAAGGATCAAAAATAATGGACCCCGCTACCATGCAACAGCTCCTTCAGGCAATCAAAGGCATAAAAGGGGAAATCCCTATAAGCACGATCATTATGGCCCTTCTTTTGGCCATCTTTATAGGCGAGAAGATTTGGATGGCGGTACTTAAGGCAAAGGCATTGAGGCAGAATGGAAAGAACGGGGGGAAGACTAAGCAGATGACCGCAAACTGTATCGTTGACAAGGTCCTTGAAGAGCAGGCTCTGAAGGATCACTACGAAAAAACGGGCACAATCTCCGCCGGTGTAGAAAAACTCTGTGAGGGAATTGATGCACAAGGAAAAGCATCAGTCCAAATAGTGACCATCCTGGGAGAAATAGCGGCGAACACAAGAGGACTCTCCGGCAAAATAGGAAGCTGAACGAGAAATGAATATCATAAAAGTTCCGATTTTCTCCGTCATTCCCTGGGAAAAGAATCCTCGGGGAATCAAGACAAAGGATTATGAACGCCTCAAAAGACAGATTTTAGAGCTGGGCGTTTATAAACCACTTTTAGCCGTCCGGGAAAATGGTCATTACATTGTCCTCGGCGGCAATATGAGAATTCGGGCATTGAAGGATATTGGGGTAAAGGAAGTTGAGGTCTCGATCGTGAAGGCAAAGACGGAAACCGAACGAATCAAATATGCCCTGAGCGACAATGATCGGGCCGGATTCTATGAGGAAGATAAATTAGCCGAGTTAGTCTATCCGCATCTGGCCGAAATCAAACTGGAAGATTATAAGGTGGACCTCGGAGAACCGATTGACTTGAAAGCCGTAGTTGAGCGCTACGGCCCGGATTTGGATGAGAAGGCCGATGATGTGCCGGAGATAGACGATACTCCGGCTATCACAAAGATGGGCGATCTGTTCACGCTCGGAAAGCATCGGCTCTTGTGCGGCGACAGTACGAAGGCCGAGGATGTGGCGAGGCTCATGCGGGGGGAGAAGGCGGGGATGGTATTCACTGATCCGCCGTATGGAATTGATATCGTTAAGATCGATGCTGTGGGTGGAGGGGGACCACTTCATTTCAAAACTGGAAAGGTTGGTTTTGATCGGCGCGTCAAAGCCAATATCTATCGGCAAATTGAAGGAGACAACTCTCCCGATGCGGCCAGGAAAGCACTGGGGTATTATCCGTCCGTAAAAAACCGCATTATCTTTGGTGGCCAATTTTTTCCGTTCCTCCCGCTCTCCCGATGTTGGATAGTCTGGGATAAAAATAACACCGGGACATTCGGCGATGCCGAACTTGCCTGGACCTCTTTTGATAAACCCATCCGCCTTTATAGATATACCTGGAATGGTCTTCAACGGGAAGGACCGAGGACCGAAGAATTAAAGGGCCGCGTTCATCCCACACAAAAGCCCGTTGGTCTATTCTCTAAAATCTTGTTTGATTTCTCAAAAGAGAACGAAATTATTATCGATCCTTTCCTCGGCTCCGGCACAACGCTCATCGCTGCAGAGAAGACGGCCCGCGTCTGCTATGGCATAGAGATAGACCCCAAGTACTGCGACGTCATCATAAAAAGATATGCCGATTATATGGGCGTTCCCGAAAAAGAAATCCGGGCAACTAGAGAAAAATGTCCAAAAAGAAAATAGGCAGCAATACAGCCAAGCGCCGCCCGAAAGCAGCCAAGCACCGTCGCGGGCCAGGAAAGCCATTCGTAAAGGATGATCCCCGTATAAATCGCAATGGCCAGATTGGCAAAGGCGCCCTCGCCTTTAATCGGTCCCTCCGAGAGCTTCTTGTCGCTGAGGGTGAAACAGACCAGACCGACGACAAGGGCAAGATAAGGCTCAAGAAAGTGGAGTGGCTTGTCCGCGTTGTATGGAATAAGGCACTTAAGGGCGAGGCCTGGGCTGTTGATTTTATTGCCGAGAGAACTGAGGGCAAGGTAACTCAGCCCGTATCCGGTGATCTCAATATCCAGGGGCGACTTTCGATGGCTGCTCTGAAGAAATCGGCCAAGGCATGCAAAGATGGAACAAATAGTTAAGCGCGAAACGGATGAAGTCCTGGCAGAGCTTATGTTCAGGTATGTTCGGGACCCCATCTTCTTCGTTGAGCACGCCCTGGGACATCATACCTGGTCGAAGCAGAGGGAGATCCTCCAGAGCGTCCGGGATAACGAGAAGACGGCCGTCCGGGCCTGCCATAGCGTAAGCAAGACCTATACCGCGGCCGAGATCGTGGTCTGGTTCTTGAACTGCGTCCCGAACTCCAAGGTGATCACCACGGCGCCGACTTTCCCGCAGATCAAGATGCTCTTGTGGGCAGAGATCAATGCCATCTATGCCCGGAGCCGGATCCGGCTTGAGGGCGAGTGCCTGATGACCGAGATCAAAACGGCCGAGAAGGATCATTATGCTTTTGGCTTTTCTACGGATAAGCCTGCCCGGGCTGAGGGCTGGCACGCTCCGGCTATTCTCTTTATCTTCGATGAAGCCAAGGGACTCCCTTCCTGGCTATGGGATTCAGCCCGGAGCACCATGACGGGCGGCCTCTGTCGATGGCTCGCTATCAGCACGACGGACGGCGTCCAGGTAGGGGAACCCTATCACAAGATCTTTAGCGCCGAGGCGACCGATTGGAAGCGGATCCATATATCAGCCCTTGAATCACCCCAAGTTACGGGTGAGAAGTTCAGGTCGATCGAGATCCCGGATCCGCAGCGTCCTGATATCTTCCGTGTCAAGTGGACGGAGCCGGCTGCGCTCGCCTATCAGCTCGCAAGTCCCAAGTGGATAGCCGACTGCCGGAAGGACTGGGGCGAGGATTCGCCGCTCTATCAGACCAAGGTCCTGGGCGAGATCACGGACGCGAGCGCTGATTCAATCATCAAGCTCAGCCAGGTCCTGGCCATGATCAAGAATGCCGGCGATCCTGGCTTCAAGGATGACGGCCAGGAAGAGGTTGGGGTCGATGTGGCCAGGGGCGGATCCGACGATACCGTCATGTACCGCAGGAAGGGCCTCAAAGTGACGGAGAAGAAGATCCTCGTCTCAAAGCAGCTCCCCGAAAAGGCGAAGCTTGTCTATATCGCCGAGGAAGTAGAGCGGTTCGCCGGCTATGACAAGAAGATCAGGATCAAAGTTGATGACACAGGGGTTGGCGGCGGGGTGACCGATATCCTGCAGGCCAAGGGCTATAACGTCATCCCCGTCAATTTCGGCGCCGCGGCCAAAGAGCCGGACAAGTATCCGAATACGATTTCGGAGATGTGGTTCGAGGTAGGGAAGATCATTCAGGAGATCTCCTGCCCGGCTAGTGACCGGCTGCAGGCTGAGCTCGTGAATCGGAAGCAAAAGTCTCTCGACAAAAAGGGACGGCGTGTTGAGAGACTTTTGCTTCCGA
>Ga0315293_10003550_pt1 | contig 15015 bp, 14 predicted proteins | sample YL17G13_20_MG_FD_203071 | JGI IMG/M metagenome (GOLD analysis project Ga0315293, IMG submission 203071) | Sediment microbial communities from Yellowstone Lake, YNP, Wyoming, USA - YL17G13_20 | ecosystem: Environmental > Aquatic > Freshwater > Lake > Sediment | place: USA: Wyoming | collected... | reverse complement strand
CCTGCAGGAGAATCTGGCGGCTTACAGCTATAGCATGGCAAGCACTCCCTACGTAGTTCAGTACAACAAACGGGATTTGCCGAACATCGCGCCTGTGGAATACATGCAGTACGTAATCAACCCTGTTCAGGTGCCGAGCTTCGAAGCGATTGCGGTTCGAGGGGAGGGTGTGTTCGCCGCGCTGAGCACGATCTGTGGTTTGGTGCTCGCGCAGCTGGAGCACAAGCAGAGGCAAGAGGCCGGCGTGACGTAGGGCCGAGATAAAGGCAGCGATGGCACTGACAGGTACATTCGAGGATGTGAGCTTCGCCGAGTTGCTCCAACTGCTGAACGTTGGGCACAAGAGCGGGCGTCTGAGTGTGTGGAGGGGTACGGAACGGGCCGAGATCTTCCTCTCGGAGGGAGATGTGGCGCGGGCGATGTCGCGTCGGGATCGAGGGCCGGAGGTGGTGTATCGGATTATGGGATGGCAGGCGGGGGAGTTTCGATTTGAGCGAAGCGATGACCCGGTGCATCGGGATATCTCGCAGAGCACCGAGGCGCTGATGCTGGAAGGGATGAAGCGCTTCGACGAGTGGGAGCACGTGGGGTCGGAGATGCCGGAGATGGAGGTTGTGCTTCGACAGCGGGCTTTCGCGGTGAACGAGCTGTTCGACTCGCTTGGCGTGGCGGCGCAGAAGGTGTTGCAGCTGGTGGACGCGCGGCGCACGGTGGCCACGATTATTCGAGAAAGCGGATTAGACGCGCAGGAGGCGATGGCGGGGGTGGAGGAGCTGCTGGCGCAGGGAATCGTCGACCAGTGGGAATCGAAGCCGGAGCTGGGAGATGTGATTCAGGCGGCCGGGCGGCTTCCGAAGGCGGATGGGGCCATCGACTTTGAGAAGAGCTCCTACTTCTCATCTAAGGAGCAGTTGTCAGAGAGGCGAGACAGGTCGCCAGGGGAGTCCCTGGAGGGGACCAGCGATTCGGACTGAGGGACAGTCAGGAGTGGCAGAGATATGGCATTAATACCTAGATTGGCAACAGGTACAAGCTCAACAGGGCTCGATATTGGCAGCAGCGCCATCAAGCTCGTGAAGCTGCATCGAAGTAAGGATGGCATTTCGCTCCACAAGGCCGGTAGTGTGCCTACGCCTCCGGAGAGCGTTAAGGGCGGCGTGATCGTCGATCCGCTGGCGGTGGCGAAGGGCATACGGTCGTTGTTGGAGGCGCTGCAGGTGGATGCCTCGTCTGTGGTGGCCGGGATCGCCGGCCCTACGGTGGTGGTGCGAGAGGTACCGCTGCCAGCGATGTCCGACCGGCAGTTGCGCAAGTCGATTCAGTGGGAGGCGCGCAACTACATATCGTTTCCGGTGGAGGACAGCGTGGTCGAGTTCCAGGTGCTGGAGCGACCGGCGGCGCGCTCCGGAGGGCAGATGAGGGTGATGTTGGTGGCCGCTCCGCGCGATATGGTGGATAGCCAGGTGGAGACTATCGAGCTGGCGGGACTGGATCCGTCGGCGGTTGAGATACAGCCTTTCGCCGCGATGCGCGGTTTGCTGTCGACCAACGGCGAGGCTGACAGCGAAGAGGGAGATGTGGCTGCGCTGTTGGGGATCGGCGCCGCGTATACGGAGATCACAATTGTGAAGAACCGCGAGTTCGTGCTCAGCCGGATGATTCCGATTGCGGGGAACGCCTTTACGGAGGCGATTCAGAACGCGCTGGATGTGGATGCGGAAGAGGCCAACCAGCTCAAGGAATCGGCTATGCAGGTGGTATCGAGCGAGGAGGAGCGGGCGACGCTGGATCCGTCGGCGCAGCAGGCCAGCCGGGCGATCGAGCCGCTGCTGGATGAGCTGATTCGGGAGGTGCGGCGGTCTCTGGCCTACCACGACTATCAGCAGCAGTCTCCGGAGGCGGCCGCGGGAGAGCTGGGAGTGAACCGGATTGTGTTGAGCGGAGGCGGGGCAAAGCTTCCGAACATCGCGGAGTACTTCCAGGCTCAGCTCGGGGTGCCGGTGGAGACGGCGAATGTGTTCGCCTCTCGCAAGCTTCAGGCTCACGGGGTGAATGAGGAATATCTGCGCTCGCACGCTCCTGCGCTGTTGGTGGGGGCGGGGCTGGCGTTGCGCGAGCTGCTGCCGACAGACAAGAAGCGGCCGGCGCAGGCGGAGGGCGGAGAGTAACCATGAGCGTGTGTGACATTAACCTAATTGCAACCCGACGAAGGCAGAAGCAGCGCGCGGTTGCGCTGATGCGCTGTTCGGTCTATTCGCTGATCGCCCTTACCGTGGGGGTGGTGCTGGTGTATGCGTGGATGTCCATGGCGATGAGGCTGACAGCGGGGCGGATTGCCGAGGTGGATGCAAGGCTGAACGATCCTTCGCTGGCTGACGCGGTCGCCCGGATCGAGTTCCTGGAGACGAACATTGCGACGCTGGAGCCGAGGGTCGATCTGCTGGAGAAGGTACACGGCAGCGAAACGGCCTGGATCGAAGTGCTGCGGGATGTGGGGTCGTCTATACCGCAGGGGGTCTGGATCTCGCAGCTGGTCTCGCACCGGCAACAGGACGAGCATACGATTTCGATTCGTGGATCGGCTTCGCGGCAAGGGGATATGCAGGGTGATATCGGGGAGTTCATGCTCCGGCTGGAGGAGCCTGAATGGAGCGGAGTTCCCATGCTGGGCTATACGCAGGCCAACGTGAACTCTGGCGGGAGTGCGGTGGCCGACTTTGAGGTAACCGTTCCGCTGACGCGAGCTATTGGGAGTGACATCAGATGAGCGCTGGTGCAGATCGTAAGGTTGTATTTGCGTTACTTGCTGTTGCCGCGCTGTGCCTGATCGGGCTCGGAGCGACACTGTATAGGGGCAAGGCCGCTCAGTTGCGAGGGCTGGAGCAGGAGCTGAGCGACAAGGATGCCCGGTACGTGGAGGTACGGGCGAAGCTGGCCTCCCAGCCGGAACTGGAGACCACGTATGCGCGGCTGCAGGCTCGCCTGTCGGTGCTGGAGCCGGCGCTGCCGGACAGTGCGTACATTCCGACGTTCCTGCGTCAGATCGAGGGCCTGGCGACCGGTACTCGCAACACGATCATAGGGATCCGGCCGAAGCCGGTGACGCGGAGCCCGGCGGCTGCGAGTGCGAGTGCGGTAGAGATCAACAACGAGACGGGAGAGATCACCCAGGCCGCGGATCAGGCTGGACCAGCTGGTCCAGCTGGTCCGGCGGTGCAGCCACTGCCGTATGACTATGTGCCGATTGAGCTGAAGCTTGAGGGGACCTACTGGACGGTGATCGATTTTCTGGAGGAGCTGCAGCAGTTTCCGAAGATGATCGCGGTGAACGACGTCGGTTTTTATCCGAGTCAGGCGGGAGCCGACGCTCGGCAATCTCCGGATCTGGCGGCGACGATGGAGTTGACCGCGGTGGTCACCAAAGGGGGCAATGATGGGACAGCGCACTAAGGAACTCGGCCTGCTGGTACTTGCGCTGGCGTTTCTGGCGGTAGCACTGTTCACGATTAGGGGGAAGCGTGAGCCAGTCGTGCCGCCTCCTGCGCCGCCGCCGGAGGAGCAGGCGGAGGCGACGCCGGAGGAGCAGGCGGAGCCGGGGACTAAGCAAGGAGAGTCGGCCGGGCAGCAGGCGGCAACGGAAGGAGGGGGGACTGTACGTAACCCGTTTGCCCTGCCTGGGACGAGCACGGCGGCGCCGGTAGAGCCGGCGGCACCAAGCGGGTCTCCGGAGGAGCAGGTATTGGCGGTGGGCGAACCGACGGCGGCTGTGGCTGCGCTGCCGGCACCGGAAGGTGAGCTTCGATTGGCCGGCATCGTGGCCGGTCTTGCAGTGATAAGAGTTGGCGAGAGGCGCCACTACGTGAGGGCCGGCGACCGCGTTGGGGACTATCAGGTGCAGTCGGTCGGACAACACGAGGTGGTGCTGAGTAGTGAAGCCGGACAGATCACCCTAAGGATGGGAGGGAGGCAGTAGCGCCATGACTCGCAGATGGAATGTTGCACTTACCGGCACAGTAGTGCTGCTAGTCCTGCTGCTGGCGTGTGTCGCCGTGTTGGCGAACGGACACTCGCAGCCGCAGGCAGAGGCGGCGGCAACGGCCGCCGCGGGACAGTCTCAGGCTGGAGGGGGGCGCGGAACCAGTGCGGGACCACCGGTTTCGACGGCTCGGTTCACGCTCGAGTTCGTGAATGCTGAGATCATCGACGTGCTCCAGGCTCTGGCCACCCAGAGCGGAGTGAACATCGCGGCGAGCGGGAGCGTCAGGGGAACGACGACTCTTCGCTTGCGGGATGTGACGCTGGAGCAGGCCTTGAACATCGTTACGAGGCTGAACGGTTTGGACTATGCGTGGGTGGACGCGGCCTACGTCGTGGGCACTCCGGAGGAAGTGAACGCGATGCGGGTGGCGGACCTGCGCACTTCGGTGGTAGCGCTTCAGCACATCCAGCCGGACTATGCGCGAGATATTCTGGCGAGGATGACGCCTGAGGTGACCGTTTCCACGCAAGAGGGGGTGAGTTCGATCTTGCTGCTCGGCACGGAGGCTTCGCTGGCGAAGGCGGAGCGTGCGCTGGCTGAGATCGACGTGCCGCCGGTGCCTGGCCCGCCGACGACGGCGCAGGTAGGGGTTCGCTATCTGCGGGCCGACGAGATGGCGGAGATGATCGCGCAGGCTTTGCCCGAGGTGACGGTACAGCCGGGAACTCAGGAGAACAGCTTGCTGATCACTGCGGACAGCCTGCAGTGGAACGCCGTGCGCTCGCTGATGGCGGCGGCGGATGTGCCTCCGGCGCCGACGCAGGCGACGCAGGTCGTGTACTACGTGAAGTATATGACCCCGACTGAGCTTCGGGACACTGTGATGGGCTTGGTGCCGGACGTCACTATTGCGCTGGCGCCGCGGTCCTTCACGCCCGTGGTAGTGGCTCCGACCGGCGGAGTCGGCGGAACTGCTGCGTTGCTGGCCGCCCCGCAGTTGGGCGGAACCGGAGGCGGCGCAGCGGCCTACGGTGAGAGTGAGGGCGCGCCGGTGACGGCTCTGATTGTGTCGGGCGCTCCTTACACCGTGGACCGGGCGATCAGCTTGCTCGAAGAGCTGGACGAAGCGCCGCGGCAGGTTCACATCACGGCGATGGTGACCGAGGTACGACGAGAAGATGTGATGCGGCTTGGAATCGACTGGGGTCCGTCGGAGGACCCGGGTCTCGGACAGACGGGTGTGCCGCTGGTGATCGGCGAGGTGATGGCGGAAGCCCCGCCTTCGTTGACGCCGGTGCGCGGCTTCCATGTCGGGCGGCTGCAGCGCAGCATCCTGGAGTGGAGTGCTTCGATCCGGGCGCTGGAGGAACAGGGCCGGGCGAACGTTCTATCCAATCCGAGTGTGACGACGCTCGACGGGCGACAGACGACGTTGCACACGGGCGAGACCTACTACTACGAGGTGGCAGTGGCCGCGGCCACGACTGGCGGGATCGTCAAGGATATCCGCACGTTCGACGTGGGCATCAGCCTGATCGTGAATCCTCGCATCAACAACGATGAGGAGGTCACGCTGACTGTTTCGCCCACAGTGGCTGCGCTACGTGGAACCAGCGAGTTCATGCTGCCGGTCGTGACGGAGCGCGCGGTGGTGACCACGGTCCGAGTGAGAAGCGGGGAAACCGCAGTGATCGCGGGCCTGGTGACGGACGAAGAGCAGGTTACTGTGACGAAGGTTCCGTTCCTGGGCGATATCCCGCTTCTGGGAGAGCTATTCAGGCATCGGGAGCGGAGGCCGTCGCACACCGAGGTTCTGATTTTCGTCACTCCGACGATTCTCGACAACTAGGTAATGATCCCGGGCCGGCCGGCGACAGCCGGTCTGGGAATGCTCCGAAGAGAGAGACGATGGGAGCAAGATAGCAAGGCGACAGAGCGAATCATGGCGCCGGCGAGGGGGCTTGTCGATGCCGGACAAGCCCCCTTCGATTTCCTGGTAGCGCCTGCGCGGGGAGAGTTGAGCTAAACGGAAATGGAAACGCGGACCGTCGCTGACATAGTGCGGGAAGTCACGGAAATCTCCGACGAACAGCTGAGGCAAGCGCTGGACGTCCAGAAGGAGACCCGCGAGCCGCTGGCCCAGGTGCTGGCCAACATGAACCTGATTGTGGAGAAGGACAAGGCCAGGATCCTGGGTCGTCAGTGGGGCATCCCCTTCGTCGACCTGGGGGAGCGCCAGATCGACCGAGAGCTGCTGAAGCTGATTCCCCACCATCTGCTGCAACGCTGCAAGGCGGTGCCGATCGATCGACACGGGCCGCGCTTGGTGGTGGCGATGGTGAACCCGCTGGATGTGTATGCGATCGACCAGATGCGTCTGGTGGCGGGCATGGACATCGACTGTGTGATCGCCACGGCGGAAGACATAGGCGGGGCCTTGGGGCAGTCGATGTCGGTGCGGGAGGAGATTGCGGGGGCGCTCCAGGAGGTCAGCGAGGAGTTCGGGGCGGAGGCCGGGGACATCCAGCTCGAGGAGAAGGATCGGGAGGAAGAGGTCAGCGTCGATCAGCTGCGGGAGATGACGGACGACGCTCCGGTGGTGAAGCTGGCGAACTTGATTATCCGCCAGGCGATTCGCGACAAGGCCAGCGACATCCACATTCAGCCTGAAGTCAATCGGGTGCGGATCCGGAACCGCATAGACGGGATACTGCACGACTCGATGACGGTGCCGAAGAACGTGCAGGCGCCCTTGGTCTCTCGTATCAAAGTCATGGCCGACATGGACATAGCCGAGAAGCGGGCTCCGCAGGACGGCCGCATCTCGCTGAGCCTGGCCGGCCGGGAGTACGATTTCCGCGTGTCGACGAATCCGGGGGTCAACGGCGAGAAGGTCGTGATGCGTATTCTCGACAAGCGGGGAATTCAGGTGACTCTGAACCAGCTTGGACTCCCGAACACGATGATGGAGGATTTCGAGCGACTGATCAATCGCAGCTACGGAATCATCACGGTGACGGGTCCGACGGGGTCGGGGAAAACGACGACTCTGTACTCGGTGCTGAACACGATTAACAGTCCGGAGAAGAACATTCTGACGATCGAGGACCCGGTGGAGTATCAGCTTCCGGGTTTGACGCAGACGCAGGTGAATCTGCGGGCCGGGGTCACTTTCCCAGGCGCGTTGCGCACGTTCCTGAGACAGGATCCTGATATCATCCTCGTGGGCGAGATCCGAGACGCCGAGACTGCACTCATTGCCACGGAGGCCGCGCTTACCGGACACCTGGTCTTCAGCACGCTGCACACGAACGACGCTCCGACGGCTGTGGCTCGTATGATTGAGATGGGCGTGGAGCCGTTCCTGATTGCCTCTTCTGTTATCGGAGTGCTCGCCCAGCGACTGGTGCGAGTGATTTGCCCCGACTGCAAGGAGTCGTATACTCCTCCGGTCGAGGCTTTCCGCCGACTCAACCTGGCGATGGATCTGGAATCGGTGACGTTCTACCGAGGACAGGGGTGTGACCGCTGCCGGCAGACCGGATACCGGGGCCGGACGGGGGTCTTCGAGATGATGGTGATAAACGATTCCATCCGCGAGCTGGTCCTCAGAAAGGCGCCGACGCACGAGATACGGCAGGAGGGCTTGGACGCGGGCATGATCACCCTCAGGCAGGATGCGATGCAGAAGATCCTGGAGGGTGTGACTACGATGGAGGAGGCGTTGCGAGTTGTCTACGCTGGCTAAGGCTGCACGCAATCTGAAAATCGAAGACTATGCGCTCGATGAGCTGCTGTCGATGGCTGTGGAGCGCAAGGCGTCGGACATGCATATCACGGTGGGGCTGCCTCCGACGATCCGCGTTGACGGGCGCCTCCGCTCGATGAACTTCGACGAACTGTCGCCGCTGGAATGCCAGCGGCTGGTGTACAGCATTCTCGACGACCACCAGGTTCGGACGTTCGAGTCGAAGCACGAGCTGGACTTTTCGCACGGGATCCCGAAGCTAGGGCGATTCCGGGTCAATGTCTATATGCAGCGGGCCTCGGTGGGAGCGGCCTTCCGGCTGGTCCCGCAGAAGATCCCGACGCTCGATCAGCTGGGGTTGCCGGTAGCGGTGCGAGACTTGACGAACCGCACGAGCGGGCTGATTCTGGTGACCGGGCCCACGGGAAGCGGGAAGTCGACGACGTTGGCGGCGATGATCGGGCACATCAACCAGTTCCGCAGTTGTCACGTGATGACGATCGAGGACCCGATTGAGTACCTGCACAAGCACCAGAGGGCGATGATCAATCAGCGGGAGCTGGGCAGTGACACCTATGAGATGAGCGGGGCCCTGCGCTCGGTGGTGCGAGAGGATCCGGATGTGGTGCTCATCGGTGAGATGCGAGACCTGGAGACGATCGATGCGGCGCTGAAGATTGCGGAGACGGGGCATTTGGTGTTGGCAACGCTGCATACGCGCAATGCTCCGCAGAGCGTCGATCGGATCATCGACGTATTTCCGCCGCATCAGCAGGCGCAGATCCGGGTGCTGCTGGCGAGCACGCTGGAGGCGGTTATTGCGCAGCAACTGCTGCCGAAGGTGGGCGAGAAGGGCCGGATTCTTGCGATGGAGCTTATGATGGTCACGTCCGGGGTCCGAAACTTGATTCGTGAGGGGAAGACGCACCAGATTTATTCTCTGATGGAGACGGGCGGGGAAGTGGGGATGCAGACGATGGATCGGGCGCTGGCCTCGCTGGTGCGCCAGGGGCTGATTTCCTCGAAAGAGGGCGCCTCGCGGGCGATCGATGCGGACAGCTATACGCGTTGGCTTTCCACCCTGTGAGGCGACGGTCTAAACACGGAATAGAGATGTGGACGATTCGTTGATCCACATCAGGCTAGCAAAGGAGCGTTAGTCGTGCCTGTTTATCGATATAATGCCATGGACCCTAGCGGGCGTGCTGTCGCGGGCACGCTGGAGGCGGACAGCCTCGAGCTGGTGCGCGCGAAGCTCTCCGATCTACGCTATCACGTACTGAGCATCAGGGAGACTCGCTCCCGCGCCGGGTTTGCCGACCGGCTCTCGACGATGCAGCGCGTGAAGCTGCGAGACCTGGTCGTGTTCAGCCGTCAGTTCGCGACGATGGTGGACGCGGGCCTGAGTGTTGTGAAGTGCTTGGACATTCTGCAGAAGCAGTGCCGGAATCCGCGGTTGAAGGATGCGATCGGGCAGATCAAGCACGATGTGGCGGGCGGCAGCAGCCTTACGGAGGCGGTGCAGAAGCATCCGCGCATCTTCTCGGGCTTGTATGTGAACATGATCCGATCGGCGGAGGCCGGCGGTATTCTGGACGTGGTGCTGGACCGTCTGGCCATGTTCCTGGAGAAAGAGCAGGAGACGCGCAACAAGATCAAGTCGGCGATGACGTATCCGGTGGTGGTCTTCTGCTTTGCGATGTTGATGCTCATCGGGTTGCTGTTCTTCGTGCTGCCCAAATTCAAGGGCATCTTCGAGACCATGCAGCTGGAGCTTCCGCTTACGACGAAGCTGATGCTGAACTCGTCCGAATACTTCCAGAGGTATTGGTATATCGCGCTGTTGGTGACGGCGGGTTCGGCGATCGGCATTCGCCTGCTGGCGCGCACGCAGAAGGGACGCTACGCGATTGACTCGGCGAAGCTGCGGGTTCCGGTATTCGGCGATCTGCTTCTTAAGACCGCGGTGTCTCGGTTTGCGCGGACGTTTGGGACGCTGATCAGCAGCGGCGTGCCGGTGCTGCGCGCGCTCGATATCGTCGGGGATACGGCGGGGAACTTAGTGGTGGCGGAGACGGTCAGCCGGGCACACACGAGCATCAAGGAAGGCGACAAGATAAGCACGCCGTTGTACGGCAGCCGCATCTTCCCGGTAATGGTGACCCAGATGATCGCGGTCGGGGAGGAAACGGGTCGTCTGGACCAGATGCTGGAAAAGGTGGCGAGCTTCTACGACGACGAAGTCGATGCTACGCTGAAGGCCTTGACTTCTCTGATCGAGCCGCTGATGATCGTGGGCCTCGGCCTGATTGTGGGATTCATCGCGGTCTCGGTGATTTCACCGATCTACTCTCTGGTGGGTTCGCTGGGGAGCTAGGCTCGCCGGCGATTGGGCCTGCCAGAAGGTTAATGGGAGGCGAAGGGCTCGGGGCGGCGCGCAGCGCTCCCCGAGCTACGGCGACATGGCAAGAGCCAAGCGGACATCCCCGGATCGACACGAGATCGAACTGATTGTTCGGGAGTACCGACGGACCGGCGACACGAAGCTTCGGGATCGGTTGATCTCCCAACACCTGTATCTGGTGCAGACAGTGGCTCGGAAGTTTGCGGGCATGGGCGAGTCCCACGACGATCTGCTTCAGGAAGGGGCCATGGGGCTCATCAACGCGGTGGACCTCTACGATCCCGACCGCGGGGTGCAGTTCTCCACCTATGCGACGCACCTGGTCGAGGGGCAGATCCGGCACTATCTGCGGGACCGGGGGAAGCTGATTAAGCAGCCGGCCTGGGTCCAGGAGCTGACGACGAAGATAGTGAAGGCGACGGAGGTTCTGACGCAGGAGTTGAACCGCGCGCCGACGCCGGTGGAGATCGCGGAACGGGCGGGGACGACGCCGGAGAATGTCACCAGGATGTTCGAGACGCGGGAGCGCAGCAAGGTGGCGTCTCTGGACGCGACCCACAGCGATGATGACGGTCAGGGGCCGGCGATCGACCCCGAGAAGTTGCGCACGGACGGCTTGGACAACGTACACCTCCCAATAGAGGACCGGATCTTCTTGCGCGACGCAATGTCGCGGTTGAAGACGCTCGAGCGGAAGGTGGTTCATCATTTCTATTACCTCGATCTGAATCAGACGGAGATTGCTCGCAAGCTGGGGATCTCGGTCAACTACGCGTCTTATCTGCTTCGAGGCGCGATTGCGAAGTTGAAGCAGGCGTTCGAGGCGCAGCAGGCGGCGGCCGCGATGCAGCCCGAGCCGGCAGACGAGACGCGGGTGCCGTCGGGAGCGTACTCCCTGTCGCTGCGGCCGGCGGAGACGGACAGCGCAACGAAGCTGGCGACTAAGAACTACTTCGTGGAGCGGATGGGGCAAGAGGTGGAGAGGGCGTCTCGCTATCCGCAGCAGTTTTCCATTGTCATCGTGCAGCCGGATCAGACCGATCTGACCCAGGAGGAGTTGACGGCGCTGGCGCGACTGATCCACACCGGCGTTCGGAGCATCGACTTGGTGGCGCGGTTGGCGACGGCGACATTCGGCATCCTCCTCCCCCACACTGGCCGGGAGTCGGCCGTGCTGGCGGAGCGACTGGTGAGGACCGTGGGCTCCCGCTTGAGCGAGGGGAATCGGCCGACGACGGTGAGTGTGGGATTTGCGGCGTTCCCGACGGACGGGTGCACGAGCGAGGAGTTGCTCTCTGCGGCGGAGACGGCGATGGGACAGGCGATGCGCGAGGGGGGAAATCGACATTTGCGAGCGGAGGCGCGGGAGCGTTCGGGTGGGCAGGCAAAGCCTGCCCTTGGTCGATCTTAGACGCAAGCACAGTTTTGTGGGAGATAGAAGACCTGCCGCCGTGGCGGCAGGTCTTTTCATCTCAGAATCCGCGAGCAACTGTGGAATAACCCCAGCAGACTAATGAACCCGTAGCTGCCGGGAGGAACCGGCGACGGGACCGGCACTGGGTGCCGGGCACAATCAACAGAGAAGGCTAACCCTGTACTCAGGAGGTGTAAGGGAAAGATGATGAGCCGAATGGTAAACCGAAAGAGCAAGGGCTTCACCCTGATCGAGATGTTGATCGTGATCGTGGTGATCGCCATCTTGGCTCTGATCGTCATTCCGCGATTGCTGGGCGCTGGTCGTAAGGCGAAGGAAGCGGCTCTGCGTGGCGATCTGCATCAGCTCAGGAATGCGATTCAGCAGTTTGAGGCCGACTGCGGTGACTATCCCGCCAGCACTGGGCAGCTCATGACGGTGCCTACCGGTGGCAATGGTGGAACGGGCATCGCGCTCGACGTGACTGGCTGGCAGGGTCCGTATCTGCGGACGCCGGATGACAACCTGCCTGCGGATCCGTTTACTGCCACCAGCACGAGTTGGAGCTACACGGCAAGCACTGGACACGTCCAGAGCGGTTCGACTTTGACCGCTATCAACGGCGACAACTACAGCACCTGGTAACGCAGAAGATAGTACCAGCTGCGAATTGCAGTTGAGATCATTGGGGATAGCAGGAGAGACCTTACGAAGGCGACTTCTGCTATCCCCGTCTGATCTGGGGAGAGAAGCCATGACTGGGCGAAGAGCACGAGGGTTCACTCTCATCGAGGTGTTGGCGGCGGTGTTTGTGCTGGCCGTGGGGCTGACGAGTGTCAGCACGCTGTTCGTGGCTGGCATTATCAGCAACCGTAAAGCGGAGCGCATGAGCGCGGGCGTGAACGCGGCCCAGAGGGAGTTGGAACGACTTCACAGCGCTGGGTTCTCCGGGTGTATTGTGGACGCTGAGGTCTTCGCCAGTGATGAGGGCTACACGATCATACAGCAGAATCCCGACAAGACGGGTCAGATCGGCTTCAGCATCCCGGATCAACCACTCATGACGGGCGTGATCGACATTGCGTACTACACGGGACCTACGGGGATTTACCCCAATCTCAAGAACGTGACAGTCACGGTGACGTGGACCGGCGGCGGCCTGACGGCGGGAAACACCGTGCTGAACACGATGATTGCGAACCGACCATGAAGAGAAACACGAAGGCCGCAAGCAGAGCAAGCGTAAGCCGAAGGGCAGCTGGATTCACGCTGCCGGAGGTCATGACTGCAATGGTGGTGATGGTGATCGTAATCGGTGGCATCGCCGCTATCTACATGGCCTCCATGCGGATGTGGTACCGGGGCGCGGCTGAGAACTACGCTCAGCAGAACGCCTCGTGGGCCGTGCAGCGCATTGTGCCCGAGGTGCGAGAGGGGCTCAGCGTGACGACGGCGGGTTCGCCGTACGAGTCGGTGTGTATCGTGGTGCGACTTCCGAATAAGGTGTATGACTCCGGCGAAGACACCTACCTGAACCAGGTCGCGACGGATGCTCTTGGCGATCCGTACCTAGTGCCAGGAGGGTGGGTTATGTACTACCGAGGCACGGAGTACGGAAGCATCTCGCTGGATGGCGACAGGCTCTGGCGGTTCTACATAGGTTCCGACGGTGTGACCTACAAGCAGCAGGTGGTGGCGGAGAACATAGTGGACAATCCTCCGGACGCGAGCGGCAACCCGAAGCCCATGTTTATCTACTGGCCGGACATCTATCGTCTGGAATCGGTGGAGATTACCGTAACGGCGCACGAGGAAATAGGCCACAGAGTCGCGGAGGTTACGATGAACGGAGAGGTGAACCTGCGCAACAACTGAGGTGGGCTCGGCTCGTGCGCTGCCTGATTGAGGCGGTTCCAGGGGCCGACGCGTGACTGCGCAGTGCAGCAGATGGAGCGTGGACAATCGGTCGTGTGATTGATGGATGGATATGGAAGATCGAGTGGGGAGAGCATTCGGGCGAAGATGAGCAGAGGCTCTGAATCTCGCCCGACCCCGGCAAGTCGGCGGCGGAAAAAGTGAGGATGGAATGATGGAGGCAACGTGGTTGCGCGGTGGATGTAGGAGAGGCGACCGCGGAAGCGTATTTCTGCTGGCTATGGTGTCGTTGATAGCGCTGTTGCTGCTCGGCACCTCCATGCTCGAGACTGCGATCCAGGGCTTGGCGCGGTCGTCGAACGATCGACGTCAGCAGGAGGCCTTGTGTCTGGCGGAGTCCGGCGTCGATATGGCCATCACGAAGCTGTACGAGAACTACGACAGCATCAATCAGGCGTTGGCCACGAGTGGGACGTACACCGATACGTTCACGCTGCCCCAGGGCTCCGTGACCTACACCGTGACGGCCCCGTACGCCGGCATCCCAGACACGTGTGTGATTGTGTCGGACTCCACTACGTGGACGAATAGGGAAGCGCGCGTGCGCGTGGTGGCCGAGTATCTGACGGATGTGAGCCGGGTGTTCGAGGGGGCCATCTTCTCGGACAGTCCGCTGGTGCTCAACGGGGCCGGCGCAGTTTATCCGGACGCGGATGGCACCGGCGGGAAGATCTACGCCAACGGCGACATCACCTTCAACGGCACCTCGTTCGATATGACGGTGGATGGCGGGATTTACACGACGGGCACGGCGAACTGGGTGCCAGACGATGTGCCGGCGACAAGCGTACACCAAGGGATCGCCCCTGTGGCGATGCCCATTATTGATATCGCGTACTACGAAAGCATTGCCACGGCGACCTACACCGGGAACGTCAGGTTTGACGACGCTGATATGGTGGGTCTCTCGGGGGTAATCTTCGTGAACGGCGATGTCAGGATCTCGGGCAACTACAGCGGACAGGCGGTGATTGTGGCGACCGGCAAGATAAGCGTGACGGGAAATGTCACGGCCGTTAGTCCGGACGTTGATGCTCTGGTGCTGATGAGCCCGATGGCTATCAAGATTGCCGGAAACAGCCACGTGGACGGCCTGATCTACGCGCACAGCGTGGTGGATGAGGCGGAGACAACGATCAGCGGAAGCGTGGAGATCAACGGTGCGATAGTCTCGGACGTGGTGAGGACAAACGGTGCGATAACCGTAACCTACAGCGACGTCTGGGATAGCCTGCCTCTGCCGGGTATTGGCAAGATGCAGTGGGCGCAGGTTTCCTGGGAGCACCACAAGCTATAACAGCCCTACACCACAGGAGGCACGTTCTTGCCCGTCGATATGTTTCGTGATCTGCGTGATCCGGATGAGAGACGAAGAGAGATTCTCTGGATTGCCATCAGCTTCATTGTAATCCTGGCCAGCTGGCTGGCGGTGGTGCTGATTTTCGGCTACCCGCCGCTCGTGCTTGGTATGACCTACGACGAGGCCGTGCTGGTGGTTGGTCTGGGTCTGCTGCTACTCTGCTCGGTTCTCTACC
>Ga0315293_10003547_pt1 | contig 15018 bp, 18 predicted proteins | sample YL17G13_20_MG_FD_203071 | JGI IMG/M metagenome (GOLD analysis project Ga0315293, IMG submission 203071) | Sediment microbial communities from Yellowstone Lake, YNP, Wyoming, USA - YL17G13_20 | ecosystem: Environmental > Aquatic > Freshwater > Lake > Sediment | place: USA: Wyoming | collected... | reverse complement strand
TTCCCTTTCAACCAGCTTTGCTGCATGGTAAGCGGCCTTTTTGCTGCCTATTTTCAAGTCAATCCTGCCGCCTTTTTCCGATGATTCTGTTATTGCCGCAAGGCTGTCCTTTTCCCTGCTTTTATTAAAAAAATTTTTTATTAAAGAGAATGCCTGCCGCAGCTTTTGCCTGTCATTGCCCCTTATTTGGATTATTGCCTCAAAGTACTGGCTTGAGAGGCGCATGCAGGCGTCACAAAGTATTGGCTTTGGCTTGAGGGGAATTTTTTTCTCAAAGAGCATTGGCACTGAATCAATTGTCCCTTTCACAGCCACTTCGGCAAAAAAACCGCCGCTATCCTCTTTTATTGAAACGCTTTTTACAGGGTTTTCCAGTTCATGCACCTTGATTGATTTTTCCGCAATTAATGCAAGGGAACCGCTGTCCAATGGAAGCATTTTTTGGGAAACCCTTATTTTGGCGCATTGCCTGCACTGCCCGAATTCTATTGAGGAAGGAAATTCCACAAGGGCATGTTTTTTCTGGTAGCATTCTTCGCAAAATCCCTTGATGAACCTTGCCTCTGTTTTGCCGCAAATCGGGCAAAAATCCGCGCTCTTCATTTAAAATCACTTTTTTGTTGTATAAGAAAACCTGTTGCTTAAGAAAAATAATCACTTTTTGCTGCCCAAGAAAACCCCTTTTTCAAGGCCAAGGTAAAATACTGCGCTGAGCACATACTGGTATGTCGCCAGTATTGCCACCAGAACCCTCACAAAAAGAAAAACAGCAAAAGCGATTAGCATTGGAATAATCTGTTCCGGCACGCCAAGGTAAGCCACGATAAAGCCAAGCAGATAGCTCAGGCCTGTTACCAGAAAGAAAACTATGAAGGCTTTTGAAACGTTTGCCTTGTGCTTGGATGAAACATTGATTGTTTGATTTATTATCTTTGAAAAATTCAGCTTCTCAAGGCTGCTGATGGGATAAATCAGGAAGTAGAAAAATACAAACCAAACGAACATCAGGGCAAATGCAGCAAAGATTGATATCCAAAGCAAAACGCTGTCCTGCGAAAAGAGGGCAACTGTAATCAGCACTGCAATCGGCACGATGAAAACAAGAATCAGCCCGAGTATTGCCAGCAGCGATGAAAAAATCGGCCCAAAGCGCTGCAGGACGCCTACAAAAGCAGTCTTGAAGGAAATTTCCCCTTTTTTGTAGAACTCGCTTACCATTATGGGATACATTGGATTTATGATAAAAAAATCAATTGAATCAACCAGCAGCCCGTACAAGGAAATGAACAGCATTGGGATAAAAATGCCGAGGATTTTGGCTGATTCTGCATTTGTCAGGCTGGTATTTATCTGGGAAAAGTCAATCTGAATCGCGTAATAGGGCAGCAGGATGAAAAAGGGCAGCAGCAGGAATGCTATCACTGTTTTTGGAATGAAGAAGTGTGGGCATTTTTTGAGCAAAACAAAACTGTCAACCAAGATTCTTTTGAAGCCCATTCAAAACCATTCCAGATCAGATTAATTCAATTTTTTTCCCTGCTTCGGGAACTATTGCCTCAATGCCTTTTTCCTCCAGGATTTTTTGCCTGAAAACCTGTATTATTGACCTGTCTCCGTGCACCAGAAGGATTTTTTCCGGATTCCATTTTCCAATCGCTTTCAGCATTTCCTGCTGCGAGGCATGCGCCGAAAAATCAAATTTTTCCACTTTGCCTTTCACTTCATATGTTTTGCCGTCAATCTCTATCTTATTTGTTTCCATCAGCTTTCTTCCAGGTGTTCCCTCAACTTGGTAGCCTGTAAGGAAAACATTGTTTCTTTCGTCATTGCAGAGCCTTTTGAGGTAATTCAATACAGGGCCTCCCTGCATCATTCCTGCTGTTGCAATAATCACGCCTGGCTTTTTCATTGCCCTGTTCCTTTCCCCGTTGTTCCTAATCCAAATTGTTTTTTCCAGGGCTTTTTTCAGGAACCTTGGGTTTTTCAGGTGCTCTGGAAACTGCATTGTGACCCTTGCGGCTTTTTGCCCCATTCCATCCAGGAAAACAGGCGCATTGATTTTGTGCTCGTGCAATATGTCGATTATTTCATGGCTTCTCCCCACTGCAAAAGCAGGGACAATTGCTGTTCCGCCCTTGTTTATTGTGTCCTGCACTTCTTCAATGAAAATTTTTTCGGCTTCTTTTCTGGGGGGGTGGTTCCTGTCGCCGTAGGTTGCCTCCATCAAAAGGAAATCAACCTTTCCTACATCCAAATCCGCTCCTTTTAACAGCCTTGTTTCCTCAACCTTGAAATCGCCTGTGTAAAGCAGGGATTTGTTCCCTATTGTGAGCTTTGGCATTGCGCTTCCCAAAATGTGGCCTGCGTCAAAAAACTGCATTGAGCAGCTCTTGCTTATCTGCAAGACCCGCCTGTATTCAACAGGAAAAGTGAATTTTGTCGCCTCTTCAATCTCGGCTTTTGAAAAAGAAATGCTTTCGCTTTCAAGGCCGGCTATTTTCAATGTGTCAAACCAGAGTATTTTGCTCAATTCAAGCGTTGGCGCTGTCATGTAAGTGAGCGACTTGCCTTTCACAAACAAGTCAGGCAGGGTTCCGCTGTGGTCAAGATGCGCATGGCTGATGACAATTGCGTTGAGGTTTGTTTCAACAGGCAATGGGTATTCGGAACCGGAGGGGCCGAGCTTTACCCCCCTGTCCAAAACAACCTTTTCTCCGAAATCAATGAGGAAGCTGCTTCTCCCTACCTCATTGCAGCCTCCAAGGCCAGTGAAAGAAATTTTGTGCATGCCAAACCAGTCACAGTTAAAAAAAAATTATTTTACCACTATTGCTTTTGAAGGGCAGCTTGCCTCGCATGCCCTGCACTGAATGCAATCCTGGGGCCTTTTCACAACGCTTTTGCCCTTTACAATGTCAAAAACATTTACAGGGCAAACCTGCTTGCATGTTCCGCAGCCAGTGCACTTTTTTGCGTCAACATATGGTTTTTCAGCCAAAAAAAAGACACCTCCTCTAGGTCTTCTTTACAGCTTTGTTCATTTCCGAAACCAATTTTTCTGTTTCTCCGCACATCAGCTTTTTTCGACAGCCTTGTTCATTTCCGAAACCAATTTTTCTATTTCTTTTTCGCCCATGCCATGGGCTTTTGCGCCCTGCTCAACTGTTTCAAAAGCCGCTACATGGCAGCCAATGCAATGCAGGCCTTTTTCAAGCATGACAGGCACAGCCTCGGGAAAATCCCTTACAAGCTCGCCCAAAGGGGTTTGCTTTGAAATCTTTGCAGGTTTTTTGGGAGCCATATTATCAACAAACTGGAAAACCTTTTTAAAAGCCCCTTACGCCAACCTCTTTGAAGAAAGGGGCAAGAATTTTGGCAAAAGCAAGCAGTTCTTCTCTGCTGTAAGGCGCGGTTCCCTCAAGGCTTTTGTCAAGCAAAGGAAGATTTGAGTTGAATTGCTGCAGAAAGAAGCGTTTTGCGCCATTGAGCCAGTTGCCGATTTTAGCAAAATCTTCTTTGCTGTGCAGGATTGGCACAACAGTCATCCTGAATTCATAATCAATGCCAGAATCCATTATCAATCTGGCGCTTTCTTTTATTGCACCCAAATCAGCTTTCACGCCTGCCGCCTTGCAGTATTTTTCTGGCGTGGCTTTGATGTCCATTGCAATATAATCAACAAGATTTTCTTCAAGCAATTTTTTCAGCAATTTTGGCCTTGAGCCGTTTGTGTCGATTTTTACAAGCAGCCTTAATTCCTTTGCTTTCCTGCAAAAGCCTTCAACCTCGGGGTGCAGCAATGGCTCTCCGCCGGAAATGCAAACCCCGTCCAAAAAATTTTTTCTCTGTTTCAGGAAAGAAAGCGCTTCTTTTTCGCTTATTTCAACGCCAGTGCCTTCTTCAAGGACAAGCTGTTTGTTGTAGCAGAAGGGGCACCTGAAATCGCATTTTGGCAGGAAAAGCGTGCAGGCAACTTTTTTTGGGTAATCAATCAAAGTGGTTTTCTGGATTCCCTTGAAAACAAGCAAATGGCAACACCTTTTTTATTGAAGGATTGGAAAAAACAGTTAAATAAACAATGCGAATAGGCTGGTTTGAATTGCATTGCTTACTCGCATTTTTTCAGGGCTTTTTTTGCGTCGTAGGTTTTTCTTTCCTTGAATTCTTCCTGTTTTCCCTGGTTCCAGTTCTGCACTGGCCTGAGATAACCGACTACCCTGCTGTACACTTCACACGCTGCATTGCACTGCGACATTTTTTTTGGCCTCCTCTTCCTTTATTTCAATTGGGCAATTGAAATGCTTTCCCTTGATATAACCATGCACCGGGCAAATGCTGAAAGTAGGCGTAATTGTATAGTAAGGCATCTTGAAATTATAGGCGATTTTTTTTACCAGGCTTGCGCAGGCTTCGCCTGAATCCATTGCTTCGCCCAAAAAGCCGTGCAGCACTGTTCCTCCGGTGTATTTGCACTGCAGTTCATCCTGGTGCTGCAATGCCTCAAAAATGTCATCGCTGTAGCCGACAGGCAGGTGGGTGCTGTTTGTGTAATATGGCGCATCCTTGCCTGCGGCAATAATGTCAGGGTAGTTTCTTTTGTCTATTCTTGCAAGCCTGTAGCTTGCGCCTTCTCCCGGCGTTGCTTCCAGGTTAAAAATATGGCCTGTTTCCTTCTGGAAATCGGTTAGCCTTTCCCTGAAAAAGTCCAGTGTTTTCAGGGCAAAGCTTTTGCCTTCGCTTGTTGCAATTGTCTTGTCATGCAGAAAATTCAGAAGGCATTCGTTCATTCCAATTAAGCCAATGGTGGAAAAATGGTGGTCCAGAGTGCCCAAATAATGCTTTGTCCATGGCAGCAGGCCGCTTTCCATGTTCCTGTTGACCTCTTTCCTCTTTATTTCAAGGCTTTCTTTTGCAAAGTAAAGCAGGCTGTCAAGCCTTTCAAAAAAATCACTGTCATCCCTGCTCAAATAGCCGATTTTTGGCATGTTTATTGTAACAACGCCAATGCTGCCTGTTTTTTCTCCTGAGCCAAACAAGCCGCCTGTTTTTTGCTTAAGCTCCTTCAAATTCAGCTGAAGGCGGCAACACATTGACCTGACATCGCTTGGCTTCAGGCTGCTGTTGATAAAATTCTGGAAATAGGGAATGCCGTATTTTGCAGTCATTTCAAAAAGCAGCCTTGCGTTTTCGCTGTCCCAATTGAAATCCCTGGTGATATTGTAGGTGGGAATTGGGAAGGTGAATACCCTGCCGTTTGCGTCCCCTTCAAGCATTACTTCGATGAAAGCCTTGTTTATAAGGTCCATTTCATCCTGGTAATCGGAATAAGGGTGCTCCTCCAATAGCTTTCCGCCCAAAACAGCAGGCATGTTTTTCATGTCATCTGGAACAGTCCAGTCAAGCGTAATGTTTGTGAAAGGCACCTGGTTGCCCCACCTGCTGGTTGCATTGATTGCAAAAATAAATTCCTGCATTGACTGCTTTACCCTCTTGAAATCAAGATTGTCATTCTTTACCAAGGGGGCAAGGTAAGTGTCGAAAGAATTGAATGCCTGCGCTCCAGCCCACTCATTCTGCAGGGTTCCCATAAAATTGACTATTTGCCCCAAAGCGGAATTGAAGTGCTTTGCAGGCTTTGCAGAAATCCTTCCCTGCACGCCGCCAAAGCCGATTTCAAGCAATTGCCTGAAGCTCCATCCTGCACAATAACCTGAAAACACGCCGTTGCCCAAGTCATGGATATGGAAGTCTGCCGACCTGTGGGCGTTTGCAATCTCCTCAGGATAAACGCTTTTCAAAGCGTATTCTGCAATCACTGCCCCGCTTATGTGGGCCTGCAGCCCTGAAAGCGAATAAGAGGCATTGCTGTTCTCTGCAACCCTCCAATCAGTGGCAAGGACATAATCATCAACAATTTTCCTTATTTTTTCGAAAAAAGCGCTGCTGTCCCTCAGTTCCGCCCTTTTTTGCCTGTACAAAATATATGCCTTGGCTGTTTTTGCATGCCCTGATTCAATCAATTCCTTTTCAACGGCATCCTGGATGTCTTCAACGCTAGGCGGCTTTGTGCCAAAATGCATCTTTAGCCTGTGGACAACCTTTTCAGCAAGCTCTTTTGCAAGCTTCCTGTCTGTTCCGCCGACAGCCTTTGCGGCGGCAAAAATCGCGTCCTCTATCCTTTGGCCGTTAAAAGGAACAAGGCTGCCGTCCCTTTTCTTGACAAACTCCAAAAACTTGCTAACCATTCAAAACAGCCCCTTTAAAAAAATAAAGCCGGAAAGGCTTTAAAAAACCTGCCAAACACCGCAATCCCGTTCCTTGGATTCTAAAAGCCATTTGCGAAAATTTTTTGAAAAACAAACTAAGGGATTACATAAATAGGCTTACTTGTATATAAATGATGCCGCCGGCAAAAACAAAATAAGACAAACAAATTTTTTTAACCAAAAAAATATGCTTTCCAAACCAAGGCAGGATTTTTTTCAAAAAGCAGGTTAATTTTTTAAATCAGCCGAACTTTGCAGGATTTGGATTCCGCCAGGCAAAAAAAATGGAAAAATTATTTTTATTTTGCGAAAAATAATTTGCACCTGCAGTGCCCGTCGCTTGCAATTTCGCCCAAATGGAAAGCGCAGGGGCAAATGTTTTTTGCATCCTCCTGCTTGTTTCCTGCAAGCGCCCTGCATGGGCAATAAGCAAACCCCTTTTCTTTTTTGTTCTTTGCAAGCGATGCAATAACCATTCCAAGAATTTTTTTGTCGCTGTTCAGGGCAAAGCCCTTTGCCTTTGCGTATTTTTCGCTGCTTGCCAGGATTTCTTTTTCTGCGGTATCCAAGAAAAAAAGCCCCTAAATCTTTAAAGCCGCCCTTATTGCAGGCTCGTTGAAGCCGACAATGATTTTGCCGCCAATGTCTATTACAGGAACGCCTGTCTGACCGCTTTTTGCAACCATTTCAGCCAGGCCCTTTTGGTCGCTGCCTACATTGATGTGCTTGAACTTGATTTTGTTCTGCGAAAGGAAATCCTCAGCCATTTTGCAGAAAGGGCATGTGTCAGTGCTGTAAACAATAACATTTGGCATTTTGAAAAACCCCTATATAGGAAAATAAAGTGAAAGGAATTAAAACTTATGCGCCAAACGAAGGCAGGCTATAATTTAAAAACCTGCAAAAAAAAGGAAATGGAATTTCATGTGCTGCAACCGGCGCCGGTGGTTGTGCCTGTGCCGCCGCCAAAGCCTGCGCTTGTTGCCGTTGAATCCAGCGTTGTGCTGCATTCGCCTGGGGCAGTATTGAAAGCAGAGCAAACCGCCTGCTTAATGGCTTCAGGAGACCTTGCAACATTTACTGCCGTGCCATTGATTAGGACTGTTGGCGAGCTGCCTATTTGAAGGCCCTGCGCGTATGAAACATCACTATTATAGAGGGTGCTTCCGTCTGCAGGGATGCAATTGTCGATTTTTGCCTTGTCAATGCCAAGCCCTGCAAAGATTGCATCAACCAAGGGCGCAGAACAGGCTGTATTTGAATTGCATGCCCCAATTTCTGTGCTTGTGTCAAATTTGACAAGGTAATCCCAGAACTTGTCCGGATAATTCTTCAGTATGCATGCCTGCCTCTTTGCTTCAGTTTCCTCGTGGGCACCATGCATTGCGCCAATCTGCACAATTGAAAAGTCAGCCTTTGCCCCAAGCAAACCAACAACAGGGGCAATTGCCTTTTCTGCCTGTGTCCCATAAGGGCAATAAGAGAAAACAAACAATTCCACTTTTGGCTTGTCGCTCTTTTGCACCTCAGCAGGCTGTTCGGTTCCTGCTGGCTGTGCTGGCTGCTCAATCGGCTTGTCTAGGAACAATACGGTTCCTGAAACAGCATTGCCGCTTTTAGTAAGGTAAATGTCCTGCTTTGCAAGGCTTTGCCCGTTTTGCAGAATCTCAATGCTTACCGTGTAAAAATCATTGTCATAAGGCTTTATTTCAAGGATTTTTCCTTCAACTCCCTGCGGCCCCAAAACGTTTTCATTCAAATAAGTTTCAACCTTTGCTTTCAATGCATCCATGTCAACATTGCCTGTTCCTGTTGCAGTTGGCATTGAAATTAGCCCTATTCCGGCTGTAGGCAGCACAACCTGCCCCAGGACAATGCCTACAATAAGGCCTACAATAAGCAAAACAAAGGCTTTTGTAGCAATGCCTTTTGAAATTGAATTCAGGGCATTATGAGTTCCTGCGCCAGCCTTTTGCGCAAAAGAAACAGGGGCTGCATGGCCTGCGTGCCCTTTTGATTCGGCTTTTTCAGCTTCTTTTTCAGTTTTTTCGCTGTCCATGCTTTTCCACCAAAATAGTTGCAAGTCAAAAAGCGCTTTCTGTAAATAATACGCAGCCGAAACAATTAAAAAGCTTGTTTTATTTTAAGCCAAAACTCACTGCTTAATGAAAACCATGTCCTTTTCTGAATCAAACTTTTTGAAATCCTTGAAGAGCTCTTCGGCTTCGGGAAAATTCTTCGCCCTCTTGAAAAAAGAAATCGCGATTTTTGCGCCTTTTTTTGCAGCCCTTTCAATCTCTGATTTGGCTTTTTCAAGGCAGGCATGGTGCAAAGCGGTAATGCTCACAATGCAGTCAAAGCTGCCGGTTTTGAAAGGCAATTGCTCCGCCCTTGCGGCAACCTTCATTCCCTTATACTGCTTCAGCATTTCAATTGCAGGGTCAAGCGCAATGCACTCTGCCATTTTTTCAAATTGCTTTGTGCAGAGCCCTGTTCCTGCGCCAATGTCAAGCAAAAGCCCTTCGAATTTGCAGCCGCTCCTGATGATGGCCGCCTTTTCAAGCTGCTCTGCGGAATGCAGCTCATTGTAGGCAGGGCTTATTGCATTGTAATAATCCATATTTGATAATTGAAAACAAAAGGGCATAAAAACTGCCTGAAAAAAAAGATAGCTTTTTAATTGGTATGAAAAATATGTTTTATCATATTGGGGCTGGTTTTGTGGATTTTGAGAAATGGATGAAATGCTATGGGGCAGCAACCGTGGGCGAAAGGGGCCAGGTTGCATTGCCTGCCGAATTGAGGGAAAAATTGAAAATCAAGGCCGGTGAAAAGCTGCTTGTTTTGGGCGCAAATGACCCTTCCTTTCAGCATATTGTTTTGATCAAAAGCGATGCAGTTGCAAAGATGGTTGAAAAGCTTTCAGAGCTTGGAAAATTTGCCGCTGAAGAAGGGGCAAAGGGCCTTGGAAAATCTTTGCCGAAAGGCACTGGAACCAAAGCAAAAAATTTGCCGAGAGGAAAAAAGATTTAATTGCTTAAGCATTTCATGAATGGGTTGGTAAAAATGCAGGATGTTCCTATAATCAGGGTTGAGAATGTTTCAAAAATTTATGATATGGGAAAGGTTAAAGTAAAGGCGCTTGACGGCGTGGATTTGAATGTTTTTAAGGGGGATTTCCTTTCAATAATGGGCCCTTCAGGCTCGGGAAAAACAACTTTGCTTGATGTTTTGAGCGCGTTGCTCAGGCCAACCAGCGGCGAAGTTTACATCAAGGGCAGGCCGATAAGCAAAATGGATGACAACCAGCTTGCCCAGATAAGGGGAAAAACAATTGGCTTTGTTTTCCAGACATTCAATCTGATTCCGAGAATGACTGCCTTGGAAAATGTGATGCTTCCGCTTTGGTTTGCGGAAATGCCTTTTGCTGAAAGAAAGGCTGTTGCCGAAAAAATTTTGAATGAAGTCGGCTTGGGGGACAGGGTTAACCACAAGCCGAATGAATTGAGCGGGGGCCAAAGGCAGAGGGTTGCGATTGCAAGGGCGCTTGCAGTGAATCCTGAGGTAATTGTGGCTGATGAGCCCACAGGCAACCTTGATACTGCATCAGGAATGCAGATTTTGGAGATAATAAAAGAATTGAATGAAAAGCAGGGAAAAACAGTGCTAATGGTGACGCATGAGCCCGAGGTTGCGGGAATGGCGCAGGACATATTGCATTTGAAGGACGGAAAAATTGTTGAAAAAACAAACGGGAAATCGTTGAAAAAAGGAGGTAAAAAACAATGAATCCAAAAATTTTTGCACTGCTTTTTGCAGTGTTATTTTTTGCCGGGGCTTGTTGGGCAGGCAACATTACGGCAACCAGCCTGAGCTATGACCCTGCGCCTGTTTCGCCCGGCAGCGCAGTGACTGTCTGGGTGCAGGTGAAAAATGATTCAGTTTACCTGTCTAAGGATGTGGTGGTAGATCTTGTATTGGAATTCCCTTTTTCATTGCAGCCAGGGGAGGAAGCTGAAAGGAGCATTGGCCAGCTTGGCCCATTTGAAACCGCAACTGTTGAATACAAGCTGCTTGTCGATGCCAAAGCAATAAACGGCACCAATACAATAAAAGCGCTTACAGGCGAAGGCTTTCCAACAAGGACAAATTCCTTTGCAGTAAATATTTTGAGCAGGACTCCAAAGCTTGAGATAGTGAAAAGCGACACAGAGCTGCTTGCGCCCGGTGAAGCGCAGCCTGTCACACTTACAATCAAAAACATAGGGGGCAGCATTGCAAAAGACATTGTCCTGAAAGTAAACCCCGACAGGACAGTCACCTCAACAGGCATTGTTGTTGAAAGGGAAATTGTTTCACTCGGCGCTTCATCAAACTACCTGGCTTATTTGAACATTGGCGAGGAAAAAGATGTTACGCTTACCCTTGCAGTGAACCAGGGCGCCGCAAGGAAAAACTATTCAATCCCGATAACAATGGAATATTTTGACCAGAACGGCACTGCAAAAACAGGCACGGCTTACCTTGGAATCAAAGTAAGCGCCGAAGCCCAGGTTGATGCAGTAATAAACAATGTTTCGCCGGCTGCTTTTCCAGGGGGAACAAGCGAGATTACAGTTGACCTGTTCAACATCGGCCTGGCTGATGCAAGGTATGCCGTAATAGAGATTTCAGGGCAAAATGCGGACATTGAAGAGCCAAGGCAATTTATTGGAACGCTGGAAGCTGATGACTTTGACTCATTCAAAACCAAAATCAGCATCAGCCCAAGCGCCCAGATTGGGGTGCTTCCATTGAACCTGAAAATAATCTACAAGGACGAAGAGTTGAATGAAAAAACCATTGACAGGCAGCTTTACCTCAATGTTGTCAGCGCTGCCGAGGCACAGGGCGGCACAAGCCCGCTTTTGGTTTTGTTCGGCTTGGCCTCGCTTGCATTGGAGCTGATTGGCATCTATGTCGCGGCAAAATGGGCCTGGCCGAAAGCAAAGGCTTTTGCATCAAGTGCAAGGATGCGGAAGGCAAAAAAGTGAAAAAAAGCAATTCCTTTTTTTCCTTTTTACCCCTAATCCCGGAGGCTGCTGAATGGCTATAGTGGACAAGGAGTTATTTTCAATCGCTTACAGAAACCTGGCCATACACAAGCTGAGGTCTTTGCTCACGCTTCTTGGAATAATAATCGGGATTGCTGCAATAGTTGCCCTGGTTTCAATCGGCGAAGGCCTGACGCAAAGTGTCACACAACAGTTTGAAAAGCTTGGGCTTGACACGCTTTTTGTAGAGCCTGGTTCAGGAACCGGAATTTCAACTGCAGTGAGCAGGGCCCTTAGGGAAGAAGACATTGGCATAATCGAAGGCGTGCCAGGCGTTGAAAGGGCAATTGGTTTTTATGAAACCGCTGCAATAGCGGAATTCAAGAGGCAGCAGACAGGCGCTTTCATCATTGGCTATGACCCTGCCGATACAGATTACCTTGAAAGAATAGGCTATATTGATATGGTGGAAGGAAGGCCTTTGGAGAAAAATGACCGCTTTGCAATTGTCATTCCGGAAAATATGGTTGAACAGGGCTTTGTTGATGAAACGCTCAGGGTTAGGGACCAGCTTGAGATAAACGGGCAAAATTTCAAAATTGTGGGCATTACAAAAAATGTGAGCGCTTCTTTCGGCGGGTTTGCCCCCTCAATAAACATGATTTTCGTAAACAAGGACACAGTGCAGGATTTTTTTGGCGCAAAAGACCCGGTAGAAATCGCAGTTATTGCAACAGACAGGACTCTGGTGAATGATGTTTCAGACAAGATAACTGAAAGGCTGAAAAGGTCGCATGGGGAAGAGGACTTTTATGTAATGAGCACAGAAAACATCCTTGAAAGCGCAGGGCTTGTAATAGGCATGGTCCAGATGGTGCTTGTTTTTCTCGCGGGAATATCGCTGGTGGTTGGCGGAATTGGAATAATGAACACAATGCTGATGGCAATAATGGAAAGGACGGCGGAAATAGGCGTAATGAAGGCAATTGGCGCAACAAACACAAAAATCAGGGCATTGTTTTTGGCTGAAGCAGCTTTGGTTGGGGGAATAGGCGGCATTATAGGCACAATTTTTGGCCTGCTGATTGCAACAGGGGTTTCTGCAGCCGCAAACATTTATGGCTTTTCTTTGGGTATTGGAATAAACCCTTTCGCAATAATCGGGGCAATCGGCTTTGCAATGCTTGTCGGAATGCTTTCAGGCTATTTGCCTGCAAGAAGGGCTGCAATGCTTGAGCCAGTTGAGGCACTGAGGTATGGAAAGTAATTGAAAAGTTGGAAAATTATCGGGTAAGTGGAAAAAAAATGGCTTTGATTGACATTGAAGTTTTCAAGTTTGCGTTCAATAATCTCAGGAGAATGCAGCTCAGGAGCTTGCTTACAATCCTCGGCATAGTAATTGGAATTGCAGCCATTGTTGCGCTTATTTCAGTAGGTGAAGGCCTGAACCAGAGCGTTGCTGACCAGTTTGCGCAGCTTGGAACAGACACAATCATGGTATTGCCTGGCTCGGGAATATTTGAAAGCATTGTGGCAAAGCTAAGCGAAGAGGATGTTAAAACGATTGAAAACGTGAGGGGCGTTGATTTTGCCGCAGCATTATACCTTGCAACAGTGCAGGTTGAATTTGAGGGCGAAAAGCAGAGCATTGTGGCAATAGGGATTGACCCGGAAAAAATTGGCAAGCTTGGGTTCATCGGGATTGCCAATGTTGAAGAAGGCAGGATTCTCACAAAGCACGATGCAGGCGCGGTAATAATCGGAAGCAATTTCGGGGAAAAGGCAATGAAAAAAGACATTGGGCTCAGGCAAAACCTTGAAATTGGCGGAAAAAAATTCAGGGTGGTTGGCATACTGGAAGAGGCGCAAAACCAGTTTGGGGCAATGTTCAACACAGCAATAGCAATGAATTCTGATGAACTGAAGGAAGCAAGCGGAACAGAGCTCACTCCCTTCAGGATAATTGTGGAGGCATTGCCTGGAGAAAACCTTGATGACCTGAAGCAAAGAATCAGCGACGAGCTGGAGAGAAAGCACGGCAAAAAAGACTTTCAGGTAATGGGCCTGGAGCAGATTGCGGCAATAGCGGAAAGCGTAATTGGCCTCATAAGCTTGGTGCTGATTGGAATAGCGGCAATCTCGCTGCTTGTGGGCGGAATCGGAATAATGAACACAATGCTTATGGCTGTAATGGAAAGGACAACGGAAATCGGCGCAATGAAAGCAATTGGCGCAACAACGCACAAAATACTCAGCATTTTTATTGTGGAATCAGGCATGATTGGGCTAGGCGGCGGAATAATAGGGCTATTGCTTGGAATAGGCGCAGCCAATGTTCTCTCAATAATCGCGGAATTGTCAGGCATTCCCCTAAAAGCGGTTGCAAGCCCATGGCTCATAATCGGCGCGCTTGCATTCAGCATGGCTGTAGGCATGATTGCAGGAGTTTACCCCGCAAAAAGGGCTGCTTCAATAGACCCTGTTGAAGCGCTGAGATATGAGTAAGCATAAGGCAGCCCTTAACTAAAACATGAATGAAAAGCCTCAACCAATGCGTTTACTTTTTTTCAACGGCAGCCATATTAATTTTCCAGCCGGCTTATTAATTTACAGGCAAATTCCAAAAGGGAATTTGTTGAGCCTGCTTGGAACAGGGCGCTTGCTTGGCCAAAAGCCCGAGCGCCCTGCTCCTGCAAAAAAAATGCATTTGAAAAGCAGCATGTGCTGCAGCGGTGTAGGGGTGTTTTGGTGCAGGGGCTGACGATAAAGGAGCTTGCATTGCTTTTCATTCTTTTTGACAGGATTCCGAAGGCAAAAGCAAAGCATGTAATGGCACTGCTGTGCATAATGAGAAACAAAAACAGTTACCTTTCAATGGAGGAAATAGGGAGAAACACCCTGATTCTGGATGCCGAACTGGAAAAAATAATGCGGTGCTTTGCAAAAAACAAGCTGGTTGAAAAAGACGGCTGCCTGTACAAAAAGCCAATGGAAGAAAAAATAGCGGAAATAATAATATGATTGATAATGAAGCATAAAAGAAACATATTTAAATCATTAATAGCGCATTATGTATTTGCGATTGTTTATGAATGTGATTTTGAGAGGCAAAACCAAGGAGATTGTTGAAACAATGGTTGAGGAAGGATATGCCAATTCCCAGTCTGAAGCCGTTAGAATGGCCATTGTTGATTTTGAACAGCACCACTTAAGCGAGGTAGAACTAGTCAACAGAAAGCTTGACAGTATAGACCAAGACATCAAGCTAGGAAAAAGAAAATTGCTTGATGCTGATGAAGCACTTGGCAGTTATGCAAAACACTTGAAGTGATTGGCATTTACAATGAAAGCTTTGATGAAGAATGGCCAAAGCATTTTAGTGCCCTGGATAACGCAACCAAAGAACGCATTGTAAAGAAAATAAGGAAACTCCTTGAATTCCCGAAGAAAAGGCACCTCAAAAAAGGGGCAAAATTTTTCGTTGACGAAATTGGCCAGAACAGGATAATTTACAGGGTCTTTGAAGAAAACAAGGAAGTCAGGTTCTATTTCATTGGAAACCACAAAGAATACGAAAAATGGTTCAAACAATTCTTCTAACCGGCGATGATGAGGTTAACGCCTATTTCATTTTTTCGAGTATTTGGATGCCTCTTGGCGTAATGTCATACGGAATAATGTCCTTGTCGTAATCGCTGTACCTCATTTTTCTTATTTCC
>Ga0315293_10003546_pt1 | contig 15018 bp, 7 predicted proteins | sample YL17G13_20_MG_FD_203071 | JGI IMG/M metagenome (GOLD analysis project Ga0315293, IMG submission 203071) | Sediment microbial communities from Yellowstone Lake, YNP, Wyoming, USA - YL17G13_20 | ecosystem: Environmental > Aquatic > Freshwater > Lake > Sediment | place: USA: Wyoming | collected... | reverse complement strand
CACGACCGCCGAAGCCGTTAAGCTGTACGACACGGTCCTCCAGGCAGACGTACCCGACCAGAGACATCTGGAAGCAATCCGCGGCGCTATTCTGGCCCGCCAGTCCGCCGGCGTTCCACTGTTGATCGAGCAGTTGCGATCGGATGACAAAAAGAGACTCGGCATCGGATTGCGCACGGCCCGCGAGCTTCCCGGTCGCGACGTGACCGAGGCGTTGGCGGTCGAACTGGACCGCCTAAGTCCGGACCGGCGCCCCCTGCTTCTACTGGCCCTGGCCGACCGTAGCGATTCTGCAGTACTGCCGACCGTTTACAAGGCGGCTCAGAGTAGCTCGATGAACCTACGCATCACAGCCATCAACATCCTGATCCGTTTGGGCGATGTCTCGTGCGTGCCGGTCTTGCTGAAGGCAGCGACCGAGGACGATGCCAGACTGGAACAAGCAGCCAAGGAAACGCTGGTCAGACTGCCTGGCAACGACGTTGATGCCGACCTGCTCGCCCGCCTGCCGCAAGCACAAGGCAAGCTTCGGCAGGTCCTCATCGAGCTGGCCGGCCAGAGGCAAATCAGCGAGGCCCTCCCTGCGATCGTGTCGAGCCTTCACGATACTGATATCGGTATTCGCGGCACGGCCGTACGGACAATCGGTATCATCGGCCAAGACCGACAGACGGCCGATCTCGTCAAACTGCTTCAAGAGACCAATAGCTCCAGCGAACGCACGGACATCAAAGAGGCCCTGCTGGCGGTCACTGGCCGTTGCGGCGTGGCGTGCATCTCGCACCTGCAGCCCCTGACGCAGAGCCGCGACAGCGAGCTCCATATGATCGGACTGCATGCGTTAGCCATTGTCGGCGGGCCCGATGCGCTGGCAGCTGTCAAATCCGCCATTGAGAACGCTGAGCCCCCCGTGCAAGACGAGGCCGTGCGCATCTTATCGACTTGGCCGAACAACTGGCCTGAGGACAGCCAGGCAGGGCAAGCCTTGCTGATGTTGACCACATCGGCAGGGAAGATGCCCCATCAGGTGCTGGGTTTGCGCGGTTACCTCCAGTACATACGCGGCAATAAAGAGCTCAGCAACGAACAGAAGGTGGCAAAGGTCAAGGACGTGCAGTCCCACATCAATCGGCCCGAAGAGAAGCGGCAGGCCATTGCTATTTTGGCAGAAGCGCCCAGCGTCAGTGCCATGGATCTGTTGACAGCGCTCGGTGAGGACAAAGCAGTCGCCGAAGAAGCCTATTCGGCCATGGTCCGAATTGCTGACCAAGACATCCAAGGTGTTTCCAAGGACCAGCGCCGGCAAGTGCTGCAAACGGTGGCTGAGAAATCAAGTAACGATAGTACCAAGCAGAGAGCGAGAAAGACCCTTAGTGGACTTCGGTAAGCAGCGACGCCGAGGAATGCCCTGTGCAAGACGAAAGCGGCATATCTGGCTCCTCGCTTCATCTCGCTGCAATGATCTGCCCCCTTTTTTTGGTCCAGTCTCTATGAGAGGATTCCACAGTCCTGTACTCTATCGAGCACTGAGGGCATATAATACGAAGCGAAGGAAAACGCGACTATTCTGTGAGAGGACTGATCGTTTACGCTCATTTCTTTCCAGCCCCTTGGGAATCCGTCTTCTTTCTACTTGTCCTCTGCTCCTTCTTCGCGCTTTTGGCTTTAGGCTGGTCCGCATTCAGCCTGGATTTCCAGATCTCCACCGGCGTGGTGTTCTGCTGCGGAACACCGGGGGTACTGCGTCCCTCAGCGACGTATTTCTCCAGCAGCTTCGTCAGCCGCGACACCACCTCCGGGCGCTTGTCCTGCAGGTTAGTCTTCTCGGCGATGTCGCTCGCCAGATCATAAAGCTGAATCGCCGGCAGGTGGCTCGTGTCCTCGTTGGGCCGCGGCGCGCTCCAGCCGCCTGAGCCGGGACACAGCTCCAGCTTCCAGTTGACCTGGCGGATCGCGAAAGAGCCGTTGATTGAGTGATGCACGATGGCCTCGCGCAGCCGCCCGCTGTCTCTTCCCTCCAGCGCGGGCAGGATGCTGACGCTGTCTTCGCCGGCGTTATCAGCGAGCCGCTCGCCCAGGATTTCTGCGATAGTGGCCATCAGGTCGGTGAGGCAGATGATCTGATCGCTCTTCGTGCCGGGCTTGACGCGCCCGGGCCAGCGTACGATGAACGGGATGTGGTGGCCGCCATCGTAGATATCGGCCTTATAACCTCGGGAGCGGTAGCTGGCGAAGTGCCCCTTGCTCTCCATCTCGGCAGTATTGGCGGCGGGTGAGCAGCCGTTGTCGCTGGTCAAGATCACCAGCGTGCCGTCAGCCAAGCCGTTGCGGTCGAGGGCGGCCAGCACCTCGCCCACCGCCGCGTCCACCTGCAGCGTGAAGTCACCGTAGGGGTTGAGACCGCTCTTGCCCTGCCACTCGGCCGTTGGGACGATCGGGGTGTGTGGCGCGCTGAGCGGCATGTAGATGAAGAAGGGCCGTTCACCGGATTTTGCCGCCGCGGCGTTGCGGTCCAGGAACTCGATGGTCTTGCGCGTCAGCGTGGGCAGCACGTCGACGGCCTCGAACTTTTCGCCGGCCGGCCCCTTGCGGATCCACGTCTTTTCGGTCGTGGGAATCTCGGTCACGTGGTCGTTTTCGATGAACACGTAAGGGGGCATGTCGAGCGAGGCGCTGATGCCAAAGTAGGTATCGAAACCAAGGGCCGTAGGGCCATTCGCCACCGGCTTCGTGTAGTCAACCTTCCAGCCATCGTCGTAGCCCTGGGCAATCCCCCCTTCCTTGAGTGGCCAGTCCATTCCGAGGTGCCACTTGCCGAAGCAGGCTGTGGCGTAGCCATGGCGCTTGAGCAGGGCGGGGACGGTGAGACGGCCTTCCTCAATTAGACGCGTGCTGAAGCCACCGAGCACACCGGACTTCAGCCGCGAGCGCCAGTTGTAGCGGCCGGTTATGATGCCGTATCGCGTCGGCGAGCAGACGGCCGAGCTGGAGTGCGCGTCGGCGAAGATCATCCCCGCAGTGGCCAGCCGGTCCACGTTGGGTGTGGCGATCTTGCTGTCGGGGTTGAGGCAGCGCAGGTCGCCGTAGCCGAGGTCGTCGGCGAGGATATAAAGGACATTCGGTCTCGCCGCCGGCGCGGCAATCCCCCGAAGCGCGGGGAGCGCGAACGCCGCCGCCCCGGCCCCCAGCATTTTCAGAAACCCACGACGTGTCATCTGGCCCATCATTCTGCTCCATTTGAACCAATATTTCCCAAATGTCTGATCAGACCTATCTGCTTAACGTCACCGTCCGGTTCACATCTTGATTATATGCAGGAATTGGCTGATATGCAGAAGGTTTTTTTGAATTTGGGAGATCGCCTGGTTCGCCACACCCTACTGAGCTTGCGGTGTTCGCCATGCTGGACGGCCGGAAACAGGCACGGTGGGAGGGGGGACGGGACTGAGGAAGGAAAATAGGATGTTTGCCTCTTTAACCCGCTTGCGATTTCCTTGTTGAAATAGGGTGTCGTGCCTTTGGGTCTGGCCCTGTAATCCCCCCCTTGGGGGCGTTTGTTCTGTAACTATGCATTAAACGCTACGCTGGCGCGCCAGAATTGAAACGGTGGGAGTTCTTATTCAACGTTGAAATAGGGTCTCGACGCATCGATTTACCTTGCTCAATCCCACAAAGCGGATATCATAGGATGTGTACCATGCAGGAGCACAGGCTATGAAGTCAAATGGGGAATCCCGGTCCGAAGGAGGTCACCATGAACCGGCAAAGGATGAGGACAATGGGTACGAATAATTCTGGCAGCGTAACGGCAATGTTGGACCGCCGCGCCTTCCTGCGCGTAGGGGCAATGGGATTGGCCGCATCCCTTTGTGACCTGACCGAACCGGCACATGCCGTGGGTGCCACACCTATCAGCCGAGATTCCGCCCGCCCGCCCAATGTCCTGTTTGTCTTCTCCGATATGCAGCGCGCGTATTCCATGGGTTGCTACGGCGACGCCAATGCCCGTACCCCGGTTCTTGATGCCTTCGCCAAGCAAGGCGCCCGGCTGGACGCCGCGATGTCGAACACGCCCGTCTGTTGTCCCTATCGTGCCTGTCTGATGTCGGGTCAATATGCCCATCGTCATGGCGTGATGAGCAACGGCGTCACATTCCGTCCGACGGTCAAATGCATTGCCGAGACGTTCCGCGACGCTGGCTATGAAACCGGGTATTCCGGCAAATGGCATATCTCCCCGCCCAAGGACGCCAAGGACCCGACGTACGGCTTCCCCTCCCGGGAAACTGAGTTCGGCTTCTACCGAACCGACCGGCAGTCCGCGAACGTGACGGATGTGGCGCTCAAGTTCATCACCGAGAAGAGCAAAGGTCCAAAGCCGTGGATGCTTTTCGTTTCGTGGATTCTTCCTCACACTCCTTATAAGGCTCCTGAAGGATACATGGAACATTTCTCCCAGATCGCGATTCCACCTAACGTCCCCGAGGGATTGGCGACCGAGAACGTAAAACAGTGCTTGCCCGATTATTATGGAATGATCGAAAGCCTGGATGATGAATTCCAGCGCCTCCTCCAAGCTCTGGACCAGGCTGGCGTCGCCGATGACACGATCATTGTATATTCCTCCGACCACGGTGACATGATCGGCTCCCAGGGCCTCAAGGCCAAGCGCTGGCCCTATGAAGAATCGGCGCGCATTCCATTCCTGATCCGCTATCCACGGGCCATCAAGCCAGGCACGGTCATCGCCGATCCGTTCGGCTCGCCCGATGTCTATCCGACGCTGGCCGGTCTGGCTGGGCTCAAGGCACCCGCCGGCGTGGACGGCGCCGATTTCTCGCCCTTGTTACGAGGCGAAACCACGAAGCCACCGCGCGACTACGTCTATCTCGTAATGCCATACGCCTATGTCCCGTGGCCTGGTTGGAGGGCTTTGCGCACGCGTCAGTACATGTACGCTCGCACCAAAGACAAACCTTGGTTCCTCTTCGATTTGAAGAACGATCCCTGGGAGAAGAGGAATCTTGTGGACGATCCGTCCCAGAAGGCGCTGGTCAGGGAATTCGACGACCGCCTGGCGTCGATCATGCGCGAGACAGGTGATTCGTGGGGTATCACGACCACGACAGGTGATCTGCAGTCCTGGGTTCCCGGTGGTCCGAAGCAACAGTCCCAGAGTCTTGGCGTCGACTTTCCTGGCAAGGCGTTTCGCCAGGTCGAAGGAGATCGCAAGGGAAAAGTCAAGGAAGGCAAGCGCGCCAAACGTCAAAAGGCTGGCGCGTAGACCGGCAAAGGCGCCAGCCGGGAGAAGTAGGGTGTCGCGCCTAATTCCTCGCCCAAATAGGGCGTCGTCCCGGGGCAATCTAAGAGAAAGCCCCTGGAGGTAGAGGGAGAGGAAATAGCGAGACATCTCCAGAGGCTTGGACCCTTATTGTACCATTTTTTGCTCGGTCTGACAAGGCTTTTCTGTAATCTGGCGAGTATGGGCGATTCTACGGGCGCAAAGTGGCCGTGAGGGGGGTTCACCTCGTCGAGTAGCCGTAATATAGCTCCCTCGTGTAGGCATACATTGTGTTCTCGGTTACTCGCATTTAGATTGAGGAGTGCCACAATATTCTGCCATATGAAAGAGCTTCAAAACCCCCGACCGGCTACAACCGGCCTACAACCATACAACCTCTTACCTGCCAATTACCAAGAAATGTTCATTCCATAAGTGCTGTATTCGCAGGTGGTTATGAAGAAGTGGGAATTTGTACAACGGATTCAATGACCTATTCTGCGCGGCACAAACTTGCAGTTCCTTTTCGCCGGAGCCGCCCGCCACCACAGCCAAATTCCTGTCCCCGGTGCCAAAACCTGTCACTTTGACCCAAAAATATTTTCAAAAATCTCGCAAAATCCCGTAGTTACCACGATAGACAGATTCCTCGGGCGGGTTGTATAGTAATTCTGCTTTTGGCGGCTCTCTCTCATAGAAGGGGCGCCAAATGTCTCGTTGCTGATGGCAGGGCTTAAGGCGAAGTGTTTAGCGAGAATAGGGTGTTTCTCGGGCTTGTTGCCTGACATGGGGTAGAGTTTTATGGGAGAGTTCGGCCATAAGGAAGTAATAAAGATGGAGTCGTTTGTGGGCAAGTAATTCGGGCTGCTCTGATGCCCGGGTCATGGTGCGCAATTGGATGGTGACAACGGATGATTCCCGAAGGGGCGGTGTGAAAATGAAGGTCGTTGCCGGTAGTAGGTTTCCCTACGAGCAGAGGGATAGTTCGGCTGCTGGGCTGTGGACAGGTACTGTAAGTGCAGGTGGTGTTGCCGCGCGTAGTAGTGCGACTGAAAAAGGCGTCGTTGGGAAGTGATAGGATCGTATTTAGAAGGAACACAAAATGAAGCGGTCAAGTCCAACAATTTGCGTTTTTGCGTTGATATTCGGTGCCGTTGGCACAGCAGGAGCCAACAACTGGCAGATAGTCTACCAGACAGATTTTTCCTCAGACCCCGGCTGGATAACAAACGAACCTTCACGGTACTACTGGGATTCCTCCGACCAAACATTTTTCGCCAACATGTTCAACGTTAATGGCGGCGGATACTATCCCTACCACAATGTCGCTCATCGCGGAGAGGATTCCTTCCGCCTTGAGTGGGATATGATAGTAAATTCCACAGACTATGCTGCTGGTCTTCACTTTGGTTTATATGGCAGCAACCTTGAATCGAATTGGCCGGGCAACTATGCGCAAATCACCTTCGGCTCCGAAGACCGCGGACTGGTTATCTTTCTGGAGTGGAACTACTTCGAAACTGTGAGTCGTGTAGAATCGCTGCCCTCGCAGTTTTCACTGAACACCTGGTACCATATAGTTATGGAGTATGATGCTGCCGTTCACACACTGAAAGCAGATGTAACTGTGCGTGATACAGGCCAGCACTTTGCAACGCTATCCGCTACTAATGTCGGGCCGTTTGCCACAGATATGGGTTGCCTGGGCTCTTCCAACGTCAGAAGAAGCGGTTACTTTCAATGTCCGGGCAATCAGGCCTTCGGCAAATTTGACAACGTCGTTCTCTCTATGGGAGATTGTATCTTCGAGGATTTTGAGGATGGGGATCTATCTTCTAACCCAAGCTGGACCTCGACAAATCCCTCTGTCGGATCCGCGCAAATTGTGGAATTTTATAATACTGACCCCAACAAACCTAACCATGCGTTACAGATCATTGGATCGGACCAAGCCCACCATGTGCTGGAGACATCGCTTCAGATACCAATGCAGGGATTTGATATCAGCTTTGATTTTTTGGCGACACACGACGCACATCACCCTACGGTTTGGCTCTACGATTCATCGGGCAGAGGTTTTGGGATATATCTCCATCGACCCGATACTGCCTCAGCGACATTTCTTCGTCTCTGTGAAGACAGTCACAATAATGTCAGTTCAGTCCAGATCCCTAATCTGCCCATAGGGACTTGGGTGGGTTTTCATTTCTGGCACGACGAAGCCAATAATTATATCCGGGCTACGATCAATGACCGCTCCACAGGTGCAGTACTCGCCGAACACCAGTTTACGCCCGCCGTCGTAAATGGGTGGCAGACATCCGCCTTTCTCCAGATCGGCGCCGAAGAGACTACACAGCAGTACTTCGACAATATTCAGGTCTGTGTGCCGGCCATCACCAAGCCGATCATCACCAAGCAGCCCGGGGTGGTGACCGTCGCAGAGGGTTCCCTATGCACATTGACGGTTGAAGCAATTTCTGGTGAATACAACGATGGCGGCCCCCTGAGCTATTCATGGATGATGGCCAGTGATCCGAACTCGATCCTCGGCACCGAGTCAAGTTATTCAGGAGGCGTTGGCGAGTACTATTGCGTGGTCGAAAACAGTTTCGGTTCGACCCAATCGGACATTGGGAAAATTATGCTACTCAATACGCTCCCTATGGCAGATGCGGGGGAAAACATCCTAATCCTCAGCAATCAACAGGGGATAACGATCCTGTACGGAACGGCAAGTGATCCCGAAGGGGATTATCTTATGTATCGATGGATGGAAGATGCGAATTCGTTGTGTGATTGGACTCCTGTAGATGTGAATGGGAACTGTCCACTTGAGTTGACCACATTGCCGAGTTTTTCTTTTGGATCACACGAACTTGTTTTGGAAGTTAGCGATTCGATTTCTACTGTAGCTGACACCATGACTCTGACCATTCGGAACACACCGCCGGTTACTGATGCGGGGGAAAACATCCTAATCTTCAGCAATCAACAGGGGATAACGACCCTGTACGGAATGGCAAGTGATCATGATGGCGATCTGCTGGAATATCGATGGATAAGCTATGATGACCCCAACACGATCAATGATCCAAACACGATCAACACGATCTATCTTGACTGGACCGTGGTCCCGTCTGATGGGACAGCTAACCTGAACCTTGGCTTGCTTCCATATTTCGGAGTCGGCGAGTACGGCCTCAAGCTCCAGGTTCGGGAGTTGCCCGACGGTGAACCAGTAACGGATATAATGATCCTGACGGTTCGGAACACTCCGCCAGTGGCCAATGCGGGCATGCAACAAACCATTCATGCTGGGATAACAATGAATCTAGATGGCAGTGCGAGTAGTGATTTCGATGGTGATCTGTTACAGTTTACATGGCAAATCATCGAAAGACCTTTGGGCAGCAATACTGATCTGGATAATCCAGGCATTGTGAATCCTTGGTTTATCCCTGACATTCCTGGAGATTATGTGATTCAGCTTATTGTTATCGATACTGTTGGAAATATCAGTGAGCCATCGTTGGTTACAATAAGTACTGTTAATAGCATTCCTGTTGCTGACGCCGGCCCAGATCAAGCCCTGCTGGTTCTTCACAGTTCAGTTCAACTTGGGACAACAATAGGTTACCAGAGCTATGATCCGGATGGTGACTCAATCACCTATTTGTGGGAATTCACGGCAAAGCCTTCCGGGAGTACCGCCGTGCTTTCAGATCCAAACTCACCAACACCAACATTTGTTCCGGACGTCTATGGAACATATGAGATTTCCCTGGTTGTTTTCGATCCATGGGCAACCAGTCAATCGGACGCAGTGATTTTCAGTTTTGATAATATTGCTCCAGTGGCCTGTACCAATGGAAACCAAAGTCGGTTTGTCGATGAAATCGTTATGCTAGATGGAACGTGTAGCACGGACGGGAATGGAGATGGTCTGACCTATGAATGGAACTTTGTATCCATACCATTAAGTAGTGAGTCGCAGATCTTCGATCCAAGTGCAGCACAGACAGGATTTCTTGCTGATTTGCCTGGAACCTATGTTGTCGGTCTTACAGTAAGCGATGGTCTTCTTTTATCAGAACCTCAAACTACCGTAACCGTTTATGTAGCTTCGACTCCGAGCGCTGTTGTTACTGAACTTCAGGAGACCATCGACATATTAAACTCCCTCCTCTCCTTACGAATGGCTTCTTCTACCCAGTCACAAACAACTACTTCGGCGATGAAGAACAATAACCAGCTGAAAGCCATGACCAACAAGATCAATGCTGTAATTGAGATGGTCGATTTCGGGTTCTATTCTGAGGCTACCGACAAATTGACTCATGATGTCTTGAAGAAGACAGACGGATGCGCAGTTGAGGGATCTCCTGACAAAAATGACTGGATTATCACCTGTGAAGCACAGGAACCAGTTTACCAGAGCCTTACACGGGCCATCATTATCCTGAGGGGATTATTTTAATTCAATTTTGCTGGAACTAATATCGAACCCCCGGTTTACTTCGCCGGGGGTTCTCTTTGTAAAGGGTGGAGTAAAACCGCGGCTGGCATACGGTGTCAATCCTCCCCGCCCACTTCCTTCCCTTCCTCCCTCCTCTCTCCCTCCGCGCCTCAGCCCAGCCGTCCTTTATCGAGCGGTGACTACAGAAGTGCGGGCCACGAAGTCCTCTTGAGTCCCTTTCTTCTTATAATAATGAGCCTTTGTGCGATGAGTATGGTGGGTACCGCTTGCGTGCGTAAATCTGCTCCGCCCCACGGCCTTGTCAGGTACCAGCGACTTGAGTTGCTTAACTTGGTCGAGCTTCATCTGCCCGTATTGCCTGCGCCAGTTGTAGTATGTCGCCTCGCTGATGCCCAATTGCTTGCAGACCTCCTCAACGGTGCCGCCCGAAGCAATAGCCGCGTCTGCCTGTCTTAACTTGTTGACGATCTGTTCTGCTGTGTGCAACTTGCGTTTCATTTGGGTATCCCTTTCAACAAAAAACCGACTAATGTTATCGGATACCCTCTAATCCACAATGGTACACTTTTCGGGGGTCACGTCATCCCAGCGGCAATTCTGCGTCTGGGAGCAACGGGTTCTGAGCATCCCCCGGTGCACCAACTCGTGCACCAACGATGTTCTACCCACCTACTACCACACTACTACCAGCCTACTATTCCACTGCATAGTCTCAGATTTGCCCCTATAAACTACTGTCACATCTCGACTTACAAACCCATGCATCGGACTGTCGATCCGAAGGTTGAGGGTTCGAACCCCTTCGGGATTCTGAACAGAGCCCGGCTTGGCCAGCGGGTTCTCTGCTCCGGATGCAGACTCAGCTGGTGGGTATTTTTCATGGTTCATAGTACCTTCAGGGTGGAAAGGCCAGGTTAAAAACCTTTCGGTCAGACGCCTGGAAGGTCGTAAAGAGTGTGTGCATTTTACGCGTCAGCAGGGCCTGCAGTGCCATGATGTTCTGCAAAATGTGTCTTCACTTGAAAGTGGTGGGAAAGATTTATAAATGGGCCTTGTGTCGAATAGCCGGAGCAAAGCAAGAGCGATCGATATAGCCAGCGGTACGTTATGTTAGACCAGAAACAATAAACAAGACGATAGCCTACACCGATCGACTTGACGCGTAAACTGCACTCTGTCTTTGCTTGCGAGAACCTCTTCTGTAAAGAAGTTTTCGGTTGGCTATGCAAGCTGAGCCAGCTTAGGAAAGCGATCAAATTCACAAATACAGCCACTCCGGGCGAAGATTTCTCGTTATCATAGACTTTATATCTACCTGAGAACAGAACTGCGATTGTCCGTCCTTAATTGGCTTTAGACAGAAGAGCATTGGCTTTTTGAGTGAGGCTAATAACCGTCAGCCTGCCAATTTTTGTGATTTCCTGCTCCTCTTTGATTAGGTCCTGCTCCAGTAGCTTTGCCTTGAGCTTCTGTCCCTGTCTAACTGATAAACCAAGCCGTTTATATCTGGCGGCTATTCCGCTCTCTGGATACTCGTGAACATCTTTGAGAAATGAAATCTCATTATCTGTATTTTCCACATTTTTTGCATTGACAATTGTGTTACCGGCAAGAGAATCCTCTTCGGGAATCATAGGGGCAATGTACTGCATATGTTCCTTGATGTAGTTATCTGTGATCTTGCCCTTCTCGACAAAAAACTCAGGCACTTTTATCTGAAACGGCCTGGCAATCCTGCCCTGAAGCTTTACAACTGCCTGACCCACCTTGAGCGTTCCCAACAGGTCTCTTTCACTGTCGAGCAGCATACACTGGGCCATAGCATTAATGTCAGATTTGTGCTTGAGATTCATGCAAATCGTGGCGTACGTGTTGCCGAGGGCTGGAAGACTGATCTGCGAAGGATGCTGGTCAAGAATAATAAGGCTTTCGCCAAATTCCCTTATCTCACGGAAGGTAATTTCCATAACAGATTGGCCGCCGACAAGGCTTCTTCTTTCATCAGAAAATATATGATGCGCCTCCTCTATAAGCACACAATGCTTGAGAACCTCACGCTGTGTTTCTATCATACGCTTGTGGTGAATCCATAAAAGAAGGGTCTCAATAAAGAAGATCTTGTCCTGTTGGGTCAAGGCATCGAGCTCAAGGATTACGGTCTTTTTAAGGATAAGCTCAAGGTTCTGGTTTTCTCCGGTATTTACGAGCGCATCCATATCGCCAAAGCATAAAGATGCAAGGGCACGAAGAGTAGAAGAAAGCCAGCCTGCTTCTCTACCTCTTGCATCTCGATTTCTGGCCTTTTCAAGGACATCCCTAAAAGTAGGCCATCTTTCAACATTTCCCGAATAGACCCCAGCTTCTTCATAAACAGCATCAACAGCCTGCTGCAGTAGATACATTACGCCGTTACCCAATAGATACGCATGTGCGATTACCTCTATGAGCTTTTTGAGCCAGGTCTTTGGATTTGTGCCTTTTGGCGGTATTAAAGGATTGAAGTTGAAAGGAGCAATATTTCTGCCGATGGTATAGACTTCAATATCTTTGAATCCAGGCAAGGCAAGTAAATCCCTGTAGTTTCTCTTCCAGTCGAATATAAGGATGGGTTTTCCTTTATCCTGGAGTTGTTTCAAGATAAGAAAGCCAATATTTGTCTTTCCGGCCCCGCTCCTTCCAAATACTCCTACATGCTGAATCCATTCGTCTTCTCGAAGGCCAAAGTCATAGAGGCACTTGTCGGCGTAAACTACTGAGCCAATAGTATAGGGCCCGCAAGCCTGTTGTTCTGAGGGTGGGACAAGACCGGGCTGACTATCATCAAGACCGGTGGGCAGATGTTTAGCAGAAAGCAATTCAAGGTATGTTTCAATCTGCTTTCTGCCGTCGGCATCTTCGGCACAATAAGCCTCAAAGACCTGGTTCATATTATCTCCGAGGATAGGCCGCAGTTTCCGGCAGAGCTGCCTTACGTATTCAGTCCTGGCGCTTATGGCATCAGGCATTTTGTTCCTCCGCGCCATAGAGCATATCCTTTCGGCGTTTTGTTGCACCGTAGACATTTGCTTGTTCAAAGAGTTTTTCTCTGACTTCGGTTGTATCTTTCCAGAAGTCGAGTTCTTCATCGTGCCGTTGCTTCTCCATGTCGATAATTAGCTTTTCGAGATTTTGCTGGCTTCTGCCTCCATCAACAGGAAAGTGCATCTTTATGATTGAGAGCCGTTCCTGGCAATCCATTAACCGCCGGTCTATGTCTTTTAAGTGACTTCTATGAAGAATAGCTCTTTCATACAGGATATTCACAAGATGTTTCAGGCCGATCTTCTGCTGTCTGGCTTGGTTGCCAAATACTTGTTCAGCGACAGTGGAACCTTGTGGGTTGGGATATGAGGCAAGAGCTTCCCTCAGAAGAGCGGCGTCGGGCTTTAATCTGTCGAAATAGCCAGTTGCTGGCCATTGGAGCAATGAGTCGTAAGAGACGTCTTCGAGCTTGCTGCCGGAGTACCGACTATCTTGGAAATACAATTCTCTTAGTTGGTCTGTTGTGTTATATGCCATTTTGTAACTTTGAAGTGGTAATATGAGGAAGAAGGAGTTTATAAGCTTTTCGGTTCGGGAAGGTGTGGATTGGGTGCGGCTAAGAAAGCTTACCCAAACCTCATTTGCCACAAGGTCGCAAGTATGGTCTGGTCAAAGCACAGCTGAATCCGGTTGGTGTATGTTCGGTCCACCTTGGTCGAGATCAGCAGAGTCAATCCAAGGCTCTGAAGATATGACAAATTGGAATAAAAATGCACATAGCTGAATGGCTCTTCGTTGAATTGGGCGCTGATTCTCTTGTAGGTTTGATACACGTCCTTGACAAAGCCATCGTTCTGGGACAGGGCTGCCTTTAATATTAAGAGGTTCTTGTCATTTAGATCCTTGACCACGTCGAACATGATGTCACGCCTGGCCTTCTCAAAATGGTCCTTCAAGCTGACATCAGGCTCCAGTGCCCAGAGGTACAGTGTCTTTATCGCGATTCTGACATCCGAGTTGGTGTTTTTTGCAGTCATGGCAGATATTTCTCTAATGACCTGGCCTGGCAGGGACTTCAGACCGGCCTTGGCCCTGTCTGTCAGAATCCTCTCGATTTCCAGTGCGTCATAGCTGCGGAAATGGATGATTTCCGGCTGAAGCGTGCTTCTGATGCTCTCATCCAGGCAATTGAGGAATTTGGGATTGTTGCTCAGCAGAACGGCCATGAAGTTCCTTTGTGAGCGGCTGACCAAATACAGGATATCCTTATGCCTGTCTTTCTCGCTCATCAGATCTACTTCATCGAGGATGAATACGGTCTTTCCGTGCCGCGAATCCTCGAACTGGCGCCACAATTCATCAAGGCTGCGGCCCCTGGGCCTTACCGCAAGAAGGTGTGCGAGAATCTTGAAGCTCGTGTTGTGCTCCCGGCAGTTGACGTAAGCAAAGTCGAGCCGCCCCTGCCCAAAAAGGAGTTTCATAAGATACTTAGCGAACACGCTTTTTCCCGAGCCGCGGGCGCCGAGAATGAGAACGTTGTTGGCGATGCCGGTCTGCCGGTAACGCAGCAGCGCATCAATAACCGGTTTTACCTCTTCGCGCATAAGAGGTTTTTCCGGGATAAAATTGAAGTCGAAGACCTTAAAGTCACAGATCCGCCCCTTGCTCTTATCGAGATGCTTTTCTCTTTGGGATAGATATTGATCGATATCCATTTGACGTGTTAACCTCACCGAACGTATAAACCCTCGGCTCTTTATAAAGTTAACGGTTGGTCAAAAGCATCAAAGATAGACATAGAACGCTTGTTGTGGGTACTGATCCTGAAAACAACGGTGTCCTGTAGATTTTCGGCTGAACGAATACCAGATGCTGCATCATGCTACAGGCCTGAAATAGTGAAATCTGAGGACTTCACCCTGTCACCTGTCTGCGGACAGGTATGTTGGGTTGAAGAAACCTGCCTACAACCGCACTGTCTCAGCAATGTCGGTACGAATCATTTGTCAGATATTACCCCACCAAGATGCAAGGCTTAGCCCGCGAAGGCAAGAAACATGGCAGATATAACTATCTCACAAGAGACCACCCGACTGTACCGCCCCCCGTGTGGTCGATATGGTCGCATCAATTGGCTAGCTTACGTTGAGATATTTCTCAATTCGCAGGCCATCTTTAAGCTTGAATCGGTTTCTGCTTTGGTCGCCCACTGTTCTATCAAACAGGTCTGCCTTAA
>Ga0315293_10003544_pt1 | contig 15019 bp, 13 predicted proteins | sample YL17G13_20_MG_FD_203071 | JGI IMG/M metagenome (GOLD analysis project Ga0315293, IMG submission 203071) | Sediment microbial communities from Yellowstone Lake, YNP, Wyoming, USA - YL17G13_20 | ecosystem: Environmental > Aquatic > Freshwater > Lake > Sediment | place: USA: Wyoming | collected... | reverse complement strand
CCACCTTTGCCTTGAAGGCCGCGTCGTACGTCTTCCTCATACTCGAAAGCATACCATACCTCCTTTTGAGATATGGCAGGCTCAGAATCCAGTTATCCCCCCTGTCCAGTTTTTGGGGAGTAGCTCAGGTATCGCGCTTTCAGGACATGCACGTAATTTGCTTTTTGCGCGCCGACTTGCTTTGGATGAATGAAGAGCCTTAACCATGATAGAACACGATTTTGAATATGCGCCTTGTCCCAGATGCGGGTGTGAAGACAGCCGTACAATGGTGAAGGGCATAGATCGCCTTTACCATATTCCAGGGGAATATCTGGCCGCAGAATGTTTGCGCTGTCGCTTTTGGTTTCAAAATCCCAGGCCTGTTGCTAGTCGCTTGGCTAGCCTATATCCAGAAGACTACTTACCTCACCAAAAACCAACTGCATCAACAATTAAATCGGGAGCCGCAAGGTGTTTGCAGGGGCGCTTGGGATATGAGTCACTGGAACCAGCTGCTGGAGATGGAAAGGGTTTCGATTGGCGTCAACTGGCAGTGCTGGATTGGATTCGGAATTGGCAGATGGGTGTCAATTTGATACCCACCTATGTTACTCAGGGGAAATTGTTGGAGATAGGTTGCGCTAGCGGTGGACGATTGCTTGCACTACGCCGTTTAGGTTGGCAACAACTTTTTGGTATTGAATTAGTGCCGGCGGCGGCTGAGCGAGCTCGCGCAGAAGGCTTCTCTGTTATTACTGGTCAGGTCGAAGATACATTAAGTCAGTATCCTGATGAGGAGTTTGATGTGATTATTTCTAGCATGGTGCTAGAGCATCTTTACAATCCATTTCAAGTAGTGCAGATAGTGGCTAAGAAGCTCAAACCGGGCGGTCAGTTTATTTTTTCCACGGTAATTCGGGATGGCTTAGATGCAAGAATATTTCGTGATTATTGGAGTGGGTTTGATTTTCCGCGTCATATGATCTACTTCCAAAAAAGCGATCTTTACGGCATGCTAAAAGGACAATTTGAGAAGATTGAGATATTCTATCAGAACGCTCCAATTGATTTTGTCCGTCCCGCTGTTAGCCGGAAGGATGAAGGCAAGGGAACAATTACCGACAATCTGATTCTGAAAGTGGCGCGTTCACCACTGGCAACGTCTATTGGCCTGCTCCTCGCATGGTCTGGTTTGACCTGTCGAGTCTCACTTCGCTGCCTAAAAAAACACGAATGAACGAACAAATTAATCGCTTTCCACCCGGAGTAATTATTTGGGGTGGAACGGGCCAAGCGAAAGCTGTGCGTCCTATTATTGAGCATTATGGCTCCAAAGTTTTAGCTGTGTTTGACGATACACCGAACCTGCCGCCGCCATTTCCGGATGTGCCGTTGTATCTCGGCTGGGGTGGTCTTCAGGAATGGATCCGCGGTTATCCAAACCGCGCCGAGATAGGGTTTTGTATAGCGATTGGCAATCCACATGGCCGCGTGCGTTTGCAATTTCACCAACGGTTGATAGCGGAAGGTTTGCAGGTGGTTACCGTTGCCCATCCCAGCGTCCAAATTGCTTCAAATGCCATTATTGGAGAGGGAAGTCAGTTGATGGCCGGAGCGATTGTCAATCCTGAAGCTCGAATCGGCCGCCAATGCATCATAAACACCAAAGCGAGCGTAGATCATGAATGTGTCTTGGATGATGGTGTTGAATTAGCGCCAGGCGCAACGTTGTGCGGTATGGTGCATTTGGGGATCAATGCCTGGGTTTGCACGGGGGCAACGGTTTTACCTCGAATCAATATAGGTGCCGACGCGATTGTGGGCGCAGGTGCGGTTGTCATCCGTGACGTGCCGGCCGGAATGACGGTGGTCGGCGTACCTGCTAACCGTATTCTGCACACAAAGGAAAACTGAAAAATGGAACCCATCTACATGTCTGGTCCCTGGATTACCGAGCATGAAATCAAAACAGTAGAAGATTGCATGCGAAACGGTTGGTACAACTATCACTATGTCGAAACTTTCCAGAAAGATTTTGCTGCCTATCACAATCGCAAGTACGGCATCATGACGCCTAACTGCACGACGGCGATTCATCTGTTGCTCACCGCATTGGGCGTTAAAGACGGCGACGAAGTGATTGCCCCGGAATGTACCTGGATTGGCAGTACGGCTGGCATTACGTATTTGCGGGCGACGCCGGTGTTTTGCGACATTGAAAGTAAGCACTGGTGTATGGACCCAGAATCGGTCGAAAAAAACATCACGCCGCGCACCAAAGCCGTTATTGCCGTCGACGTATTTGGCAATATGCCGCTGATGGATGAACTACTTGAGGTGTGTAATCGGCACAGTATTCCTTTGATTGAAGACGCGGCAGAAGCGCTGGGTTCAACCTACAAAGGAATTCGGGCCGGGAAATTTGGGGTCGGGTCTGTCTATAGTTTTCACCGCACCAAAACAGTAGTGACCGGCGAAGGCGGCATGTTGATTCTGGATGATGACAAGCTCTTTGAGCGGTGCATGTTCCTGCGCGATCATGGGCGGCGCTCGGACGGACCAGCCTATTACAACTACGAGGTCACCTACAAGTATATGCCATTCAATTTGCAGGCTGCCATGGGATACGCGCAATTCCAGCGGATTGATGAATTGGTCGCCAAGAAGCGGTGGATTTTTGAGGCATACAAGAAACGACTCGGCGATATAGGGGATATTCAATTTAACGCTGAACCAGAGGGCGGTTTCAATAGTGTATGGATTACTGGTTTGCTGATTGGGAAAAGCTACAAGATGACCAAGCTCCAGGCCATGGACAAACTTAAAGAACTTGGCTTGCCCGCACGCCCGTTTTTCTATCCATTGTCCTCGTTACCGGCCTATCCCGGCTTTGAAGCGATGTATCGCCCGCGCAATACACAGGCTTATGACATCTGCGCCCGCGGAATCAACTTGCCGGGAGCCTTGATTATGACCGAAGATCAAATTGACCGGGTATGCGATGGAGTGCGCAAGGTTTTAAAAAGCGCGGGAGGGCGGTGATATGGAAATGTGCTCTGGCGCAACCAGTTTGAAAGGGCAGAAGATACTTATTACTGGAGGGTTGGGCTTTGTCGGGAGCAACCTCGCGCGCCGTTGCCTTGCATTGGGCGCCGAAGTGACGATTTATGACAACCTTGATCCACATGCCGGCGGCAATTTGTACAATATCCACGATGTTCGCGCCATACTTAACGTTTGTTACCATGACATTCTGGATTATGATCGATTGGTGGAGCATGTAGTAGGAAAAGATACTATTTTCAATTGCGCCGCTTCCACTTCACACCCCTTTTCCATGCGCGAGCCATGGCTGGACTTAGATGCGAATAGCCGAGGAGTAATAAATGTATTGGAGGCCTTACGCCGGTTTAATGCAGATGCCAAGTTTATTCATGTTGGCACCACTACTCAATTAGGGCGTCTACTCTATCAACCGGCCGATGAGAATCATCCGGAATTTCCGATGGACATCTACTCTGCCAATAAAAGCGTTTCGGAAAAGTATGCTCTAATTTATGCTCATGCTTATAAGATGCGAACCGCGGTGATTCGCCTATCTAATGTTTTCGGTCCGCGTGCCATCATTCATAGTCCAGAATTCACTTTTAACAATTACTTTATCGGACTCGCGCTTCACGATAAGGATATTACAGTGTTTGGAGATGGCAAACAATTACGGAACGCGCTGTATGTGGATGATGGGGTTGAGGCGTTGATCATGGCTGCGCAATCTGAGCAAGCCGTTGGCCAGACTTTTTTCGCGGCGCATGATGTTCACTGGAGTGTCGCTCAGATCGCTGAAGCTACAGTTGAACATATCGGAGCAGGGCGGGTGAAGCACGTCGCGTGGCCTAAAGACCGAAAATCTGTCGAGATTGGTGATGCAGTGATTAGCAACGCGAAGATCAAGCAAACGTTTGGGTGGTCGCCACAGTACGATCTCAAGAGTGGCTTGATCAAAACCAGAGAGTACTATAGCACTTGTCTGGAAATTTATTCGAGGTGATTCGATGAAACTCGTCGTAACGGGAGCCCTGGGACATATCGGTTCGCAATTCATTCACAACATTCGCCCGGGCGATTACACAGAAGTGGTGTTGTTGGATAATCTGTCCACGCAACGCTACTGTTCGCTCTTCAACCTGCCACAAGGTGTGCCATTTCGTTTCGTGGAAGCGGATGTCTGCACAGCCGATCTGAAAACGCTATTTAAAGGGGTGAATGTGGTGGTTCACCTCGCGGCCATCACTGATGCGGCGAATAGTTTTGAAATTGCTGATCGAGTGGAACACGTCAATTTTGAAGGCACAGAGCGGGTGGCACAAGCGTGTGTGGCGAATGGTTGCAGGATGGTTTTCTTTTCTACCACCAGTGTGTATGGGACACAGAAGAATTTGGTGGATGAAAACTGCTCGGAGGAAGAATTAAATCCGCAAAGCCCTTATGCGGCCAGCAAACTAAAAGCCGAACGAATGTTACAACAGTTGGGGCAATCGGATGGTCTCAACTTTGTCGTCTGCCGTTTCGGAACTATTTTTGGCACCTCTATCGGCATGCGGTTCCACACCGCAATTAACAAATTTTGCTGGCAGGCATGTGTAGGTCGACCCATTTCCGTATGGCGTACCGCGCTTAATCAAAAGCGGCCCTATCTTGAGTTGAAAGACGCCATTCGCGCGTTGGATTTCATTATCAAGACCGATCGTTTTGATAACCAGGTTTACAATGTGTTATCAGCCAACGCAACCGTAGGTGAGATTGTGAATACGATACAGGCGTATATGCCTGATACTCACATCGAGTATGTGGATGCGCGTATCATGAACCAGCTTTCTTATGAAGTTTCATGTGCGAAATTCATGGCATTGGGATTTGAGTTCAAGGGTAGCCTAACACAGGGCATTCACGAATCCATTGACCTCATTCGGGGGGTACGCCAGACTGGCGGAGCGTAAAATGTCACCTCGTAAGGTCTTGTTTGTAATGGAAGGAGGTGGAACACTCTCACAAGACCATGTACGCGGAGTAATTTACAGGGAATTATTTGCTTCAGCGGGGATAACGGCCCGTTATGTAGGACATCATTCGGCACCACCGGATTGGCTATTACGACCTATTTCAAAGAATGCAAAGAGAATTGTAAAAACTTATGAATACCAGCTATTTGCAATGATGCTGGACCGTATCAGGACCCGGCTCAACCGGCGGCAAATTGTCAGGCTGGCCAAGCAGTATGATGTCGTGATGTTTGTCAAAGTGAGTTCCTTGGATCTAATAAAGCAGGTGCGGCGTCATACAAAGGCTCGTTTAGTATATGACATATCAGATGCCCTTTGGTTGCCCTTCCATGGGGGCATATACCAGGACATTCGGGATATCCTGAGCGCGGTTGATGCGGTAACCTGGGATTACCAGTATACATTAGAGTTTGCCCGGCAATATAATAGCGCGCTCTTTCACTGGCCCGCCGCCTCTCAAGTGGAGTTATTTGATGCAAAACGTGCCAGAGCTAAGCCGTTTAAATCCAAAGGCAAAACAATCCTGGGCTGGGTAGGCAGCCATGGAACTGCCTTAAATCTGTATGTGATTTGGGAAGCCCTGGAAAAATTGTTTCAAAGAATCCCGTCCCTCCATTTGCGCTTATTGGGGGTAGGCAATGATCCACTACTGCTTCCTCACTTTGAAGGCGTATCCTATTCTGAACTGCCATATTATGGTCCTCAACAAATGATAGATGAAATCTTTGGAATGGATATTGGCCTTTTTCCGCTTTTTGATGTGCAAGATTCTTGTATCCGAGGGTTCTTAAAAGCGTTGGTTTACATGAGCGGCGAAGCAGCAGTGATTGCCTCTCCGCGCGGACAGATTCCGGAGTTGATTCAAGACGGCGTAAATGGGATGCTGGCGAATTCGACGCAGGAGTGGGTTGATAAACTGGAGCGGCTCATAACCGATCATGAACTGCGCCGCCGGATTGCCGCAGCAGGACTGGAAACGGTGCGCCGTGATTATAGTCTGAAAAAATCGTTCGAGGCATTATTGCGCGCGCTCGGTACGTCCTAGAAATAAGCGTCTGTTTTTCATATGCGAAAAATTGTTAACGCTACTTTGCTAGTCACGCTGTTCGCCTTGGTTGGTCAGGCAGTTGCGTTTGCTACCCAGGTAGTGACGGCTTCGTTGTTCGGTGCCGGCGCCGACATGGATGCATTCCTGGCCGCGAGCGCTGTCCCCCAGTATTTGATTGCGGTACTTTTAGGATCGCTCGGCTATGTCTTTGTCCCGGTGTTCATAGATTATCTGGCGACCGGACGCGAAGATGAAGCCTGGGAGCTAGCAAGCAGTATGATCAACTTGAGCCTGCTTGTGTTGACAGTGCTGGTTGCGCTGGGTGTGATGATTCCGGACGTAGTCTTAAATCTAATCGCGCCGGGGCTATCGAATGCAACCCATCACCAGGCTGCTCATATTGCCATGATTATCTGGCCCTCGGTCCTGGCGACTGGCGTGGTTTCCCTGATGATCGGGATCTATCAGTCTCAATCGCGTTTTGGGTGGTCCGCCGCCGTCCCGGTCATTGGCGCGATCGTGAATTTAGGGCTGTTGATAACACTGGCGAACAGCCTAGGGATCATAGGCTTGGCGATTGCGACCACGTTAGGAATAGTGTTGCAGCTCGGGTTACTGTTGCCGCTGGCGCTGAAGAGGGGCCGCTATCGACTAACGCTAAATTGGCGCCACCCGGCGGTTCTTCAGGTCTTACGCTTGTTGATTCCACTGGTGCTGGCCAATATAGTTGGTAAAATCACGCCGCTCATCGATCGCTATCTGGCGTCCGGGATGCCCGAAGGCAGCATTTCACATTTAGGGTACGCGTTCCGTATCTTCAGCGTCATGGCATTACTATTCTCGACTGGCATCACTACGGTGATCTTCCCCCGCATGGCGTTCAACGTGGCAGGCTCGGATTTGTCCGGACTGAGACGCACGATGTCAGCCGGTTTGCGCTTTATGTGGCTGGCAATTGCGCCGATGATCGCGTTAGGTATTGCGCTAGCGCTGCCAATGGTGACAACTGTTTTCAAGCGTGGCCGCTTTAGCGCGACTGATGCGGTGGCGGTGGCGGGACTGCTTCAGGTGTATCTACTGGCTCTCGTATCGGCCTGTCTGGGGAATGTTACTGGGCGCGGATTCTATGTATTAAAGGACACGCGGACCTTGGCGGTATTTGGCAGCATTGAGTCAGTAGCGTATGTGTTCTATACGATAGTACTAGCGCGAGTTTGGGGCGTTGTCGGCATCGCAATCGGTTACGTAGTCCTCTTCAACGGCTCTTTGGCGTGGCAGGCATTGATCTTGCGACACAAGATTGGCCGCACTGGAGGGCGCATGGTGTTGAGTTCTTTCGTGCGCACTGGGCTGGCGGCCGTGCTTGGAGGCATAGTGACATGGAGAGTGACCACAGTTTTCGCGAACATTTGGATACAACTTATCTTGGGTGGCACAATCGGTCTCGGGATTTATGGATTAACGTTGATTACGCTTGGATCTCCAGAAGCCCGGGCGCTGCGTGAAATAGCCTTAGGTTGGCTTCGGTCAAGGCGCCCCTATAATATAGCTTAATCATGTTGAAGTCATATGCTTGATCCCATTTTAATATTTGCGGTAATTTGTATTGGCATAACAGGATTAATAATCCTGTGGCGTTACCCATTTGTTGGAATGCTTTTATTGTATATGGGCGCGTTTATTGACACACGTAATATTGGATGGTTCAAGATAGTTGAAAAACTTATTCTTTTCACGAGTTTCGGATTTGGCCTATTACAGTCCATACAACGTAAGTATAAATATGAAATTAATATTAAATACTTGAGTCTTTTCGCATTTTTCTTAGCTTTAGCTTATTCATCAGCAATACTTAATAATGTTTCCATGGATTATTTTATTGCTTATGCATATGGAGAGGGTAAAGTATTTATAGCACTTTTTATATTTTTGTTGTATCCGCTCGCAATAAGAGAGACGAAATGGTGCTTCATATTCCTTATGTTGCCGGTAATAATCCAAATTGCTTTTCTTTTGAAACAAGCTATTGCATCAGGATTCGCCCCTCCTATAGGAGGATATGCAGATTATTACAGAGGCACATTCGCTGAAAAAAGCAATTTTCTGCTGGCAATAGCTGGACTTGCGATGTTACCTATAGCATTAAACTGGTTTACGGCACAATGGCCAAAAAAGAAGATAATCGGGATCCTATTAATCACGTACTTAACGTCTCTGCCTATCATTACAGAAAGTAAAACTATTTTGGTTTTAGAAGTCGCTTTAATCATAGTTTTTTATTCCATTCGTGACAAATGGCAGGGCAAAAGAAAGCTAAAAACAACAAAATTATTTGAAATGAAGAATTTCCGGGTTTGGTTAGGATTTTTGTTAATAATAGTTATTTCAGCATATTTATTGCTTCCTGGAAAAATTAATGAGCTTATTAATATCGCACAATCTTATGGGAATCTTGAGAAGACTAATGTAAAAGCATATAAGCTTATATGGGATATGAATACAGCAAATATCAATAAATTTTTTTTAGGACAAGGTCCTGGTCAGACAATGAGTTCTGTGGGTGTTAGGAGTAATTACTTTATGTGGTCATATTACGACTTTAAAGCTCTCTCAATGCCTAGTCTTTCTATAGCCGGTTCTGGTACGTCTAGTCTTGGCGCCGTGTGGGGCGATTTGGGCACAATCGGCCTGATTTATTGCAGTTATTGTTTATATCTGTTGTTGTCTATAATAAAGCGAGCCGAAAAACTTATTAGCGATAATTTCAGTAATATCGTAGTCGGAACCGCGCAGTTTCTTTTTCTTTTACTGATTGGATGGGGTATCATCAATGTATCTTTTGAAAACTGGCTAATTCTTGTCCCGTTTGGCGTGTGCCTAAGTTTTCTCGCGGGGCAGCTCAATTGTTCTATTGAGACAAAAAGGACATGCCTTGTAGGCTTCCAAGGGTTTTGAGTTCCCTCCTGTATTCATTCCATGTCGGCACATTCTAGCATCGCGACCATTGTGTTAACCGCTAATTCGGCCAAGCTATATGGCTGTTCACAAAGCATGATGGCTCATGCCGCGGTTCTGAAAAATGCGGGCTATAACGTGTTGGTAATTCTAAATGAAAACGGCCGGCTGGAGGACGCCCTATCGGCAAGAGGATTCCCGTGTGTTGTGGAGCCCATTTTCCACTTTGGCCTTCGAAAGAAATGGGTGTGTGCGGACATCCTGATCAAGCTGACCAGGGTATTCGCCTCCAGGCTGCGTTTCATGAAATGCGTTTTTAGTGTGCTGCGCAAAGAAGGCCGGCCCATTTTGCATGCTCACTCCATTTACTGCACTTACGCAGTAATCGCCGCAAAATTGGCCGGGAGTCGGGTGGTATGGCACATCCGTGAAGAGAGGATTAGAAATTGGTTCTGGACGATCAAGAAGGTCGTGGTGTCTATGCTCAGCGACCGGGTAGTCTTTGTATCCAACAGCATTCGTCGGCAGTATCAAATTGAATCCGGAAGAACCTATACCCTGTATAACTGGATTGAAAATCCTAGCGAAATCACCAGGCAGACTAACTCCTATCCGTGTCGAATCGTATTTATAGGAGCAATGTGTGCCCCGAAGGGCGTCTTTGAATTCATTGAAATATGCAGACGAGTAGCCGTTCGAAAGATTGCCTTCAGTGCATCCATGTACGGGGAGGGGGACCCGGAAAGCATAAAGATGATCCGTGCTGAAATTGAGAACGCAGAAATTCAGGATCGGTGCACGTTAGCGGGTTTTGAAGACGATAAGGCGGCTATCTATGGCCACGCGGATGTCGTGCTCCTTCCATCCCATACTGAGGCATTGCCGAGAGTCATTATGGAGGCCATGGCGTATGGACTGCCGGTTGTCGCGTCGGCGGTCGGCGGAGTGCCTGAAATGGTGCTGGATGGCGAAACCGGGTTTATGTTTAGCTTGGAATCTCTAGATGACGCAGTGGATGCTATTGAAAAACTAGCAAATAGCCCGGCTCTTCGAATGCAAATGGGAAGGAGTGCCCGAGAGCGCGCGAAAAACCTCTTTTCGCATGATCATTACTTGAGGGCCGTAAAATTGATCTATCAGGCGCTTGGTGCGGATAAGCCTGTACACGGATGAGGGGGAATCGTTGATAATCGGGTGGAATTTAATAGATATTAATACCAAGGTTCATTCGGGAACCCTGAATCTCATTCAGCGTTGGCTTATCGCTCTGGATAAATTCGACGATCTTCATCATCATATCTGTTATGCCTCGCCATGGTTTTACAAGGAGCTAAGCCGAAAGGGATCTATTGATTCGATGAAGTGTAACCGTGTCGGCACGATAAACGCGAGATTGCGGGTTCAAAGGGAGCTGTTTTTTTTACTCAACGGTAAGCGGGTTCGGTCCGACATCGATGTCCTCGTTTCTCTACACGCCCCTCCTTTTGCTTATAACGGGCCTGCGATAAGCATTGTTCTTGATGCTACGCCGCATGCATGCGCCGGCGAATTTAGCAGCAGCAGTCAAGCGATTGAAAAAATGATCGAGAGGAGATGCCAAAAAAGTGTGGGGTGGATTACCATTTCAGAATTTACAAAAAAGGAGATTATCCGGTACCGGAAATACGATCCCTCGCGCATTCAGGTGGTGGGGGTGTCGGTGGATAGCGGAACAAAAAGATCGGTTTCTTTTGAACAGTATTGTGGTAAGTTCCGGATTGACAGGCCGTATGTTTTTTATTGCGCCGTTATTTCGCCGAGGAAAAATCACATCCGATTCATTGATGCTTTCCATCGCGCGTTCCCGAACCGGGAGATGATACTGGTTCTTGCGGGTCCTGCCGGTTGGCAATGTGCACCCATCATGCAAAAAATTGAACTCGCTGAGGCAGAGGGTTTTGTGCGCTATCTGGGCGCCGTTGATGACGAGACCCGGAATGCTTTTTATGATGGGGCTTGTTTTGTGGCCTACCCGAGCTGCTACGAAGGTTTTGGAATACCGGTCATAGAGGGCTTACGGCATAAGAAGGCTGTTTTAACGTCTAGCCAATCTGTCATGGCCGAAATTGGGGGGGATGCCGTGCTGCTCGCTGATCCTTTGGATGTGAATGATATGGCGGCAAAATGCAAGCAGCTTTTCAATGATGCGCAACTTCGAAAGGACTTGGTCTCGAAATCCGGACCGGTACTAAAGAACTTTTCGGATGAAAAGATTGGCAGGAACTTGGCCGAAGCATTGTCGGCCTTTGGCCGTTATATAAACTCATCTTGAACATTCCTGCGGGGGACCACATATTTATTTTTTACGCCTCGTCATCCGTTTTCATGCCGCTGGGTGTTTGCGCGCTGCAAGCTGATCTTCAGAAACTCCTCCATCCCGAATTTTCCGGTTTTATTAAAGAAAATTAAAGCTAATGAAAACTCTGCTTGTCAATGCTCCAACAATTGGTAAGAAAGGTGTCATAAGGCTGATGTATCCGCCATTAGGACTGCTTTATCTTTCTGCCTATATTAGAGAAAAAGAAAACATCGAATTGAAGGTTGTTGATGGATCTCTCATTTCTTATGGCGAGTTACTATCTGAAGTTAATTCATTTTCCCCAGATATTATCGGCGTTTCGTTTACAACACAAAGCGCCACGGGTGCATATCGTTTAATCAATGATGTCAAAGCCAAAATAAAATCAGGAGGTACGCCATTAATTGTTTGCGGAGGGCCTCATCCCACAGCGGTGCCGGAAGATGTTTTACTGCATTCAAATTGCGATATTGTTGTAATTGGAGAAGGGGAGTTAACTTTTCACGAAATTCATAAGAAGCTTATGCAGGGGTCACTCTATCTTCCTGAAATATTGGGGATAGCATACAGAAATGGTTACGAAATAAGGATTAATCAAAAACGTGCACTTATTAGTGACTTAGATAGCCTTCCTTTTCCTGCAAGAGATTTAGTTGACCTTTCTGTTTATCCTGGGGCGTATTATAAAAAAGCGCGGGTAGAAACACACATGACCTCTTCGCGGGGCTGTCCTTATAATTGCATCTATTGTTCAAACCCGGTCTGGAAAAATAACAAACCTTGGTATCGCCTTCGTTCCCCTAAAAATGTTGTCGATGAAATAGAATATATCGTTAATGAATTAGGCATTAAAGAGATTTATGATCAAACCGACGAGTTTAACGGCAATATGAAGTGGGCAAAAGAAGTGTGTGAAGAAATAATATCACGAAGAATTAAAGTTAGTTTAAAGGCTCAAATGCGAAGTGATCACATGGATAGAGATCTTGCAGAAAAAATGAAAGCTGCTGGTTTTTGGCTGGGTTTGTTTGGAGTTGAAAGCGGAAATAATAGAACATTAAAAGGGATTAATAAAAAAATAACAACTGAGGATAGCAAAAGGGCTTTAGAAACAATAAAAAAAGCAGGGATTAAGACGTTTGCACTTATGATGGCGTTTAATGCTTGGGAAGAAGATGGGAAACTTTGTTTTGAGAATAAAGAGGATACAAATAATACCTTAGTCTATATTAAAAAGTTGATTAAGGAAAAAATAGTAGACCTGATCAGTTGGTCATTAACTACCCCATATCCTGGAAGTAAACTTTACGACATCGCGTTGCGACATGAATTAATTCCAAAGGAATTGATTGGAAAATGGGAGTTGTGGGATTCTAGTGAAAGAATGGTGATACATCTGCCGGGAATAACAATGAAGGATTGGATTAAGATACAAAACAGGGGGAAGAAATTACAGGCGTTTCTTTTATTAAAAAGCGGTACATTTAATTTTAAATCATTACCCTTATATATAAAAAGAGCCCTTTCACAAATCTTAAAATATCTAAAGTCCTGGGGGCAATCCCGTTGAGTAAATGATTCGGTTTGTAACAAGAGTTAATTACCAATGGGTTTCCGTATAGACATCGTAAACAGTAAAACCGTAAGGACATCATGAACACTTATAGGAATCGCCTACACTTTGGGTTGGACCCCATAATCTGTACAACGGGAAAGGTTATCGATATATAAGTTAAGCCAAATCGACGAGCCCTCCAATGAAAGTCGGCACAATTTATACTCTCTTTGGTCGTCGTGCGGGTGCAGAGCTCTATTTTGAAAAGATCGTGCATAGCATGGTCCGAAGTTACCCCGAGATGACGTTCGTCATCTTTGGCAACAGAGAAGCGCTTAGATGCATCGAAGACACAGATCGGCTTATCAAGGTTGTTGTACCTTTGTTAGACAACCAATACGGCAAGGTGTTTTGGTTGGAGTTCTTAGCAGAGCCGCTTGTTGATAAAGCCAACCTGGATCTGTTCTGGACGCCTCACGGGTGCAACAGTTTCCCCGGCCATTGGAGGGTCCCCAATGTCGTCACGTTCCATGACTTTGGCGAATACCATGTAAAGCGCAAGTATGACCTCAAACGAATGATATACCGCAAACACATTTGTGTGCCGCGGTCGCTCAGAAGGGCGAATGTAATCACGGCGATATCGCATTTCACAGCCGAGGATTTGCGTCGGCTTTTTCGGATTAGGGTTCCCGTACGTGTTATTTACCCAGGACCATCACCACGAAACAACCCTAATCCAAACACGAACCATTTGCATGTGACAAAACAGGAGACGGGAGTAGATCTGTCTCGATTTATTTTCACGATAGGCCGAACGGACTATATGGGCAAGGGATTGAATGTGCTACTGGACGCCTACGGTGCATGGAGTCGACGGGATGCGGATATCCCAGATCTGGTACTCGTTGGCCCACAGGGCGAGGATCATGCGGCGCTCGTTAACCACATCAGCCAGTTGGGTCTGAGTAGTCGCATCAAGTATTTTGGCCGGGTAAATGACCAATGTGTTACAGCGCTTTATACCCTCTGTGAATTCGTGGTTATCCCATCGCGATTCGAGGGGTTTGGATTCCCTGTGCTTGAAGCGATGCAGAGCGGTAAACCGCTGGTCTGTTCGGACGCGGGGTCACTGCCAGAGGTAGCAGGAGGAGCTGCGCTGTTATTCCGGAGTGGCAATGCGTCGGATCTGCTGGCCAGAATGACCGAACTGCACGGCAACGCTGCTCTCAGGGAACGCCTGGTGGAGGCCGGGGCCAAGCGCTGCACCGAATTCGACTGGAACACGACATACAAGCAAATGTACGATGTTTTTGCGGAAGCGATAGGAAACAGAAGGAGACAGAGCGCATTATGAAGGAAGAAGATTTATTTCGCGGGCTGTGGCGGTATGCTCGGCTAGTTACTCCCCATAAGCTGGGCAGGCGGTATAAGTGGATTTTGAGCCTGCCCTATCTCAAAAGGAGGTATGGTATGCTTTCAAGTATGTCAAGGGTCATCGAATAATTACCCTCTATGGTCATCGAATATTATGGGGCCCGGCTTACATTCGATCCACCTTCAGGAAGTCCCTAAACTGTCCAAAGAATGGCGAGAGGGTCAGTCTGAAGATAAAGCAGTCTGAAAGAATTATCCACTTAATGGAGAGACATGATTAATAAACTCATCAAGAACATTACATTTCATCCTTTTTTGATTGTATTGTTTCCGGTCTTCTTTATTTTTAACCGCAATCCTGACGAATTAAGTATAGAATTAGCGATTACTTCATTCATTGCCCTAATTTGCGTGACGGTTATTCTCTTATTACTTTTTAACATCATATTTAAGAATCTGCATAAGGCCAGCATTTTCCTCTCTATTTTTTGGCTATGGTTTTTTAGTTATACACCTATAAGGAGTTCTCTTTTCTCTTTGACAGATTCTGTATTGGTACGGCATCGTTACCTTATAATGGGTTTCCGTAAGCACATCGCATACTAATGAACCGTAAGGACATCGCAAACTGATTTAGCATCGCCTAGACTCCCTCCTATCCCGAGGGGAAGGAGGGCTGGGCGATGAAGAGCGATCTCGAATAT
>Ga0315293_10003543_pt1 | contig 15020 bp, 19 predicted proteins | sample YL17G13_20_MG_FD_203071 | JGI IMG/M metagenome (GOLD analysis project Ga0315293, IMG submission 203071) | Sediment microbial communities from Yellowstone Lake, YNP, Wyoming, USA - YL17G13_20 | ecosystem: Environmental > Aquatic > Freshwater > Lake > Sediment | place: USA: Wyoming | collected... | reverse complement strand
GCTAACAGTGTACAGTACAAAAAAGCTACACCTAATGATATTATCTATGACAACATGGATAAGTTTATTAATGGAGAAGGTATTGAGAAAAATTTAAAACGCGCAGCACAAAGCTTTATTGATGCTACAGAGCTTGACATGGAAACTCTTAAACTGAAATCCATGATTAAAGACTCAAGCTTTTATAAAATGATTTCTCCTCGTGTAGACGGATTTATTTACCATGTAGACTCTAGTGTTCAAATGGGACGTAATGCCTCTGAGTGTGTTGAATTTTTAAGAAATCCCCTTCATGAGTCTACACTTATAGATTTAACTAAGAAAGTAGAAAAATTGTGGAACCAATAAAAAAATAAATAATCATGGCTGGAACAATGAAAACCCAAAACAAATTCCCTGAAGTAGTGCAAAAACCTACTCAATACAAGGGTGGTATGAATACATACCCAACAGTAGTTACTAATCCTACACGTTACACTGGCGGCTTGAATAAAGCCGAATGTGATGTGCCTAAAAAGAAATAGTCATGAAAACAAAAAACAAAGCCCCAAAAGTAGTTACTAAACCAACAGGCAAAACTGGTGGTACTAACGGTGTTGCTAAAAAACAAACTAATATTAAAGGTAAATCTTCAGGTGGGGTAAACACTCCACCTAAAGGAGCTATACCTTCTAAAAAGAAATAATATGGCAAAAAAGACAACCAAATCAAAAGGTATATCTATATCAATGATGTCAGGTTCTAAAACTCAAGAAAGAAAATGGGAAGTTGATTCTGCTTTAAGTACTTTAAAGAGAGCTGAGGAAATTAGAAAAGATTCAAGACTTATGTCTGATGTTAAAAAAGCTGCTACAGAAATGCAGAAGATTGTAAATAACGCTGTAAAGAAATAATTATGGCTAAGCAAATGATTAAACGTAAAGATGGATCCACATCTCAACGTGGATTGTGGGATAATATCAGAGCTGCAAAAGGTTCTGGTAAAGCTCCATCTAAGGAAATGTTAAAACAAGAAAAAAAGATTAAAGCTAAAAAGAAGTAATGGCTAAGACTCCTGCTTGGACTAGAAAAGAAGGTAAATCTCCTAGTGGAGGTTTAAATGCTAAAGGTAGAGCATCATATAATAATGCTAATCCTGGATCACACCTTAAGGCTCCACAGCCTGAAGGAGGGCCTAGAAAGAAATCTTTCTGTGCTAGAATGTCTGGAGTTAAAGGACCAATGAAAAAACCTAATGGAGAACCTACAAGAAAAGCATTAGCATTAAAAAAGTGGAAATGTTAAATAATATATACAGATGCTAAACTCAACAATCTTATTAAAAGTACGGTTAAGGCTTAATAAGCTTGCTAGTAATGACTATGATAATATTATGGATTGGCAAATTGTTGAGGCTTTTAACAAGGGTCAGGTAGATTGGTGCCGTAGAAATTTACATGGTACTAATATTAAACAAGAAGGTGATGAGCAATCAACTAGCCGTGTTGATGATCTTCAAGTTTTGCTTAGTAGTTATGACATGATTGTAAATGACCGTAAAACTTATTATGAGAGTGTAGATCTTCCTTTTGATTATTTGCGTTGGAAAAGAGTTTCAACAGATGCTAAATCAGAATGTTGTCCAGCTAGACCTATGGTAGTTTACTTAGCTGAACAAGCTAATTTAAATGAGCTTTTAAGAGATCATAATAAAAAACCAAACTTTGAATGGGGCGAAACATTTGCTACATTCAAAGGAAACAAGATCCAACTTTATACTAATGGTGAATTTGAGATTGTTGACCCACAGCTTGTATATTACCGTCAGCCTGTAAGAATTCAGATGGCCGGAGTAAAAGATCCTTATTCAGGAATTACTCCCGCTAATGATGTAGAGTCTGAATTTAAAGATGACCTTGTAGAACTTTTTGTTGATGAATGTGCAAAAATTATAGCAGGGGATATTGAATCTCAACTTCAAATGCAACGTCAGGCTAAATCAGTAGAAGACAATAACTAATAAATAAAATGGAAAAACCAAGAATGTTAAAAAGAGAAGCACCTAGTATATCACCAGGAGAATACAGCGCAAAACCTACGGGCGGATCTCTAGAGAACATGGTAAGTTCCTGTGTATCAGAACTAATGAATGCGGCTACTTCAATGCATAAGTTACACTTAAAGGTAACAGGTATAGGATCATACGCTGCTCACAAAGCTTTAAATAAGCTTTATGATGCTTTACCCGATCATGCTGATAATTTAGCTGAAGGCTTTCAAGGCTCAGCTGAAAAATTACTGGAGTACACGGATGTTGCTCCTAGGAACTTAGATTCTGTAAATGACGCCCTTGTTTATATCAGAGAAATAGTTAATATGGTAAGCATGCTTCAAAGCAAGTTGCCGTACAGTGAATTGGTAAATGAGTTAGATAATGTAAAAAGCACATTAAACTCAGCCAAGTACAAATTACTTTTTTTAAAATAATTAAAAAAATATTTTGTGCATTCCAAAAAAATGCTTATATTTAATCATATGTTTATAAACCCTAAAATCTAAAATCAAAATGGCTTATTTTAATCACGCTTTTACCAAAATGTTCTTAGGAACACAGGTATCCGGAGCAGGGGCCGGTCAAAACCCTAACGCAAATCTAGTAAATGGATTCTTGATTACTGCTGGAAAAGATTCAGTAGTATTAAGTGAAACTAGTGCAACAGCTGCTAATAACTACGGACCAGGATCTTATGGATTCTTTGATCCTACTACTTGGAAGTCTGTTACCACTGCTTTCTTTTCACCTGCAAATTGTTGTCCTTTAATCTTAGCTTCAGCGTCATTGTTGAGCAAAGACAAATTGAATCAGTACATTGGAGGTTACAAAGAGTCTAACAAATCAAAAATGATTAACCCTAAATACATTCAAAGAGTGTATAAGGTTGAAACATGTACTCCTCAACAGGCCGTAATTTCTATTGGTACAACTCCTCAAACAATTATCCCAGGATTACCAGTAAATGACTTTCAAAGTGGCACGGTACAAGCAAATTGCTGTTACAATTACTTATGTGGTGAAACTTACTACTTAAGAATTGACATCAAAGGATCTCCTGCGTTACGTTTCTTAAACCACAATGCTTACCAAACACTTTCTGCTTATACAGGATGTTGTTCAGGTCCAACTCCTACTAATGTAGATCCTACTTTAGTATACTTAGCTTGGGCAAAAGCATTAGTTTTAAACAACTACTTAAAAGACTTAGTAGCTCCTGTAGTTTATGACTACACTGGTGTTGCTTGGTATGCTCCAGGAACTACGGTAACTTATGATGGAACTAACACTCCAGTAACTCCAGCTGAATGGTGGACTTCAGCAACAGGTGTTGACCAATATGCTGCATCTGCTCAAGCTGCTTTATGGGAGGATGAGTGTACTGCAGGTATGCGTTTATTTGGTGCATATGTTGAAACTAAATTTGGTAACTGTTCTTTCCAAATTGTTGATTTCTTTGAAAAAGAGCCAGTACGTTTATATGCATCATTAGTTGATTACAATGGTGATCCGTGTGTATTTGAAGGACTTTGTGTATACAACGATTGTCGTGGTGTACAAGGTATGGGCTTTGGTGAACAAGTTGTTCGTGACTTGATCTTAGCTGAGTCTTACTTACAAAACTTCTTTGCTACTGATATTCGTATCAGAGAGATCACTCAAGGAGATCAAATCCTTAACAGTGTAAATCGTAATGCGTTATATACACGTTACTATATCTTACACAATGTTCCGCGTTTCAACAACCCAACAGGTATGTTTGACAATGACCGTTACATGTTAGAGATTATTTCTACCGGAACCAATGCATCTTTAGAGACATTCTTAAATGCTTGGTTAACAGCTTGCCCACAGTGTGTAAGTCTTGAGACTGAGTCTTGTACTCATTGTGAAGTTGTACCTGATACCGCTACATAATTAACAATAAACTAAACTTAAAAAGGAGAGTGAGAGTTATCTCTCCTCTCCTTTTTTTTTAAAAACAATTGAGAGAACATGGCACAACACGTCTTAAGTATAGAAACCCCGGATACACTAAACAGTTCCATTTTACGCATTCAAGACAGCAGTATATATAATCCACAGATTGAAGTAATATGCCCTTTGTTGCAAGTCACTCTTCCTGGATTTAATACGCCTGTTCAATTTACTGAACAACAAATCCAACCTGGTTTTTCATTAAACCTTACTGGTTGCGATCTGCAAATTCAGAATGCAAACTGTGGTACAACTTATGTGTCATTACCTGATGGTATTTATATTATCAAATACAGTGTATCTCCTAATGAGATTGTTTATGCTGAGTACAATCACTTACGGGTGACTTGCGCTTTGAATAAAATACAAGCTGTATATTGTGATCTAGATTTGGGAACATGCGATCCTCCTATTAAAATTCAACAGAGACTTGAACAAATCCGTCTTATTCAACAGTATATTAAATCTGCCCAAGCCATGGTTGAATATTGCCATGAGCCAAATAAAGGCATGAGTCAATATAACTATGCAATAAAACTGCTTGACAAAATCTCCTGTACATCATGTAAAACCTGTTAGTCAATAAACCAACCAACCAACAAAATTATGAGTGCGACTTGTCCAAATTGTAAAGCAAAATTAAGTTGCGGATGTCAAAAACGCAGCGCATCAACGGGAGCTCAAGGCTGTACCAACTGTATAGCATCTCTTGAGTTAAGTGTTAAGAATAGTCCAAGTTCTAATTCACTTGATGTATCAAATGTAAAAGTATTATTTACAAGACCAACTAAATAAAAGGGATATGGGAAAAGCAACTGATACAGTAATTACTATAAGTTATGTAGTTGTTGAATTAAGGTCTTGCTGCGATGGATCAGTAACAAGGTTTGTTTTTCCTAATACCCCTGTTCATTTTGTAACAACTGGTGTATATCATTATATAGGCACAAATAACTTTCCTAATACAGATGGAACATTCCTTGAGCCTGGTAAATGTTATACAGCAACCTTACAAACTAATTTACCAATTGGAGCTTACCCCATGGGGCCTCCGGTAACAAACATACCAATGATTGACTTTGGTTGTAATAACCAAATTTGTATTGATGCATGCGCGCCTCCAACATGTGGATGTCCCTTTGGATATTCGTTAAATGCTGATGGGATTTGCCAGAAGATAGAATTTTTACAACCTATCTGTTCACCAAAATATTATACAGTTGTTAAAGGCTCTATATTATGCAATGATTCAAGTACCGTTCGTTATGGTCTTGCAGGAGGCATTTTTTATGCTGACGTTACAAATCTTCCTTGGCCAATACTAGCTTCTGGAGGAAGTTTCTTACTTTCTTCTGTTTTATCAGATGCCTCATTAAATGCTGTACCTATTGTAAATACTATACAGAATAATGTATGGGGATCATCAACAGGAAGTCTTGTAAACTGTCCAAACTACCGACTAAATAAAGTTGGTGTATGGACACCTCCTCCAGGACCTATCAATCAATGGATTGGTTTTTCTTTCTGTGCTAATATTCCTGCTACAAAAACCTATTATATAGGTGTAGCTGCAGATAATGCTTACCGTCTATTTATAAACGGTAACATGATCTTGGATTCAAGCACGTCAAGTTACAATTTTTCTTCTTGGAAGATTATACCCCTTACTGTTTCCGCTGGTCAAAACGTAATTGAAGTTAGAGGAATTAACTATGGTGGTTTAGCCACATTAGGTTTTGAGATCTATGATGCTACACTAGCACAGTTAACGGCTGTAACAACAGCTAATGGTACACCAGGTCCTAATGATTTAAACCAGTATATTCTATTTACAACAGAGTCTCTGATTGGATCACTTTTCCAAACCGGTGAAACAACAGGTTGTCACTGTCCTGATGGATATTCATTATATCCATGTGATGGTGGTCTGCAATGTTTGCAAGTTCTAACCGCTCCTCAAGTAACATGTAATATAACACTTACACCATGCTGTGGCGGAGGATTGCCAGTAATTATTGATAATTCCGTTTTATTATATTATATTGGAGAGATAGTTTGTATTCAGGATATTGATCCTAATGTGGGATGTTGGACAATAGGTATAACAACAGATCCTGTAAACTATACAGGTCCTGTTACTTTAGGTAACTATACAGCAACATGTGAAGAATGTGTTTCTCTGGGTTGCAAAACTTGTCCAGATTTTTACTTTACTCTGAATGATTGTTGTACTAATGAACCCTATCTAAATAATCTTGGTGAAATATTAATTCTTCATTATACGGGAGAATCTGTTAATGGAATAACGCCATCTAGCTTGGCAAATGTAGTGATCACTGAAATTTTAAGTGACATTATAATTAGACCAGTTGCAACGGGATGTTTTATTTTAACGGAAGTAAAGCCTACTGATTTTACAACCCCTATTGATATTGAACTTTGGGAAGTGCTTGTAAATGAAGTTATAAGTGTAGCTACGTGTAACGATTGTAAAGATTGCGGAACTTGCTACCTTCTTACAAATTGCTCAGATGACACGGACAATCTAGTAACAGGAACTGATTTATCAGCATATATTGATTATGTTATAACCATTGAAGGATGTAAAGACAAATGCTATATTGTTAGTCTAGCACAAAATTGTGATGACTGTTCTCAACCTGTAGTTATTATAACTAGCTTTCCACCAATAGTAACATCTAGTATTACACCTGATTGCAATAGTTGTTTGCCTCCACCGGTACCTGTGGTTCAGCCTTTACTATTAAACACAAGACCTGTTAATCCAGGCTATACAACACCCGGGTGTTCTCCTGAATATACTGAGAAAGTAAACACAAATTTTAGTGACCAAGTATATGCTCAAATGCTTTCTGTAAGATACGGTTTAACAACCTGTTGTCAAGAAGATCTTGAGTACTGGGAAATTAAAAAGCAGCTTCTTGACTTTAAAGCTATAAATGATAATAACTTAACTGATTGTAATAATGTCTAACTGTAATACCTGCAATACATGCAGCCAACCTGTAAAAGTTTGCTGCTGCCCAACACCAGTCCCAACCCCTGTGGTACCGACTATTGTTGTGTGCAAATCTCCAATAGAACTTCTATTTGAGCAAAGTTTAATCTGCTTTAATAATACAGCTTGTGTTAATCCACTAAACTATATTATTGAACAAGTTTCAAACTTTGTTCCTGACCCTCTTTTAAGCGATCCTACAGCAATAGGTCAATTTTTAGAAGGCGGTACAATACTTTCTTCTTGCAACCTATGCTGTCCAAAATGTGAATTTGGTGATGGTTTTATCTATGCTCTCACTGATATAAGCGGTTTTTCAAACTTGATTACTACATTATTTTGTAAATTTAATGATACTTGTTGTATGAGTGTTAACGCTAATGCTACATCATATCTAGATTTAAAGCAGACTCTAGCTAACGTTGCTCAAGAAATTGTTATTCCTATTTGTTGTAATAATTTTACAACATATGTAGAGGAACTTAAAAATATTACTGATTGCCCTAACTCTTTCTTGACATCAGGAATTGTAGAGTATGGATCGCTAACACCAGACAGTGAATCACAACTTCATAATATTGCTTTGATGATTCAAAGTATATATCCTGCAGCGACCCCTGCTGAACTTTGTACTTATGTTACAACCATGTTAACAAATGGTCTTGTGATCTATTGTGACTCAAACGGTATGTTTATAGGAAGTATAGAATCTTTTTTAGTTTACGCATTAAGAATTAACATTACTTGTATAAGATAATATGGGAACACTAGACACATTTACCCCATCAGCGGGTATACCTAACGGTAACACAAGCACTTTTTTAGATGAGTTGCTAGCTACATTACAGACTGGATTATCAGCTAGTAATATTAATTCAACATATTGCTGTCCTACTTGTATAGAAGCTAACGGAAGTCGTGCAGATGAAGGTGTTTATTTTTTAGCTGATATTCCTATGAGTATTATCATTTTAAATAATCTGGGATATTCAGATGGAGATACTTTAAGTTGTTGTATGAATACAGTGACTCAAGTAAATTCAGCTAATGCTTTAACTTTTTTAGCAAAAAATTATGTATATGAGTCTTGTACTAATAACTTCCTTGATTGTTATAATGAGCTTTCGCTAAGACTTGGTAAAGACTGCTGTAATAGTATAGAAGCAAATGGCCTTATTGAGTATAATACTCTTACCGGAACAAATACAGGTTCTCAAATCTGTATAGTATTACAATATCTTCTTTCTGTAAACCCAGGCTTGTCTGATACTGAACTTTGTACAGCTTTTTCTGAGCTTTTAGCACTAGGTATTATGATTACATGTAAAAATGGTAAAGTAACCATTACCGCTGGAGTAACGGCAATTTAAATAAAGTTGTAAATGAGACAAAAATTATGTATATTATTAATAAATTTATAGGATGAAACCACTAAACAGCAAAGAAACAGGATGTAATCCGATATCATCCAACTGTGTAATCTGGCAGGGACCTGATATTCCTTGTATGAATTTATGTAAAGGGGATACCGTTAGTGATGTACTATATAAAGCAGCTACTGAAATATGTCAAATACTTGATATATTAAATGTAAGCGCATATGATTTATCATGTTTTAACTTAGTTTCATGTAGTCCTGCAGACTTTCAAGAGTTAGTTCAATTTTTAATAAGCCGCATTTGTAACTTGGAGATCTGCACAGGCTGTGCTCCTGGATGTGGAAATGTACCAATACCAATTGTACCTCAGCCAACCAATGGTTGTCCTGATTGTGAAGTAACTATTGCTACATGTTTTCAGTATGTAAATGGTCTTGGTGATACGGTTACAGCAATGCAAATTGTTGATTATGTTACAGCTATTGGTAATAGAGTTTGTTCTCTTATTGCAGCCAGTACTATTACAAATGCTACTGTTGATGCTTCAGCTAGCCGTATTGGAATATTAGAAACACAAGTTACTCAAATTATTAACAATCCTACACCACTTCCTAATCTTAATCCAGTTTGTGTATTATCCCCTATACCAGGAGGTTATTCATTAGATCTTGTATTAGCTGCTTTAGAAGAACAGTTTTGTTTACTTAGAGATGCTACAGGTAATGTAACGGATATCCAAGTAAACATTATCAAACAATGTGCTGGTTTAAATGATGCTTCAAGACTTGCTGGGTCAGGCTCTATGAGTTCTATCCCTGGATGGACATCAAGTGTTGGTACCATGGCGGCGTCTATGGGCAACATCTGGTTAACTATCTGTGACATGCGAACAGCTATTTTAAATATTCAAGCTAACTGTTGTCCTGGTGGATGTGATGGAATTGTATTAGCTCTTAGTTCAAATCTTGTTACAAATATTCTTACTCTATTTATTACAGGAGATCCTATTCCAGCAGGCTTTGTTCAGTGTACAGGAACTACGGTAGTTACTGTAACAGACTCTGCCGGAGGAACATATACTTTTACTTTTAATTTACCAACTTACTTAAATAGTTATAGCGGATTACCAATTGATTTAGATTTAACACCTGTTAATAAGTTGTTGCCAATAACAGTAACTATTGACACGTGTTTTACAAATCCTAGTACTGGAACTACATGTTCTTCATGCCTTACTTCTAACTTAAGCGGTTCAATTACATGTCCTCCATTAACTGTTACGGCCATATCTGGTGAAGAAATTGGATACAGCTTTATAAGTCTTTCTGGAAATTATACTTATGTAGTTCAAGTTTATGACTCAACAGGTATTACATTAATAACATCACAAACTCAAACTGCTACTACACCTATTCCAATTGCTGGAACATTTACAGGATTAACAGCCCTTACTGATTACAAAGTAAGATTGTCAATTGTTGTTACAGCTTGTGATTGTTGTGTACCTACATTATGTGAATTTTCTGATATTACTACGGGTGAGCCTACAGATTGCCCTCCTTCAGTGGATGCTATAGCTACAATTATTCCTTAAAACTAAAATAAAATGAGTTGTCAAAATAAAAATTGTGGATGCACAGATGTTGGGTTAACAACTCCTGCACCGTGCCCATGTGAGCAAGTAATTTGTGCAACCCCTGACGTATGTCCAGAAACATTTAGTGATAACTGTATTGTACATACAGGAGATACTATTATGGATCTAGATATCAGGAAAGGTGATAGACTAGCCACCATCTTGCAAAAGATTGCAATCAGAATTAACCAACCAGCATGTGTTAGCGGGACAGCTTGCGCATCAGCTATTGGTTTCAAATCAACATTAATAACTAACAGTAGTATTAAACTAGCTTGGGATACAGTTACCGGATCAACGGCTTATGCTGTTCAGTACCGTAAAACTACGGCTTTAGTCTGGACAAATAATCCAAACGTGACAACTAATTCAGATATAATATTTGGATTAGATGCTAATACAAATTATTATGTACGCGTAAATACTATTTGTGGAGTGACTAAACCTTGCTACTCAGTTACACTATTAATAACAACTAAACCTTAAAATTATGCCAGGTACATTACAAGTAGACTTTACAGCAAACTACACAGGAGATCACAGAGTTTGTTGGCGTATAGGAACATCTGGTCCATATGATTGCACAACAATTGTTACATGTGCTGGTTTAGGATTAACCTGTTCAGCTTTTATTTCTGTAGATTTAACACCGTATGATATTCAATGTGATGATATAATCTTTGAAGGTTATGTTCAGCCTATTTGTTATCCTGAATCAGCAATAAGCGGACGTGATCCATTTGCTGTTGTTTATACACCTATTTGGCCTTGTGTCTTTTGGGAAGGAACTAAAAACGCAGGAGCAGGAATAGTTCTTGATTTTGGTAATGACTGTGCTGGAAATCCTGTTTCAATTACAAATAGTATTGTAGGTAAAACATTTTATAAATGTGGACCATCTACCCCAATACCAACATCTCCAGATTGGACAATAACTCAAAATACACTTAAGTGTTGTTATGATTGTAAGAGTGTACAATTTGAAAATACGTCTCCTGGAGATTCTGTTATATATTATATTGACTGCGTTACTCTAGCTGTAGTTACAGAAACTGTAGCTATAGGAGTTACTATTACAAGATGCATTGTCAATACATCTCAAACAGTTGCTAGTGGTTCATTTGATATAGTCTATTTAGCAGATTGTTAAAAAATATGTCACGGTAGTTGGTATAACGTGACTGACAGGTAGAGCCCTAGGAGAAATCTTGGGGTTTTTGCTTTTTACATTTTTAAAGTTTATCTTTAAACTTTCAAAAAAATTTTGTATATTAATAGAGAAGTTGTAATATGATAAATGAAATAAAACAGCCCGACCTTAATGCCCCTAGATTTAGATTAACACGCAAGTGTTTACTTAAGCCGGATTTTTTTAAAAGATTCCGTAAAAAGTATCCGCAGTATGCAGAGACTAAAGATAAAACATTAAGAGATATAATTATTTTACATAACAAGACTCTTTGGAAACAAGTTATTGAAAACAGAGATGGTGCAGAGTTTCAAGAAAATCTTGGATTTTTATTTATTGGGACTTGCAATCCCCCAAAAAAACATAACACTGATTACGCAACTTCAATAGCGTATAAAAAACGCTTGAGGCACCGTAACTTTGAGTCAGACAATTATGTGGCTAAGATTTTTTATACTAACTACGCTAGTAAGTATAAATTTCGTCACAGAGAACTCTGGCAATTTAAAGGGATACGTGAATTTACAAGAGCTGTAAGTAAAGCTTATCCTGAGAACTGGAAAAAATATATACAAGTTGAAAACTTTGAAAAAATAAATAAGCTGTTTAAGCGTTACAAATCAAGAAGGTATTTTGTTAATAAAAATGCTTATGATATTCTTAATTACAATGAGTTTGACATGGATTAAATTATAAAAAAATGGCTACAACAATTGGAGAAACAGTATCCCGTGTAAGAAACCTTGTAAAAGGGGTTAGAGAAGATGCCTTCCTTACAGACCGTTTATTGTACAGCTTAGTATTAAAATATGCCAAAATGTTTATACGGAGGCAAGATACTGAGAATAAAATTATGCGCTTCCAAAGTCTATTTGAACCACTACCTTGTGTAGAATTAATAGAAGTTGATAAAGTAGAAGCATGTTGTGCTGACATTAAAACTAATTGTAAGATTATGCGCACAAAAGATAAGCTACCTACCGTACTTGAAGGAGCTTATGGTCCATTATTCAGAAGTATATCTTCTATTGATAGCTCACAAGAAGTTTATAGAACGTACCCTGGTACATATACCAATATGACTAGAAGCACTAATTTTAAATATAACAGTAACAAATACTATTGGTATCTGAATGGTTATTTATATCTGCCTAATGTTAGTTGGGAAGCTGTACGTATTGAAGGTCTATGGGAGGATAGTGTTAGCATGTATACTTGTGATAGTGATACTTGTGCTCCTCGTCAGTATGACCAAACACACTTTCCTGAATATTTATTTGCTGAAATTGAAGGATCCGTAATTAAAGATCTGACCGTATTAATTCAAGTACCTTCAGAAGCTTTTGATGATAAACAATCTCCATTAAGATCATAAAACCATGAGCTATAACTACACCCTAAAATACAGAACTTTTCAACAATTGCTTAGTGATGTTCAGGTAGATTTTCAGAACTTAACTCTACAGAATATGATAGAGCCTCAGCAACTTATTAAGGTTGCTAAACGTGTTAACTATGATCTTGGATTAAGGATTATGATGACTAAAGAAGCAATACTTGAAGTTGAAAAGGGCCGTGTAAAATTACCAGATGATTTCTTTAGCTTAAACTTTTCTTTAATCTGTGATGATATTACTGTAGTTCAAGCTATGCCTCAAGGAACACACATGGAGGAAATTCCTATTGTTCCTGTAAGTGTAGCGCCATATAAAGAAACTACAACCGTTATTGATCTTTGTACACCAGAGACCGTAAACTGCCGTAAGTGTAATCAGTTACCTTGTGGTTGTGCATCAGCGTCTTGTCCAACATCTCCTTGTGGACCATCTTGTACATGTGATAGTTGCATTACTCCAGTATATAACCCACTTGTTCCTTATGGAGATTCTTGTGTAAAACCACGTGTCTTTATGAACTGCAAGAATGAGTGTTATGAACTTGTTCAAAAGATTAATAACCTAACTTTTACTTACAAAAGACTATTGCCTCTGCGTATAATAGAAAATCCAGAGTCTATTGAATGTGATTGCCCAAACTTATATTTACAAACAGGAAACAAAGCTTGGATCAGAGACGGGTTTTTATATACTAACTTTACAACTTCTAAAGTATATATTAATTATCAAGGTGCTTTAGAAGATCAAGATGGTAATTTACTTGTACCTGATCATGACATGCTTAATGAATATTATGAGTATGCTGTTAAAAAAAGAATACTTGAGAATCTTATCATGAATGATGAAAGTATTAATCAGGCTAAGATCCAACTTATTCAAGAAGGTTATAGAACTTCAAGAAATTATGCATTGAGTATTGTTAATACTCCAAACTTTGCTGAAATGAAACGTGTATGGGCGGCAAATCGTAAAGCCATGTATGCTAGATATTACGATATGTTTAAATCATATCCATGGTACCAATGGGATAGAAATCCTAATAACTACATGGGTGAACAAATTACAAGATAATGGCAGATAAAGACACATCAAATGTAGATACTCGTAGGTATGACAAAAGCCTCAATGAAGATGTAAATGATTATCATTTGCCGGAGAATGAGTGGACGCATGCGCGTAATGCTATTAATAATTCTAGGACCGGTGATGTAGGAAAGCTTGGCAATGAACCCGCTAACATATTATGTATTGAAATACTTTATCCAAACAATCCTGTTAAACCATCTATTATCGGAGCATTGCACATTGTAGCTGATAAATGGTTAATATATTCTACAACAGACATAGATCATGAAATTGGTATTTTCCAAGAAGATACGTGTACGTACACTAAATTGGTTAATGACAAATGCTTAGGTTTCAATAAAAAATACCTAATCAAAGGTGTTGTGCGTGCAACAAGTACTTGTACATATAAAGCTTATTGGGATGATGGAAACAACATATCCCGAATACTTGAATTTGATGCAGACAACTTAGCTGTAAATGCATACACTAATGAGAACAGTAGTATCCCTTGGGTTCAAACTTGTATTGATGATAATGGAATATTACCAGGAGGTTGTATAATTTGTACAAATACTCCAGCATTAGACTGTCCAAAATTACGTCTTGCACGTTATATTAAAACACCATGTGTTTATATTTCTAAGGGTGTACAAGGAGGAACTTTATTTAATGGTTCTTACATGATTGCTGTAGCTTATGCTATAGATGGAGTTAAAGTAAGTGACTGGTATGTATCAAATGTGCAAGGTTTATTCCAGCACCGTAATAATGCATCTTCTCTTGACGTAGCTTTATATAATCTTGATCAAACTTTTGATCAGATTCAAATAGCAATTATTTATGTTGTGAGTCAACAAACCGTTGCAAGATTAGCTGGAGTTTACAGCACCCGTCAACAAAATTTAAGTTTTGATAATATTGATTATACTTTGCCTGTAGTACCTATTGAAAATATTCCTATTATGAATCCGGTTGTGAATAAAACGGATGGTATGTATTCTGTTGGTGATTATTTAATTAGATCAGGGCCTACATCTAAAGAAGATTTTAACTATCAGCCTTTAGCTAATCAGATTGTTGCTAAATGGCAATCAGTTGAATATCCTATAGATTATTACCGTAAAGGTGGTAACAAAACTAATTACATGCGTGATGAAGTTTATCCATTGTTTATTCGCTGGGTATTTGACACAGGAGATATGTCTTCTGCATACCATATTCCGGGGCGTCCTTCTTTTGTGGGACCTTGGAATGAGACAGGTACGACAATGTCAGATGCACTACCGGGAGAATATGGTAATACAAACCCTATTGACAATTTTA
>Ga0315293_10003542_pt1 | contig 15023 bp, 15 predicted proteins | sample YL17G13_20_MG_FD_203071 | JGI IMG/M metagenome (GOLD analysis project Ga0315293, IMG submission 203071) | Sediment microbial communities from Yellowstone Lake, YNP, Wyoming, USA - YL17G13_20 | ecosystem: Environmental > Aquatic > Freshwater > Lake > Sediment | place: USA: Wyoming | collected... | reverse complement strand
GCGAATGAGCGGCGACGTTCTTCGGGTCGAGGTCAGTCGCCGCCTGGTACTTGGCGATGTCCTCCTCGTCGAACGAGCGGACCATCCGGCGGTCCGCGGTCTTCGCCATGAGGTAGAACACCACCGGGGTCCCGAGGACGATCACGGCGAGCAAGAGCATGCCCGCGCCGCCGCGCGACGACAGCCACATCCCAAGCATCTCGATGGCGAACACGCCGAGCAGGAGAATGCCGGCTTCCGCTCCCGAGATCTTGCGATCGAACCAGGCCGAGATGATGAGGAACGCAGCTGCGAACGACACCAGCGCGCAGAAGATGATCTTGCCCACCAATGCCGCCGCCTGTGGCAGTGCGCCCAGCATGCCTGTCTCAGTCTCTCCTGATGGCCTTCCCGTCGAGCCGCACAAGGCGCAGCTGGTAGCTGACGCTTATCCCGCTCGCAATCGGGAACACCTTCTGCCCCTGTTCCAGGCCCAGCACAATGTGGCCCTTCGTTGAGATGCGGACAACCCCCTTGTTGCCAAGAACGACACCAGTGTCTGTCATCAACTCAAGGACCGATCTCTGCGTCTGAGATCCGGACACAGTTGTGCTGAGCCCAAGCCCAGGGCTCTCCTCCCGGACCGTCACCGGCGCGGTCGCCGTCGTCTCGATCCGCGCCACCATTCCGGGACCTCTCTTCGCCACCCCGGCGAGCCTGCTCTTCTGCCAGTCGCCGCCGCTCTGCCAGGTCCATGTGTCCCGGAGCGACACGGGGTCTTCGGGCAGTACGACCGAGGGCGCGGCCATGAGCAAGGCAAACGCGCGCTGATACGGGCCGACGTGCTCGTCGGTCAGCGGCCTCGCGGATAGGGTCTCGCCCCGCGAGTTCGTTGTCACCTCCACCTCGGGGAACCTGCCGCCCTCTCCGTTGCCGAAGGTCCCGGTCGGATCCCTGGACCTGATGACGCGGGGCGTGATCCGAACCGTCATGACGTCGCCGGGACCTGTCGCCGTCACCTCCTCACGCAACTCGATCTCGGCCTCGACATTAATCGGCCGGCGCTCGCCCAGGCTCACCTGCTCGCCGGTGGCCTTGAGCGTCAGCCGGTAGACGGCGACCTGCCCGCTCTGGCCGCGGTAGCGCAGCAACAGTTGGGCGCGGGCAGGAGAGGAGAGGAGGATGGTGACCGCTGCGAGGGTCGCGAGGAGGGCGGCGAGTCGCGTCATCTAGCGCTAGCCCGGCCGCCGCGCGGCAGCGACAGTGATGGTCGGCTTCGCCCAGGGCCGGCGCTGGTCGGGCGGCAGCAGAAGCGCGTCGAGCACGTGCCGCGCCACGGGGGCCGCCACCGCGCTGCCTCCGCCCCCGTGCTCGACCAGCACCGCCACCGCGATCCGAGGGTTGTCCGCCGGGGCGTAGCCCATGAACCAGGCGTGGCTCTTGCCGCGCGGGTTCTGCGCGGTCCCCGTCTTCCCGGCGATCTGATACGCATCGCTCCAGATGCGGTGAGCCGTGCCTCCCTCCTGCACTACCGCCTCCATGCCCGCTCGCAGCGCGGCCAGCGTCTCCGACCGCAGCCCGATCGGCCGATTCTCCGGCTGAGCCGGCGCCCCCTCGCCCTCCACCCGGGCGATGAGGTGAGGGGTGACCAGGTACCCGCCGTTGGCGACCGCGGCCGCCTCGCGGGCGACCTGAAGCGGCGTCACCAGGCACTCGCTCTGGCCGACGGACATCTGCGCGGTGTCGCCCGGGTACCAGGGCTGCTTGCGCACCCGGCGCTTGTACTCGGGGCTGGGCACCAGCCCGGCCGCCTCATCCGGCAGGTCTATGCCAGTCTTCTCTCCCATGCCGAAGCGGCGCGCCATTGCCGCCAGCCTCTCGGGGCCTGCGCGCCGCCCGATGCTCGCGAACATGACGTTGCACGATTGCCCGAAGCCGTGGATGAAGTCCTCCGAGCCGTGACCGTCGCGCTTCCAGCAGCGCATCCGCCACCCGCCCAGCGAGAACACGCCGCTGCAGAAGAACGTATCGCTGGTGGAGGTGACGCCGGCCTCCAGCGCGGCCGCCGCGGTGATGATCTTGAACACGGAGCCGGGCTCGACGCGCGCCGCTATGGCACGGTTCTGGAGCGGGTGATTCGGGGCGCTGAGGCGCCGCCAGTCCGCGGGCTGGAGCATCCCCGCGAACATGTTGAGGTCGTACGCCGGGTGGCTGGCCATGGCCAGCACCTCGCCCGTGTTCGGGTCGAGCGCCACCACCGCCCCCGCCCGGTCGCCCAGCGCCTCCTCCGCCGCCTTCTGCACGTTCAGGTCAATGGTCAGCCACAGGCTCCGCCCCGAGCGCGGCGGCACGGTGCCAAGCGTGCGCACGCGTCGGCCCCGGGCATCCACCTCGATCTGGTCGCCTCCATCGGTACCGCGCAACGCGTACTCGGCCGCGCGCTCCACGCCGGCTTTGCCGATCAGGTCGCCGGGCCTGTAGTCGCTGCTCTCCCCCAGCTCCTCCGGGCCGATCTCGCGCACGTATCCGAGCAGGTGCGCCGCGAGCGCGCCGCACGGGTACTGCCGCACCGCGTCCGCGACCACGCTCAGCCCGGAGAGGTAGGTGGAATGCTCCTCGAATCGCGCCACCACGCCCGGGTCAGCGTCGCGCCAGAGCACGACCGGCTCGTACTGCGACGGCGCCGGCTGCGCGAGGCTGCGGCGCAGCTCGGCCGCGGGGAGGCGAAGCATGTGCGCGACCCCGTCGGCCGGGTCATCCCACCCCGTCACGCCCAGCTCCTGCGGCACCGCGCGGAGCGAGAAGGCGAGGCGGCTGGTGGCGAGCACACGCCCGTTGCGGTCGTAGATCGCGCCCCGGGGCGCCAGCCGTCGCACGACGCGGATCCGGTTCTCGTCCGCGAGCTTCCGGTTCCGCTTGCCCTCGATCACCTGGAGCTGGATGAGCCGGCAGAAGATGAGAGCGAAGGCGAACACGACCATCGCCCTCAGCAGCACCAGGCGGCGCGCCATCTACGCCGTCTCCCCACGCCGGCCGACCAGCGCCCGTCGAGCGCGGATGGTGAGCGCGAACGCGAACGGCGCGAGCACGGCGTGGTAGGCCACTCGCAGCGTGATGATGCGGCCCGCGTGGCTCCAGGTGTCGGCGCGTGAGACCAGCAGGAACACCCCCTCGTTGAGCACGGTCAGCATCGCCGCCGCGACCGAGGGCACCGCCCAGTTCTCCTTGAACAGCTTGGTCGCCAGGACGCCGGCGCTGAATCCGCTCAGCGCCTTGCTGATCGCGAACGCGCCGATCCAGGTCTGCGTCAGCCCTCCCTGGAGCATGCCGCACCCGAAGCCGACCAGCGCGCCCGCGGTGCGGCCGCTGAGCAGCCCGATGCACACCGCCCACACCAAGAGCAGGTCGGGAGAGAGCCCGCGGATTGCCAGAAAGCCGCCGAGACTCGTCTGAAGCACTGCCAGCAGATAGGTGATGATGACCCCGGCTATGATGCAGCGCGCCATTCGCATGTCCTTACGGCCAGGCGCTCCGTGCGGCTGGAGCCTTCCCCCGCGCACAGACGCGTCCCCCTGAGTTGCCGTGTCGGCTAGAGATACCTTCCACGCCCGGTCCGAACTGCCCTCCCGCAAGTGCCCCGTGAGCCCGAGCCGGCGGACCAGCGGGCGACGGCATGGCCAAACGAAAAGGCGGAGAGATCTCTTCTCCGCCTTACCCCGTGGGCTGGGCCTGGACCCAACCCCAGATCAGTAACTGTCGCCTTCGTTTTCAGCCCAGTAGTACGCCGCCAGTCACTCGTCAGTCGCTCACGAGCGGAAGCGCGGTGGCTTCACCCGGCCTCACACGAGTCTCGCGTCCTGTGCGCTGCCCCTCCAGAGCGCGACGTCGGAACGAGAGCTCGACCTGCTCGTACCAACTCAGGACCGATTCCTCGTACGAGTCCCGGAGCGGCGACCAACCCAGCTCCGAATTGCCTTGCGGCCTTTCACCCATGACACTCCTCATCTTTGGCTGGCCCCCCTGGTCCGTGTGCAGGAACCACTGCCCCGTGTCTGCACTACAGATTACTGCTCGCCCGCACCGCGGTCAATTCCTTAGACACCTGTGAGCCATCTGGTTTGTCCGGAACGCGCGACAGACGCGGCTCGCGTCCGGTCGCGCGGCGCTCGCGGTCGGGGAGAAAGCGGCGCATGATGATGCCCGCGTCGCCCAGGAAGACCAAAAAGGGGCGGGCCCATGGCCCGCCCCCGCAACACCCTCTTGCTGGCTGGTTCGCGTCTACAGCTCGCCAGGTTGGAGCGGCCCGGAGTGGTAGACCCGTTGCTTGACTATCCGCCCGGTCTTCGTGTCGCCTATCACGTAGCCCTTCACGAGGTCGACCTGCACCGTCGGCTGGTTCAGGACATCGAGTCCGAGTGTCCTGGTCACGGCCATCACATAGCCGGCGACGCTGTAGCGACCCGCGTCCTTCCCGCTGGCATCAATCGGCGACTCCAGGACTTGCCCGCTGCCGTTCGTGAGCTTGCCCGTCGCCGTGTCGAGAATCAGGTCGGGGGCCCCGAACTGGTACCGGCCCACGCCCTCGTCACTGCCGGTTCGAGCCGCGAGGTCTGCCGGTGGCGGCAGGAGCGGTCCCGCTTGCTGGTCCTGAGCCTCCCCCCGCACGACACTCCAGCCAATCGCGACTGCGACGACGCAGAGAACAACGATCGCGATTCCGAACCCAATCGCCCGTTCGCCTCTCACTGCCATCTCCTTTCAGCGCATCCCGCGCACAACCGCCCTGTCCCACTCTATGGCAATATACCACATGTCCCCCGCCCTCTTGGCAAGGCAGGGAGACAGCAGGCGCCGCACGAAGATGACCACTCATGACCACTGGTACGCCTGAGTCACGCCCCTTTCGACTGATCGCGCTGGACCTCGACGGGACCCTGCTGAATGACAACGGCGACGTATCCGACCTCGACGCGCAGGCGCTGAGGAGCTTCGCGCAGGCCGGAGGCACGGTCGTCCTCGCCTCCGGCCGCATGACCGACAACATCTGCCCCTTCTATCACAAGATGGGGTTCGACGGTCCGACCATCGGCTATAACGGCGCGCTGGCCAGGGAGCCGCGCTCCCAGGGCGGCGGGGTGATCCTGGAGACGGGTCTGCCCGCGCGGTACGCCGATGAGCTGATGGATTACACCAGGCGCGAGCGCTTCCACCTCAACTACTACCTGGATGAGAAGCTGTACGCGCGCGACGACCCCGGCCTCCGCCAGTATGCTGATCTCTACTCTCGCCAGACCGGCGCGGTCTACCACTTCGTCCCCTGCCTGGCGCAGTTCGCAGGGCGCGAACCCACCAAGCTGATCATCGTGACCGATCCCACGGTCCCGGGCCGGCCCGACCCGCGGCATCGGGACGAGTTGTACGATGTCTGGTCGGCGCGGTGGGGCTCAGAGGTGACGGTGATGCGGACGAACCCGGAGTACCTGGAGTTCTACAACATCCACACCAACAAGGGCGCCGCGCTGCACGCGGTCGCCGAGCACTATGGCATACCCCGCGAGCTCACTCTCGCCTTCGGCGACAATCTCAACGACGCGGCCATGCTGGAGTGGGCCGGCTGCGGCGTCGCGGTCGCCAACGCCCGCCCCGATGTGAAGGCCATGGTGAACTGGGTCTCCCTGCTGACCAACAATGAGAGCGCGGTAGCGGACGCGATCGCCAGGCTGGTGAGGTAGCGCGGACGCACTCGCGTTCGCGCGCGCTACTTCAGATCCCCTCGTCGGTCGAACGTCATCTCGACCGGCTTCCCCAGCACCTGGACTCGCGGGTTCCGCTTCGCCTCTGCCAGCAGCCCCTCCGAGATCCACATCCGGCTCAGGTGCAGCGTATCCGCGATCCGCACGATGCGGACCTTCCGCGGGCTGGGATGCCCCAGGCCGATGAACGCGGCCTCGAGCACTTCCCGGTCGCTGGCGAATGAGAGCGGGATCTTGGCCCGGTTCAGCCAACCCGTGTGCAGCACGTTCGTCTTCAGCGCCGACATGTCGATCTTCCGCAGCAGGCGGTCGGTGATCAGGTCCGCCAGCCCGAGACCGAGCGCGTTCCCGTGCGAGCCCTCCGTCAGGTCGAGCGCCGCGATCAACTGGACGTTCGTGCCGCGGAACTCCGGCTCTTCCCAGATCATGCGCCGGCAGATCACGTGCGTGTCCATGCCAATGCCGCTGATGTCCTTGCCGATCCAGTCCACGATCAGCAGGTCAATGTCGCGGAACGGAAGCCGCGCCGCGTTCCGGCGGACACGACGCATCAGGGCGGGCTCCCGCTCCGGGATCGCCTCCGGCGAGAGGCCGACGATCTCCGCGGGCTCGTTGTAGCCGTTCTCGATGATCGCCAGCCCGGCTGCGACGGGGCCGCGGGCCAACACCATCCGCGCCGCCTGCGGCACGTCCTCCCGCAGGCTGGCGCAGCGCCGGCCGTGCATCGCCGCCGCGCCGTGGCGCTTCCCCATCCCGACGGCGATCATCTTCAGCAGCCCGCTCTCGTACTCGCCCTCGAAGTCGGTATGCTGCTTGATCCGGTTCATGACGATGATGCGGTCGGCGCGGATCGCCTCGCGGCTCACGAATACGTCAATGCCGCTGCTGGTCCGCCCCAGCCGGTTCACCGCCATGGACGCGCGGATGGCCGCGCCCACGGACTCCGGCGTCACCCCCAGCGACGCCAGCACCTCCGTCTGCCCCGCCGGGGTGGCGCCCCCGTGGCTGCCCATCGCCGGGAGGATGAACGGTTTCCCGCCCAACCGCTTCACCTCGGCCACCACCGCCCGGGCGATCTCCGCGATCTTCGCGATGCCCCGGCTGCCTACCGTGATCGCGACCCGGTCTCCGCGCTGAAGGCGGCCTTCGAAGCCTGCCTCCGCCAGCGCGCGCCGAACGGCCGCGCCGATATCGCCGATCCGGCGAGAGTAGAGACGCTGCTCGATCTCAACAACGCGGGGAAGGGGCATTGCTGCATCCTCATCGTGGTCTGCCCACTATCCTACTGCACCTCGCCGAACGAAGTAACGGCGAGATGCAGACAGACCGCGCCGCGTTCGGGCGTAGCACCCCTGCCGCCGTTGCTTCTACATGCGAGCACCATTGGATCTGCCTCCTATCCTAGTGGATCACGCGGCCGGAAGCAAGTGGGGGTGTGACCCCAAAGGCTGGGTCGGCCGCTACTGTCATTCCGAGCGAACGCTTCGCTCATCTATGACAACACGGCCGAAATCTGCCCAGTCTGCGTATCATGTACGCGCCGTTGCTGTCCCCTCCCTCCCATGCTACACTGAACCTATTCCAATGAAACCACTCCTCAGCCGCCTGAAATGGGTTCTCCTCGTCTCGCTCGCCTTCGTCGCCGGCCAGCCCGAGCGCTGCGAGGGTGTCCTGCCTCACATCCGCGTCGGCATCCTCCGACGCCAACCCCAGGTCTCGTTCTCCGGCCCCGCCGGCGTCACCATCGAACCCCCGCGCGGCGACAAGCCCGTCGCCGTCATCCCCGCCAACGAGACCTGGGTCATCCGTAACCCCAGTAGCCTACCCTTGCGCGGCAAGGGTGGGGTAGTTCTCATATCCCCCGCCGGCATTGAGACGGACCTACCCGAGTCGTCCCTGCACCTCACCGCCCCCGAGGGCAGCACTGTCACCATTCACGGCGTCGAGGGCCACTGGGACCAGCGCACCGATCGCGACTACCGCGGTGCCATCGAGGTCACTTTCAGCGCCCAGGGCTTCATCGTCGTGAACGTGGTAGATATCGAGACCTACCTCCGCGGTGTGGTTCCCTCCGAGATGCCCGAGACCTATCCCCTCGCCGCGCTCCAGGCGCAGGCCGTCGCTGCACGCGGGCAGGCGCTGATGAAGGCCGGCCGCCACCGCTCCGAGGGCTTCGACCTCTGCTCGACCCAGCATTGCCAGGTCTACGGGGGCGCGACGAGCGAAGACCCAAGATCCGATCAGGCAGTGGCCAGCACCTTCGGCCAGGTCCTCGTCTACCACGGCCGCCTTGCCGACACGCTCTACTCATCCACCTGCGGCGGCCATACCGCCAACAACGAGGACTACTGGCCCGGGACCTCCCCCATCCCTTACCTCCGCGGCGTGTGTGACTTCGAACCCGAGGACCGCGTGAACTGCGCCTTCCCTATGGATGAGCAGCAGGTCCAGGCCTACCTCAAGTACGCGCCCGCGGTCCACTGCAACCAGCCCGCTTACGCCAAGGCCGACAAGATCCGCTGGTGGTCGGTCGTCCGCCGCGACGAGCTCGAGAAGGACATCCGCGACGCGGTCGGCGACATCGGCGCGCTCCTGGAGGTTCGCGTCCTCGACCGCGCCCCCTCCGGCCTCGTGCGCACCATCGCTGTCATCGGCACGAAGCGCCTCGTCAAGCTGAACGGCGGCTCCGCCATTCGCCGCGCACTCGGCGGCATCAACTCCGCCGCGTTCGCCATGCAGGCCATCCCCGACCAGAACGGCACGCCCGTCGCCTTCACCATCTGGGGTGCCGGCTGGGGCCACCAGGTCGGCATGTGCCAGGTCGGCGCCGCCGGCCTCGCCGATCGCGGGTGGGAATATGAGCAGATCCTGTCGAAGTACTATACTGGCTGTAGAGTGGAGAAGCGGTACTGACAGCATTCTCATTGCGCGTGGCAGTTTCGGTGCCCGGACGGCGCCACCGAGACCTCCACGGAAGCGCTCCTGCAGGAGCGCTTCCCTCGGGGTGACATCTGGGCCGGCGCGCACCCAGGTTGTCATCCTGAGCGAAGCGAATGATCACGCTGTTCTGTTCGTGGCACAGGCCTTCAGCCTGTGCAGGCGGCGCAGCCGCCCAGTCTGTCACATCTACATAATCTGCGGACCGCCATAAGAAGCTGTATCAGGACTCCTCCCAACGTGGCTGAGAGCCCCCAGGATGGCTCTGATACAGCACGCAGTCGGGTTCTGTTAGAGACTTCTAAGGAGACGCCATTGTGAAGATCCGCGACCTTACTCCTCGATGCCAGGTCTCCGGACGCTACCTCGTCCTGCGGAAGGAACTCCGCCAGGGCGGCCGCGCCGGCTTCTTCCTCGACCTCACCCTCTGCGACTCCTCGGGCCGCGTCTCCGCGAAGGTCTGGGAGAACGCCTCCGCCGTCTCCGAGCGCTTCCAGCAGGGCGACGTTCTTGAGATCACCGGCGTCGCCGAGATGTACCGCGATGAGCTGCAGCTCCGCCTCGATAACCTCCGCCCGGTGCCTCCGGAGGAGGCCAGACCCCACGACTTCCTCCCCCGCAGCGAGAAAGACCTGGACGCGCTCGAGCGTCAGCTCGCGGAGGTCGTGAAGTCGGTCCAGAGCCCCCACCTGCACGCGCTCCTGCTCAACCTCTTCAAGGATCCGGACTTCCGCGGCAGGTTCGTTACCGCGCCCGCGGCGAAGGCCCTCCATCACAGCTACATCGGCGGACTGCTCGAGCACACCGTCGAGGTCGCCGAGCTGTGCGAGAAGGTGTGCGAGATGTTCCCTGCCCTCGACCGCGACCTCCTGGTCGCCGGCGCTGTCCTCCATGACATCGGCAAGACCGAGGAACTGAGTTGGGACACCGCGTTTGACTACACCGACAGCGGCCAGCTTCTCGGCCACTTGGTGCTGGGCGAGCGCCGCGTGCGCCAGGAGGCCGACCGGATCGAGGGATTCCCCGAGGAGGTCAAGCAGCTTCTCAGCCACATGATCCTCAGCCATCACGGCGAGTACGAGTACGGTTCGCCCAAGTTGCCCATGACCGCCGAGGCCATCGCCCTCCATCATGCCGAGGACCTCGACGCCAAGATCAACATGTTCCTGGGCCAGATCGGCACTGCCCGAGAGCGGGGCCGCCGCTGGACCGAGCGCCACTTCCTGCTCCAGCGCGCCCTCTACGCCGGGCCCGCCGAAGAGGTGAAGAACGACGCCAGCGACACCAGTCCGTAGGGCAGACCCGCGGCCTGCCCCAAGAAAGCGCCACTGCCATGCGCATCAGCTACTCCCGCTGCTCAACCTACCAACGCTGTCCGCACCAGTACAAGCTCCAGTACATTGACCGCATCGCCCCGCCGCGGGCGATCGAGCTCGAGTTCGGCTCGGCCGTCCATGCCGCGCTGAAGTTCATGTACGACCCCGCGCACATCGCCCTCCCCTCTCTGGACGACGTGGTGAATGCGTTCGCCAGGGCCTGGCAGGAGATCCCGGCGGATGAGGAGGGGGAAGCGCGGCGCATCTACTTCGAGCAGGGCGTGCTTCTGCTTCGGCGCTACTACGAGAAGCATGCGCAGCGAGAGGAGGGCCGCTTCACCGCCGCCACCGAGCAGTTCTTTAACATCCCATTCGACGACGAGCACACCCTCACCGGCCGCATAGACCGCGTGGACGTCCTGCCCGACAACGAGGTCGAGGTCATTGACTACAAGACCAGCAGGCGCATGCCGCCCCAGCCCATCATGGAGAAGGACGCGCAGCTCGCCATCTATCGCATGGCCGCGGACGTCCTCTACCCCGGCCGCAAGGTGACCACGACGCTGCTCTATGTCTATCACGACTGCGAGATGCGCACCGCCCAGACAGAGGAGTTCCTGATCGAAAAACAGGAGGAGATCCGGGATGCCATCGCCGGCATCCAGGGCGGGAAGTTCGATCCCCGCGTCGGCTCGCACTGCGATTGGTGCGGCTACCAGGCCCACTGTCAGCTCTTCCGCGCGCCCGACGTCCCTCCCGACCTGCAAGAGGTTGACATCGCTGCGCTCTTGAGCGAATATGCTGAGCTGGATGCTCAGGGGAAGCAGGCCGAGCAGCGCCTGGGCGTTCTCAAGCAGCAGATCCACGACTACCTCGATCGCTGCAAGGCCGAGCGGATGGCGGGCGGCGGCTTCGTCGCGGAACGCCGCACGTCGCGGCGTGTGTCGCAATGGGACGACGCGCGCCTGCGGGAGTTGCTCGACCCCCTGGGGTTCTGGGACAAGATCACCCAGGTCAGCAGTTCGGCCGTGCGAGAGTTGCTCAGGTCCCGCCAGCTCTCGCGTGACCAGAAGCAGCAGATCGAATTGGCCGCGACCTACAGCGAAGTCCGGACGTTGAGGGTGAAGCGGCCCCTCGACGACGAGGAGACCGAAGAGTGAGCAGTAGTGACCTGACCCGAGCCTGCGTCCGGGGGCTGACACCATACACCCCGGGCAAACCGATCGAGGAGGTGCAGCGGGAGTACGGGCTGACCGACATCATCAAGCTCGCCTCCAACGAGAACCCCCTCGGCCCATCGCCGAAGGCGGTCGAGGCCATCTGCACGGCCGCAGCTGACGTCCGCCTCTACCCCGACAACGACTGCTATCACCTCCGCCGAGCCGTCGCCGATCACCTGGGCGTTGACCGCGAGCAGGTGCTTCTGGGTCATGGCAGTGATGAGCTTATCCATAACATCGGCCTCGCGTTCATCTGTCCGGGCGACGAGGTGATGATGTGCAGCGGGCCCTTCAGCCAGTACGAGTTCACCACTCGGCTCATGGAGGCCACACCCATCATGGTGCCGCTCGATGGGAGCTGGCGCTATGACCTGCCGGAAATGGCGCGAAGGCTGACAGACCGCGCTAAAGTGATCTTCATCGGCAATCCGAATAACCCAACTGGGACCATCGTGACCGAGAACGAGCTGGCCCAGTTCATGTCGGCCGTGCCGGAGCGCACCATCGTCGTCATGGACGAGGCGTACTTTGAGTACGTGGACGCTCCGGACTACGCCCAGGGGATGCCCTACGTGCGAGAGGGCCGGGCCGTCATCGTCCTGCGCACCTTCTCGAAGATCTACGCCCTCGCCGGCCTGCGAGTCGGCTACGGCGTCACCACGCCCGAGCTCGCCGGGGCGATGGAGCGCGTGCGCGAGCCGTTCACCGTCACCAGCGTCGGCCAGGCCGCCGCGCTCGCCAGCCTTGCAGATAAGAACCAGCTCAGGCGCAGCGCCGCGCTCAACAAGGAGTCGAAGGAGTACCTGTACCGTGAGCTCACACGTCTGGGGCTGAAGTACGCGCCGACGCAGGCCAACTTCGTCTGGGTGGATGTGGGCAGGGACTGCCGCGACGTGTTTGTCGAGCTGCTCAAGCGCGGCGTCATCGTCCGCACCGGTGACGTCTTCGGCGCGCCCACTCACATCCGCGTCACCACCGGCCTGCCTGACCAGAACCAGCGGTTCATGTCCGCGCTCGAGGCCGTGCTGCGGACGGGTTGATCCGGGGGCATGTTGGTCAGGCGTGTCGCAGATCCGGGCCTTGTGGGCTCCTGACCTGGCATGAGGCGGGCAGCAGTGTGGCGTGGGCATGTGCATGGCCGGCATGCCCGCGGGGCCGGCCCGCCGGGCGAAATCCGGTCAAAAAGCATGTGGACATGCGTCCGCATGGGTAGCATAATATGCGTCACGGGCAGCGTAGTATGCGAGCAGGGCAGGAGCTTGTGTCCTGCCCCGCAAACTACGCGGCCGGCGGTCCTGGCGTAGCACGGCCGGCTGCATTGTGGAACGTGGGACGTGATGGGCGGCGAGGATTCTCAGGTGCCCGACGGATGGCTGAGCGCCGGGCGTGGCCAGAAGGAGTGTCGTAGCTGATGCTGTGTAGACGATGTGGTATGGATAGCGCCACAACCGATGTCTGCGAGTGGTGCAAGAAGCCGATGCTTCCCGCCAGCGCTGCGGTCACAGGGCAGAAGGCGGCAGCCCCTGCTGAGGCAACCGCAGCTCAGGCGCCGCCCGCGCCTGTTGCACCGACCGTCGAAGCGGCCGCGGCGCCCGGATCCGACGAGCTTGTCTCGCTCGGCCCGCCGCCGACCGCTGAGCAGGCGGATGCCAGGGCCGAGGCAGCGCCAGACGTGCTGTCTCCGCTCGGCGGCCACCTCGGCAAGCCGGCCCCCTCGGCCCCGAGCCACGGCCTCACCGCGGAAGCGACCAGCACCTCGGTGGATGTGGCGAATTACCTCGGCCCCGACCAGTCTCTCTTCCGCCCCATGAGCAGGGTCGAGCACTCCGCCACCTCCAAGGGCATGGACCCGCTCTCCCAGAGGCGCTCGCGCCGGCAGGAAAAGCCCGTTTCCAGCATCCCGGACAACGTCCGGCTCATGCGCTCCCTCGTCTCCGGGATCGCCGCCGCCTTCCCTCTGGCGATCGCGCAGTACGCCATCACTCACAGGGTGCCGGAGAAGCTCTTCGTCGTTCCGCTGATTCGTGGCGGCGACAGCTTCATCGCTGCCATCGTCTGGGGCGTGGCGAGCGGGGTTTTCCTTGGCTTCGGCCTCGGCGCCCTGCTCGTCCAATTCAAGAAGGGCCCCTTCGTCGGGCTGGTGCTCGGGCTTGTGCTCGGCTTCTTCGGCCTCGCCACGGACCCCGTATACTGGGGCGTCATCGCGGCCGCCGTTACCGGCATATTGGTCGGCCGCCACGCCACCGCCGGCTACCGCAGGACCATCCAGGTCTAGCGGCCGGACAGGGCGCTGCGACAGCCCGGTCTCCGGGCCATTGTATAGGGCGGGCCCTCGGCGCCCGGCAGCGTGTTGCCAAGACCGCATCCGTCGGGAGCGTGTCGCAGGTCCGCCCGCAGCGGGCCGGGTGTGCGCCCGACGTCATCCCAGGAGCGCATGCGATGTCAATAGACCCATCTCTGCTTGAGATTCTGGCGTGCCCGGAGTGCAAGACGGAGGTCGAGCTGACCGACGACCGCCTCGTCTGCGTGCGGTGCGGCAGGCGCTACCGCATCGAGGATGGCATACCGATCATGCTCCTGGAAGAGGCCGAGTCGCCGCCGCCCGGTTGGCGGCCCAAGGGGGAATGACCGCCGCTTCATGACCGCCCCCGACCTCTCGATCTGTATCGTCAACTGGAACACGCGCACCGATCTCGAGCAGGCTCTGGCCTCCATACTCAACTCGGATCCGGGGATCGGCATACAGGTGATCGTGCTCGACAATGCCTCTCAGGACGGCAGCGCCCAGATGGTGCGCGAGCGCTTTCCGGGCGTGACGCTGATCGAGAGTGCAGAGAACCTCGGGTTCGCCCGCGGGTACAACCGCGCCGCATCTGAGTCCACCGGCCGCCACGTGCTGATCCTGAACCCCGACACCGTTGTCCACCAGGGCGCGTTGGGCACCCTCACCGCGTACATGGACTCCCATCCGCATATCGCCGCCGCAGGCCCCCGTCTCCTGAACAGCGACGGAAGCCTCCAGTACTCGTGCCGCCGCTTCCCGACCCCCCTTGCCGCACTCTTCCGTAACACCGTCCTCGGCAGGCTCGTGGGCCCCGACCGGTTCACCCGCGACTACCTGATGGCCGACTGGGATCACAGCTCCCCCCGCGAGGTGGATTGGATCTCGGGCGCCGCCATGTGCATCCGCCGCGAGTCATGGGAGAAGGTCGGCGGTTTCGACGAAGGCTTCTTCATGTACGCCGAGGATATGGACTGGTGCCTGCGCGCCCACCAGGCCTGCTACCAGATTCACTACGTGCCCGAGGCGGCCATCACCCACTGCATCGGCCGCAGCAGCGACCAGCGCCCGCTCGCCATGGTGGTTCAGTTCCACCGCAGCATGGCCCGCTTCTACCGGAAGCACTACGCGCCGCGCTGGCCCTGGGGCCTGCGCTGGCTGCCGGTATTTGGCGTCTGGCTCCGCGCCGGCATCGTCCTCGCGCAGGTCCTCTGGAACGAGACGCGAGACTCATGGCGCTCCAAGTGGGCGCGCACATCATGAAAGGCACGCCTGCCGCAACCCGCGCCGTCGCCACCGCGATCGCCGTTCACGACGCCGCCCTCATCATCGCCATCTTCTACGCCCCCATCATGTGGGGCGCGTTCAACGCCGGCGGCCAGGCGTTCTCGGCCGTCCTCATCGCCATCGCCACCCTCGCCGCGCTCTTTCTTCGCTGGTCACAGGGCAAAGGGCCCGCGGTCATCCCAAACGCGATCCATCTGCCCGTCCTCATCTTCATCGCCGTTTCTGCTGTCAGTGCCATCCTCGGCGTGAG
>Ga0315293_10003541_pt1 | contig 15025 bp, 11 predicted proteins | sample YL17G13_20_MG_FD_203071 | JGI IMG/M metagenome (GOLD analysis project Ga0315293, IMG submission 203071) | Sediment microbial communities from Yellowstone Lake, YNP, Wyoming, USA - YL17G13_20 | ecosystem: Environmental > Aquatic > Freshwater > Lake > Sediment | place: USA: Wyoming | collected... | reverse complement strand
GGGCTTTAAGGATCGCGTCTCTGGAGCAGGCCATTTCCATCCCGATCATCAAGCCGCGGCCCCGAACGTCTTTGACAAGGGGCGCGGCGATAGCATTCAAGCTTTCCAGGAAATAGTCCCCGACCTCGGCGACATGAGCCAGCCGGGCTTCGTCCAGGAATTCCAGGGTGGCCAGGACACCGGCCGCGGCCAGGGGATTTCCGCCCATGGTCGAGGTGTGAGCCCCCTTGGGGATGGCCTCTGCCACTTCGGCTGAAACCAAGGTCACGCCTATGGGAAGGCCGCCCCCCAGCCCCTTACCCAAGGTGAGGATGTCGTAATTAAACCCTTCTGTCTGGGAGGCCAGGAACGTCCCGGTCCGTCCTGCTCCGCTTTGGATCTCGTCGATGATGGTCAAGACGCCGCGCGACCGGCAAATGTGGGCCGCCTGGTTGAGATAATCGGCGGGGGGAAGCCGAATACCGCTCTCCCCTTGGATCGGCTCAACGATGAAGGCCGCCGTGTGGTCATCGATGGCTACGGACAGGGCCGCCGCGTCGCCATAGGGGACGAACTGGAAATCCCAGACCAGCGGCTCAAAAGCGCGGCGGTATTGGGCGCCGTCGGTGGCTGATAGAGCGCCCAAAGTCTTGCCGTGATACCCGCCCCGGCAGGCGACAAACTTTTTCTTGCCCGTGGCCAGAACGGCGAATTTCAGAGCCGCCTCATTAGCCTCAGCGCCGGAGTTGGAAAAAGCCACGCGGGCCAGCCCTCCGCCGCAGTGCGTCACAAGGGCCCGCGCGGCGCGGGCTCTGGTGTCGTTGGCGAAACTCCCGTGCAGGACGGGCAGACGATAGAGCTGCCGGCCGAGGCACTCCAGAAGGCGGGGATGGCGGTAGCCGAAAATTGCCACGCCGTAGCCTGAGCAGAGGTCGAGATAGCGGCCGCCACCGGCCTCGGTCAGGTAAACGCCGTCGCCTTCGACGAAGGTCAGGCCCCGGTCCGGGTAGGCGGCTACGATCATCGTTTCCGTCCCCTGTTTCAGCGGATGACCGTTCCCCGGCCGGCCAGCGCTTCTTTGACCGGATTCATCAGCCGGCCGTCGCCGAAGATGACTTCCTGGACGCCGGATTCCAAAGCCTGTTTGGCGGCCATTAATTTTTTCTGCATCCGGCCCCTGGCCCAGGCCAGGCAGCCGTCCAATTCGGAAGGGGACAGGCGGGGGATGAGGCTTTCCGGCCGGTCCGCTTCCCGAAGAAAGCCGGGCGCCTCAAAGAGAAAAATGATCGTTTTGAGCTTCAGTTCGGCGGCCATGACCGCGGCGGCCGTGTCATTGTCGGTGTTGACGATTTCGTGCTCACGGCTGATGGCCGGAGCGCACATCACCGGCACATAGCCGTGATCGAGCAGGAGCTGGAGCAGCTCAACATTGATCCTTTCCACCCGGCCGGTGAGGTTGTCCCGCAGTAGCTTGGTCTTGCCGTTGTCCCGGACCAAAAGGTCCTTCTTGGCCTTGGCCTCCCAGAGGCGGCCGTCCACTCCGGACAATCCGACCGCCTGGAGGCCGTGACGCTGGAGGAGGGCCACGATGCGCTTATTGGCCACCCCGGCGTAGGCCATGAGAAAGACATCCAGAGCTTCCCGGTCGGTGTAAACGCTGGCGATGCCCGACGGGGAGACGACCGTGTGCAGGGTGATTCCCAGCCGGGCGGCGATCTCGTTGCGCAGGGCGTTAGCGCCGTGGACCAGGATGAGCGGGACGGCTTGGTGCAGTTCGGCCAGGTCCAGGGCAATGCCCTCCCAATTCAGGCCCGCGCCTCCGCCCGCTTTGACCAGGATCATGCTGGGTCGCCTCCGAAGCGTTTCTCGAAAGCCCGCACCTGAGCGGGCGTGGTTTTTCCGGAGACGGTGGTGCCGACGATCAGGCTGCGTTTATTGCCGATGGTCCGGGGGTCGAGGCATTCGTACTTGTGCGGCCCGAACTTGACCAGGGCGTCGAGATGGAGTCCGGCCTTGTGAGCGAACCCGTTGGCCCGGTTGGTCATGAGATGGGGGGGCATGTCGATGCCGCAGATGCGGGCCACATAGCTTTCGGCCAGAGTGAGCCAGCGGAGGTTGTAACGGCTCGCCGCCCGGCCGTCCAGGAGGCAGAGGTTTGCCAGAAAAGAGCTGAGAGGTGTGATGCCCGTCCGCTCACCCAGGCCCAGAAGAGAGGTGCTGATCCAATTGGCCCCGGCCCGCAGGGCGACGATGGCGTTGCTCACGGCGTGGCCGAGGTCGTTGTGGAAATGAGCTTCAATATCGGTGACGAAGCGCCTCCGCAAGCCGCGCAGGCGGCGGAACACTTCCCAGGCCATGGTCTTGCCCAAAGTGTCGGCCACGGACAGGCGGTCCGCGCCGCAGGCGACGGCCGCCTGGTAGAGGTCCAGCCCGGCTTCGGGGGGCCGGCCGAAAAAGTCCTCGACGCCGACCCGCACTTCGAGCCCGCGACTTTTGGCCAGTTCCACATTCCCGGAGAGGCGCTCCCGGTAGGCTTCGGGGGAGAGGTCCATGGCCGCCAGCCGCTCGGCGTCGACGGTACACAGAATGTTGACGCCGGCCACGCCGCAGTCGATGGCCCGGGCTGTGTCGTCGGGATGATTGCGGATGTGGGCCAGGACCTTGAAAGAGGGAGTGCGGCGATGCCGGAGGAGGGCGCTAATCGTCTGCCGGGTCTGGGGCTGGACGGGATTGCCCACCTCGACATAGTTCAGGCCGATCTTGTCCAAATAATCCAGAATCCGTTTTTGCTGGGCCAGGGCGAAGTTCGCCTTAGAGAACTGCAGGCCCTCCCGCAGCGTGGAGTCGATGATGCCTTTGAAATGGAACAGGGCCGGGGAGTCGTCGGTCATGGTCACACCGGATGGAGGCCGGGGAATTCCAGGCCCAGAGTTTCCGGAAAACCGCACATCAGGTTCAGGCACTGGACGGCGTTGCCGGCCGTTCCCTTGACCAGGTTGTCGAGAGCGCCCAGGATGACCAATCGGTCGGAGCGGGCCTCCTTTTCGAACCCGATTTCGCAGAAGTTCGTCCCCTGCAGGATCTTCGGTTCCGGATATCTGTACAATCCCTGCCGCTGCTTGACCAGACGAATGAACGGCTTCCCTTCATAGGCCGAGCGGAAGACCGGCCAGATTTCCAGGTCGCCGGCCGTCTCGTTTCGGCAGAAGGTCTGGATGGTCACCAGGATGCCCCGCACCATTTCCACGGCCGTGGCCGAGATGTGGACCGAGAGGTCGGTCCCGTCCTCCTGCAGCACCTGTTCGATCTCGGCCGCGTGCCGGTGGCCGGTGGGCTTATAGGAACGGACGACGCCCGCCCGCTCCGGATGGTGGGAAGCTTCCGAGGGCCGGTGGCCGGCCTGGGAGCTGCCCATTTTGGCGTCGATGATAATCGGCTTGCTTTTGATGACACCGGCCTTGACCAGCGGATAAAGACAGAGCAAGGAGACGATCGCTTCGCAGCCAGGCCCGGCCACGTAGCGGGCCCGGCGGATGCGGTCGTGATTGATCTCCGGAACTCCATACACGAAACGGGGGAGCCACTGGGGAGCGGCGTGCGGGCTTCCGTACCAGGCGGCCCAGGCCTCCGGGCTTTGCAGCCGAAAATCGGCGCCCAGGTCGATGAGACATTCGGACTTGGCCGTCCAAAGGTCCATGGATTTCATGGACTCGCCGTTGGGCAGGGCCAGGAACAGAAGGTCGCAGCTCTCCAGCTCTTCAACCCGAACGAAATTGAGACTCGTCAATCCCCGCAGGTTGGGATGGACCAGGGCCAGGGGCTGGCCGGCGCACCGGTCGCTGGTCACCTGGCGGACCCTTACGCCCGGATGGAGGAGGAGAAGGCGGAGAAGCTCTCCGCCGGCATAGCCCGACCCGCCGACGATGGAGACCTGAAGGGTGTTCTGGCTCAAGAGTGTCCGTCCTTCATCAGGGTCAGGCAATAGTCCAGTATGGCCTCCGAGATGCTCACCCCGGTCGGTTCCTCGGAGTTGCGGAATTCCATGGTGTGGTTGACTTCGTTGACCTGAAGGCCCCGGTCGGTCTCGAACAGGTCCGCGGCCAATAATCCGCCGCCGATCGCATCCGACACGCGGCGGCAGAGCGTGCGGATCTCGTCGGTCAGGGGGCAGAGACGGGCCGCCCCGCCCCGGGCGGTGTTGGTGATCCAATGGGGCGATTCGCGGTAAATGGCGCAGATGGCCTGGCCGCCGACAATAAAAGCCCGAATATCCCGGCCCGGTTTTTTGATGAACTCCTGGAGGTAGAACGCGCTGTGAGGCGGGCTGCCCAGGACGCCCTTGTGCTCCAGGAGGGCCTCCAGGGCGTCTCGGTCGTTGACCTTGGCCAAGAGACGGCCCCAGGAACCAAGAGGGGGTTTGAGAACTACGGGGAAGCCGCCCATGGCTTTGATGGCTTCCAGGGCTTGAAGCGGCGAAAAAACAAGGGCGAAGCGCGGGCAGGGGATGCCGGCCGCCGCCAGGATCATGGACGTTTGGAATTTATCTTCGCAGTTCCGGGCCACCTGAAGAGAATTGACCACCGGCCGGCCTATTTTTTCTAGAAAAGCGGCAGCATAATCGCCCTTGACCGTTGATACGGAACGTTCCAGGGCCAGGTCGAAATCGGGACGGTAGGAGAAGGGGTCGAAGATTTCTTCCCGGATATCGACCAGTTTGACCTGGACATTTCGGCGACGGGCCGCCTGGACGAGGAGTTTCTCCTCGGCCCGGATTGTGGAGTGGAAGATAGCCAGAGTGCTCATATCCAGATCGGCCTGGCGGTCTTATTCTCCCCAGTCCTCTTCGATGAGGGGAGCCTCGCTGAGGATGAGGTGCTGACCCTGCCGGCTGTCCACCACCAATTTCGATTGACATTCCGGACAGGTGAGGATTTCGGACTCCTCCAGGCCTTCCGCGGCGACGATGGCCGCCGCACAGATCGGGCAATCTCCCCGGGTTTCGATGGCCAACTGATTCATGGACATTGTCGTGCGTCCTCCTTCCCAGAATTTCCGGTCGGGGCTGGCCCGGCCGAGGTCATTATAAAGAGGTCCAGGCCCGGCAAGTCAAATTTTTAAATGAAATATACAAATTATTATAAATATGTTAAATATTTAACATGCGTACGGTTCCCGACATCGTCCAGTCCCTGGTCCGCAAGTCTCCTTTCCTGGAAGAAGCCTTGACCGCGGGGGTCATCAATCATTCGGCCCTGGCCCGCCTGATTAAAAAAGATGTGGAGCGCGAAGCCCTGAAGCGGGTTCAGCCCGGCGCGGTGGTGGTGGCCGTCAACCGCCTGGCTCGCTCCCTGCAGGGGAAGGCCAGGAAGCAGAGGAGCGTTTTCCACCGGACGCCGGACCTCATCGTTCGGCTCAATCTGTTCGAGGTCACCTACGCCAATTCCCGCGCCTTCCTCCCCAAGCAGGTGAAGCTTTTCGAACGGCTGAGCGCCCGCCCTCAGTTCTTCCTGACCGTCACCCGGGGCATCAACGAAACGACGATCATCGCCAGCCGGGAGCTGAAAGAGCACGTTCTGGCGGTTTGCCGGGGGGAGTCGCTCATTTCCCGGATCGACCAGCTGGCTTCGGTCACGGTCATGCTCGCGCCGGGGACCGCTCTCATCCCGGGTGTCTACAGCTACATCCTCAAGGCCCTGGCCTGGGAAGGGCTGAACGTGGTCGAGGTCGTTTCGACTCTCAATGAGTTCACCATCGTCCTGGAAGATAAAAACGTCAGCGCCGCCTTTTCGATCATCAAACGCTTGTTCTGAGCCCGGCCTGATTATGTCTTGGAAATGCTTCCCCTACTTTTCTTAGGTTGATTTTTTCTAGCCAAAGCAACATAATGGCTTCAAGTAGGGAGAGGGAGGATTATATGAAAAACAAAGATTGCCCGAGTATTGTGCCTTTCTTGGATGTGGTGGATTTCTACCTGCGGAAGGAGCCTGACCGCGGTTTTTCACCGGCCTGGAAAGAATTCCATAGGGCGGCCTTGGAGAGCATGGGAATTTTGTGCAAAATGTTAGGCCAGGAAGGAGCACAGCGCGATCCGGGCTGCATCGACACTCCGAGATGGTCGATCCGGGCCAATGCCTGTTTGGAACATAAAGTGCCCGTGGATGAGCTAAAAAAAGAGGCGAAAATAAAATAAGAACGATGTGAAGATTTCCAGCTTCACCTTTATTGTAACGGATGCCTGCAACTGGGAGTGTGCCTATTGTTATCAGAAAAAGGGGGGTATGTTCCTGGACAGTAGGACGCTGGAGGAAGCCTGTGAATTTTTCTTCCCTTTTTTCGCCGCCGATTGTTACATCTACTTCACCGGCGGAGAACCGCTCTTAGCCTGGCCTCTTATCAGCCGGGGGGTAAAAGCCATCGAACGTCTTAATAAGAGAGACGGCAAGAGCCTGCGTTTCTCAATCAGCACCAACGGCAGCTTGCTCACGGCCGAGGTCTTGAAGTTCCTGACAGGCCGCCGGTTCCAGGTCCAGCTGAGTCACGACGGATCCGCCCAGGAGGAAGGGAGGAAGAGGGGGAGCGGACCGATGATCACTCGCCGGCTCAAGTCGTTGCTCAAATCGGAAGGCATTGCTCTCTTAACCAACAGCGTCTTCACCCCCGCGACGGTAGGGCACTTGGCCCGGTCCCTAAAGTTTTTGAGCAAGGCGGGCGTTGCTGAAGTGCAATTCAGCCCTTCGATTCACCGGCCCTGGACGGGGGAAGATTTGCAGGCTTATAGGCTGGAAATCGCCAAACTGCGGGCTTTTCTAGTCAAGCACTATCGCCGGACAGGGACCATCCCGGTCCAGGATTTTCGCCGACCCATCAGGAGCGGACTCGTCTCATGCTCGGCCGGCCTGAAACGGCTGGCCTTGGCCCCGGATGGGAGGATATGGGGGTGTCACCTTTTGGCCGATTGCTTCAAGGGCAAAGAAGAGAGCCGAGAGGGCCGCGATTTCTGTTTTGGCCGTTTTGAAGCATTCTCTCGGAATCCCCGCCGCGCCTCAGGCCGTGTCCTGGCCGCCCGTCGCCGACTTCGAGCGGAGAACTTCTTCACCGCGAAAAAACTGTGCGCCCTGTGCGACCGCCTTGAGGAGTGCGCCGTTTGCCCCGCCGGTCCGGCCATCTTCAGCGGCCTCCTGGGCCTGATCCCTTCCGACCTGTGCCGCTTGAACCGAATTCTTTTTGCGGAGCGCCGGCTTTTTTGGAAGGAGGCCGGCCTGCCAGCTTGAACCGTCCGCTATTCCACCTTGCTTTTCGCTTCTTGTACTTCCGGAACATCGGGATCGGCCGTTGGCCAAATGTCCAGGAACTTCCGATAATACTCGCCTGCTTTTTTGGGCAGGCCTTGTTTCTCGCTGACCTTGGCCAATCCATAATAGCTGAGAGCGTAGATATCGCCCCACTGAAGTCGTCCCCAGTTCAAGTTGATGATCTCCCCGTAAACCCGAGAGGCGTTCAGCCAGTCGGCTTTTTGATAAAAGGCAGAGGCCAGGCTTTCCAGGCAATAGGCGTGTTCGTCGACGGGAGTGTTCTGGGCGGATAGGAGGGTCAGAACGGTCTGGTAGCAATTGACAGCCCGGTCGAGATCGCCCTGGGTTTGGGCCATCTTGCCCAAGACGAGATAGTGAAATCTCTCTTGTTTTCTGCTCCCCGTTTCCCTGATCAGCCGGTGAAGCTCTTCGGCCGCTTGCCCGGCTTCCTTCATTTTGCCCAGCTGGAGCAGGGCCAGGGTTTGGCCAATCAAGGCCGCCTTTTGGCCGTCTATATCATCGGGTTGGGAGGCCTGGAGAGTCGCCTGTTCATAATTGCGCAACGACTCCTGGAAATCTTTTCGTCGGAAGCTCAAGTCGGCCAGAAGGATCCGCAAGGGGATGGTTTGGGTCCGGTAGCTGCCGCGGGCCAGGCCGGAAAAGCCGGCCCGGATACGGCTTTCCGCTTCCCGGAAATGACCGCGGGCCACGCAAATTTTGGCCAGCCGATAGAGGCGCTCCAGGGCGTTTATATCCGGATCTTCATCGAAACGCAGCTTTTGATAAATGTCTTCAGCGGCCTGGAATTCTCCCTTCAATTGATGGACGTAAGCCTTGTGCTGCCAGAGCCTGAGGGAATCCGGCAGCTTGGTCAAACCTTCGGAAAGGACCGCCAGGGCATCGTCATAGCGGCCCTGGCAAATTTTATTCTTGGCGGCGTATTGATAATAGTATTCATCGGACAGAACGTCCCGACTGGAGAGAAGCAACTCTTCGGCTTCCGCATATTGGCCTTTCGATTGGCTTATGGTCAGCAGGTTGATGAGGATGATTCCGTTGTCTTTGTTGTACTTCCAGGCTTGTTCGAACCTTTCTTCAGCCAGGTCCCATTCTTCCAGGTTGCGGTATAGCGAGCCCAAAAAAATGTTGCCTTCTTCGTCTTCCGGATAATCTTGCAGGAGTCTGAGAAAATATCCCTCGGCTTGCCGGGGGGAGGGGCCGAACAGCCAGGCATACAAGCCCCGGATGAGATACTGCTCCCGGGGGGAAATGCGATCGGCCAGGGCCAGGGCCTTCTCCAGGTTTTGACGAACCTCCTTGGGACGGTTGAGCTGGTTTTGGCAGAGGGCCATCCTCCAGTAAGCCAGGGCAAATTCCGGGTCGATCTGGACGGAGCGCCGGTAGCTGTCAATGCTGTCGTTGTACTTCCCCTCATTGTAGAGCTCGATTCCCATCGTGTATTCTCTCAAGGCCTCGTTCGATTTGGAGGTGATGTGCTTGAGCTGTCTGTCCCGGTCCGCCTCAATCTGCTGGCGGCTGAGCTTTAGGCCCTTGATGGCCGAACGGGCTAAGCTATCGACCAGATCGTTCAAGGCCTCTTCTTTTCCTTCTACCTGTTCGGATACTTTGTTTTCCCAGGGCTTGACCTGTTGCAGAAGGTAGCTGATCCGGAGATTCTGACCCAGCTTGGAGAAGTTGCCCAACAGGATGTAGTCCACACCCGTCCGGGAAGCCACGCTTTTTAAGTCTTCCGTGGAATACGTTTCTTTATCCAGAAGCTTTGTTTTGCTCAGAACATCAAAGAGTTGATCTCCGGTCAGGATGCGAATGTAGCGGGAGGAATAGAGTTTTTCTATGACCTGGATGGCCAGGGTTTTGCGCAAGTAATCCTTGGCCGGATCGCCCGTGTTGTTCTCGAAATACGTGACCGCCAGGGAGACCTTTTCCCCTTTCGTCACCGGCAGCGGCCTGGGGAGGAAAAAGATGAGATAAAGGGCCGCTAGGAGGAGGGACACCGCCAGCGCCGCGGCGATGATCCGAGCCGTCGGATTTTGAGCTAGATGTTTCAGCCCGGAAGCCCCCTGAGCCGGCCTGACTTGCAGGGCGGCTAGGATCTCGTCTGTGTTTTGGAAACGGTTCTCCGGCTCTTTTTCTAAGCAGCGAAGGATCAGCCTGCCCACGGCTTCCGAAAGCTTGGGCTGGTGACGCTGGGGAGAAGCGGGTTTTTCCTTGAGGTGTTTGTCAAGAAAGCCTTGGATGTCATCCGCCTCGAAGGGCCTTCGGCCGGTGACCATTTCATATAGCACGACACCCAGGCTGTAGATATCCGAGCGGACGTCGGCTTTTTCGCCGCGCGCCTGCTCAGGAGAGATATAGGCCGGTGTGCCGGCCAGACCTTGGGAAGCACGCCCTTCCGTAACTTCGAGCGAGCGGGCTAGTCCGAAGTCGGTGATACGGACCAGGCCTTTCCGGTCGATCAAAATGTTCTGGGGCTTGAGGTCCTGGTGGATGATGCCGTGGCGGTGGGCGACGGCCAGCCCCTGGCAAACCTGCCGCAAGATGTCGGCCGCGGTTTCCTCCGAAAGCCTTCCCGAAGCCCGGATGAGATCGGCCAGAGTCTGGCCTTTGATGTACTCCATGGAGATGAACTTGATGCCGTTGACTTCGCCCAGGTCATACAGGCGGACCACGTTCTCGTGCGAGACAGACCTGCCCAGGAGGGCTTCCTGTTTGAACTGCTGGATGAAACCACGATCTCCGGAATGTTCCGGCTTGATCATCTTCAAGGCGATGTCGATGTTGAGTTCCTGGTCATGGGCTTTGTACACGCGGCCCATGCCGCCCCGGCCGATTTCCTCGATGATGACGTAGCGGCCGCCGAATTTCTGGCCAGGGGCGAAGGACAGGGCGTCCCGTACGGCCGGTGGGGGGAAGGGGGGCTTGGTCAGGGTTTCTTGGACTCCGTGGCCCACATATTTCCCGCAACGGCCGCAATAATTCACATCAGCCGGGTTGGAATGGGAACACTCCGGACAGGTCTTGATCGAGGAAGGGTCGCCCATTGCCCCTATTATTAGGGACTTAGGGCAGGCCTGTCAATTTGGCCTGGAAGAATCTCAAGTAACGACTTTTTCGATATCCTTCTCGGCGTAGTCTTCGAACTGAAGGGCCAGCTGGTATTCGCTTTGGAGCATCAGGTAATGGCTCTGCTCGACCTTGCTCAGGTAAAGAACGATCTTTTTGGGGGCGGGCCCCAGGCGGCGGGCCAGGCCGAGATAGAATTTCTGGGCGGCTTTCTCTGCCTTCATAGCCTGGGACAGGACCTCGACCAGGCCGGTGGCGGGTTTGACCTTGACCGAAGGAAGGAGCTTCTGGTCAGCCCGGGCCGGAAGGCTGATCTTGCGGCCGGGATAGAGGGACCGGAAAATATTTTTGAGGATGGCGGCGTGCTTGCTCTCCTCGAAGGCCAGCATCTGGAACTTTTCCTGGAGCAGGGGATTTTTCACTCGGCCGGCCAGGCGGGAATAGGTCTGCTCCGAATCTATTTCGGCCCGGACGGCCAGGCCCAGCAGTTTCGGCACGGACATTCGTTCGATGCTCATCAGGCGACCTCCTTTTCCTCTTCAAGCCATTTTAACATGAGGCGACGTTTTTTCTAAAGCCTGAGAGCGATTTGTGGGTGTCTTTATTTCTGTGATTTGGCAGCGGTGCCGGAATCGCCCTTCAGGCCCCCCTAGCGGAGGGGGGCCCCGTCGTTTTTTTTCGATGGGGGGAACCGACGGGACTGGTTCCCCAGGGGGCCAAGGGCTATTCCGGCACCGCTCTGCAAGCACATATTTATGAATGCTTCGCAGAAGCCATAAGTTTTTGGACGGGCAGGCAATTGAGGATGTCGGTCTTGGCCAGCCAAGCCCGGCGGGCGATGCCCACTCCGAAGCGCATCATGGCCAGTCCTCCGGGGTGATGGGTGTCGGTGCCCAGGCTGATGCGGAGGCCCTTGTCTTTGGCCTGCTTGAGGTGGAGCTCATGGAGGTCGAGTCGGTCGAAGTAGGCATTGAGCTCAAGGGCCGTTCCCTTTTCCCGGGCGGCTTCCATGACTTTCTCCAAGTTGACCTCGTAGCCTTCCCGGCCGGAGATGAGGCGGCCGGTGGGATGTCCGATGACCCTGACCAGGGGGTTGGACATGGCCTTGATCATGCGCGCCGTGACGTTTTTGCGGAAACCGGAATGGACCGAGGCGACGACGAAATCGAGCAGACCGAGGACTGAATCGGGCAGGTCCAACCGGCCGTCGGCCAGGATGTCCACTTCGACGCCCTTCAGGAGCCGCACTCCCCGGAGCGTACGGTTCACTTTGTCGATCTCCCGGATCTGCCGGCGGAGGCGCTCCGGGCTCAGCCCGCCGGCATAGGCCGCTGACCGCGAATGGTCGCAGACGGCGATATATTCATAGCCCATTTGGCGGGCCGCTTCCGCTAGTTCTTTGAGGGACAGGCTTCCGTCGCTCCAGTCGGAATGGACATGGAGGTCGCCCCGGACGTCGGCGGCTTCCACGATGGCCGGCAGCCGGCCCTCCAGGGCAAGTTCCACTTCCCCCCGGTCTTCCCTCATTTCCGGGGGGATGAGCGGCAGGCCCAGGCTGCGGTAAACCTCTTCTTCGGTCCGGCCGGCGATTTTGCGCGAACCGCGGAATACGCCGTACTCGGAGATCTTCAAGCCCTTTTCCTTGGCCATGCCGCGGAGCTTGACGTTGTGGGCTTTGGAGCCGGTGAAGTACTGCAGGGCGGCGCCGTACTCGGATTCATCGACCAGCCGCAAATCCACCTGCCTCTGTCCTCCCGGGGCCGTGACCAGGATCGAGCTCTTGGTCTCGCCCGCGCTCAGGATGCGAACAACCTCGGGGAAGCGGGTGAACCAGGCGATGAGCTCCTGGCTGTCTTTGGGACGGCCGCCGGCCAGAATGTCGATGTCGCCCACTGTCTCGCGCATCCTGCGGAGAGAGCCGGCCGGTGAGAGACGGAGGAACTTGGGGCTCCGGTGGAGATAGGCCAGGACCTCCTCCACCACGATTGTGGCTTCGAAGATGGAAATGCGCTCCTGGGCTCGTTCGTGCAGCTCGATGCCCTTGAGGATATTGGCCGCCCGTTTTTCTCCTAGGCCGCGCAGCTTGGCCAGGGAGCCGTCCTGGATGACGCGCTTGAGGCCGGCCAGGTCCTTGACGCCCAGCTCCTTCCAGACCAGGCGGATGGTCTTGCCGCCCAGGCCCTGGACCTCGAGCAGAGGCAGCAGCCCTTCCGGGATTCCGGACAGGGCTTCCTGGTATTTCTCCATTTTGCCGGTGCGCAGGTACTCCTCGATCTTGGAGGCCAGGCCGCTGCCGATGCCGGGGACCTGGCGCAGTCTGTTTTCGTCGGCCAGCGTCTTAACATCCGCGGTCAGGTCCTCCAGGATACGGCTGGCTTTCTGGTAGGCTATGACCTTGAAGCTGTCCTCGCCCTTGATCTCCAGGGCGTCGGCGATGCGGTGGAAGAGGCGCGCCAATTCTTTGTTTTTCATGACGCAAGCATCTCCGATCGTATGATTCGTGGGGAGATGCGTGCGTTCATAGCCTACAGGTTGAACGTATAAGTGTATTTGACCATGATGGCCCGGCTGCTGGAAAGGGGCAGGGCGGGCACCTCCCGGCTCCGGCCGGTGTTAAAGTTCTCGTTATAGACGATGTAGAAATCCACCCCCTCCCGGGGATTGTAACGGAGCCGGACATTGGCGATCACGGCTCGGTCCAGGCTGTTGTATTGAATGAAGGCCGAGGCCGTAAGCTTGGTGCTCATCATGAAAAGGCCGCGCAGCCGGGCGATGGTCCCGGTGAGTTCCCGGCCGCGGCGGGGAAAAACGACGCGGTTGAGTTGGAAGTAACCGCTGAGCTCCAGGCTGGAGGAGAGGCCCCAAGACGGCTGGGCGCCCAGGGACGCCTTCCAGCCGTCGTAGAATGAGCCGGCGTCGAAAAAAATCAAAGAATAGAGGGGCTTGGTCATAGGCGTATAGACCCAGCCTTCCAGGCCGGCGAAGGAATAGCGGCCGGGCGGAACGTCCACCTCCTCGGAGAGTTCAAAACTTTCGGCGAGGTCTTCGGCGTGGAACTTGAAGGCGAGGCTGCCCATCATGCCCGACTTCAAATCGAACTCCCAGGCCGGTCCTACTTCGGCCGTGTCCAGCCGGTTGTCCGAATTGCGGACCAGGAAAAAATAATTGAGAGAGGGGGTTTGTCTGATAAATGGAGATTTTTCTCCGGCCAGCCAGGCATGCCATAATCGGCCGCGCACGGCGCGGAAATCTTCTTTGGCCTCGAATCCCATAGCTGGAGAGTAATCCTCCCCGCGCCAGGACAGGATGAGGTCGTAGCCCAATCCTTTTTGAGACCGCCTCTCCCAGTTCAGGCTGAACCGGCTGGGGTCCAAGGACAGGGGCTGGTTGGCCCGGCCGTTCTCAAAGGTCTGGGCCCAGTGGAATTGAAAATAATCGTCGCCGAGCACCTTTAAAATTCCGTCCAGCCCGTAGGCTACGTTGTAGGAACCGTCCGCTCCCAGCATGCTGGTGACGATGCCGCCGACATAGGAATAAGGGTTGAAAACCTGGCGGCGAGCCCGGAGCACGGTGAAATTTTGGGAGGGGAGAGCCTCCTCCTCCAGGCGCGCCGTCTGCATGCTGATCAATCCCAGGTCGAAGGGGCCGGCCCGGCCGACCAGCCTCAGCCCGCCGTAGATGCGCACGGGCTTGTCATCATAGATACCGATGCGGCGGCTGTAGAAGAGCCGGCTCGACCCGGCGAAGATGAAATCGAAGTTCGACGACCGCTCTTGGAAAAAGAGTCGCTTCTCGGGGAAGAACAGAGAAAAGCGGGTCAGGTTGATCTGGACATCGTCGGCCTCCACTTGGGCAAAATCGGTGTTGACCGTGAGGTCCAGGGTTAGGTTGTTGGTCAGTCCGTATTTGACGTCCAGGCCGGCCTCAACCTGGGGCGTATCCTGCCGCCCGTAGGCGGTTTCCGTTTCGTTGAGCTCGTAGTCCCGGCTGAAACCGGCCAAGCCGTAGGGGGCGATGTAGAGCGGCTTTCGGCTGCGGACTCCCTCCAGGACCACCTCCCGGGCCTGGGAAGGCTTATTCATGCTGTACAGGCCCCAGTTGGGCGGGATGGCTGGAAAGATCTGGACCTCGTACTTGCGGGCGATCCAGCGCCAGACGATAAGCCCCATCACCACCCGGCCGTCGCGCTCCTGAAAGCGCAGACTGGAGAAGGGGATACGCATCTCGACAAACCACCCCTGATCATTGACCTTGGTGGCCACGTCCCAGAAGGTATTCCAATCCACGTTGAACGGGTCGGAGTTGGGCGGAAGACCCGGCTGGGAATCGTTGAAGAAGGCAAAGTCCGACCGCGCACCCGAGGGGTTGGTGAAAAAGGCCAGCGCGTTCTCGTGGTCATGGTAGGAGTCGAGGAGAACGGCCAGTACCTCCTGGTTCATGTTCGAGGCGTCCCGCTTCTTGCTGGTGCTTTTAATCTTATGCGCTTCGCTGTCGTAGAGCCGGCCGGCGACGTAGAAAAAATCGTCGTCATAGCCGACCAGTATCTCCGTCCGTTCCGAGCAGGGGATTCCGAAGGTCGGGAGCAGAACAGACATGGGTAGAGGAGTGACGTCCCGCCAGGCCGGCTCGTCGGTCAAGCCGTCGAGCTTGACCTCGCCCTTGAGGCGGAC
>Ga0315293_10003540_pt1 | contig 15027 bp, 12 predicted proteins | sample YL17G13_20_MG_FD_203071 | JGI IMG/M metagenome (GOLD analysis project Ga0315293, IMG submission 203071) | Sediment microbial communities from Yellowstone Lake, YNP, Wyoming, USA - YL17G13_20 | ecosystem: Environmental > Aquatic > Freshwater > Lake > Sediment | place: USA: Wyoming | collected... | reverse complement strand
GTAAGTTCACGATGGCTCATGTCGGAGATCACTTCATGACCAGTGTCGGTCACAAGGACCATTTCCTCGACCCGTGCCCCACCCACACCCGGAAGGTAGATGCCCGGTTCAACGCTGAAAATCATTCCCGGGCGCAAGGGCATGGAATCACCTTGTTCCACAAAGGGCCGCTCGTGCAGATCGAGTCCTTCACCCCGTCCGAGCCAGTGGTTGAAACACTCCCCATATCCGGCCTGGGAGATGATGTCGCGAGCCACCCGATCCACTTCCTCGGCGGTCACTCCGGGTCGCACGAACGAGATAGCAGCTTCCTGCGCCGCCAGCACCAGATCGTAGATCTTCTGTTGTTCCCTGCTCGGTGTCCCAAACACACGAGTCCGCGAGAGGTCGCCCACATAGTGCTCGTACAGGCATCCCATGTCAAACATCACCATGTCACCGCGGAGCAACGTGTTGCGCGATGCGGGCGCCATGCACACCTCGGTCATCTTGCCAAAGGAGACTTGTGCCGTGAAGGCGGGCTCATCTGCCCCACCCTCCAGCATGGTACGCACACAGACGGATAAAATCCCGAGTTCCGAAATCCCCTCTTTGAGAGCATGAAAGCCCGCCTGGGTGGCGTTCTCGGTCAGTTGGGCAGCGACGCGCATCGCCTCGATTTCGGCGGGACTCTTGATCAAGCGTTGTCCCTCCACAATGTGCGTGGCGGGGATGAACTCCGCGTCAGGGAGACACCGATTCAGCTCGCGGAAGATCGCAAGAGGCATGTACCCCTCTCCGACCAGACCAATCCGACCCCTCCCGGCTCCCATCACCTGGCATTGCGCGGCCACCCCGCCGGGCAGATCACGCGAGTAACCCATTGCGGCACGTTCCATCCACGACGTGCGGGCAGCGCGATCCAAATCCCATTCGAAATTCAGCACAAGTCGTGGATCCCCGGCGCGGGAGATTAACAATGCTCCCTGCAGGCACGGATCAAAGCTGTAGTAGCCAGTCAGGTAGAGCAGATTGGCGTACATGTTGCGGCTGCCTTGCGTGTAGACGAGCAGGAGATCTAAGCCCTCATCTTGAATCGCCTTATGGACTCGCGCGTAGCGCTCTCGATACTCTTCTGCTTCGATTGGCATCTCAATCTCCGAGCGTCGGCAACGAAGGGCGCGCCTTCATGGTACTTACAGGTGTCGCGGGTCGAAGGGTTTTACAGGTCAGGATTTGAGCCGCTCGCTCTCGGCTTTCGGTCCAAGGCGTCTCCGGCACGCCTACGAGGCCGTTGGCGCCGGAGGGGTGGCTCGATCGAGCCCTCACACGTATGCAAGCCCGCTTGGCGGCGCGGGTGTGTCAGCGGTCTGTCCTCGCGGAAACCTCCGGGAGGCGAGCCCGCGAAGTCGTGTGGGGTCAGCGGACCGGGAGCGGGGCCCGGTCAAAGACGATCGATACTCCTAGGCACAAGACCGAGAATGAGCCTTTGTCATTGGCCGCCAACTTAGTTTCATTCGTAATCTATTCTAGGCATCTGCTGACGAAAGTCAATTGGTTGTCGTCCCCGAGGACAACAAGAATAGCGGGAAATCCTTGACGGCGAGGTCATCGGGCTGTACAATCCTCGGTGAGTTTGTTCGAGATGGCATAAACCTCTACTGGAGCAGGCTTGTTTTCGAACGGATTGCCCCACCCAGCGAGAAAGGACCGTGTCGCGGCATTGATCGTTGGGATCGTGCGTGAACACGGCCGTGCCTCCCGCGCCCAGATCGCACGGCTCCTGGGTCTAAGCCCTTCGACCGTCGGGCGAGTGGCAGACAAACTTGTCGAGCAAAGGCTTCTGCTCGAGGCCGGCTCCAGCCAGGTTGGGCACACCGGCCGACCGTCCATTCTGCTTGAGTTCAATCCCAGGGTCGGGTCCGTCCTGGCTGTGGACCTCCGTCTGACCGAAGCCTATGCCGTCCGGGCGGATCTTGCAGGTACGGTTCTCGCCAAGGGCGTTCGTCCGCTTTCTCTCCACCAGGGTTCGGCCGACGTGGCCGGTCTCCTCGACCTGCTTCATGATCTCCTCCAAGATGACCGAGAGAGCCCTCCCTTGCACGCCATCGTGGTGGGAGCACCATCCATCGTGGATTCCGCGACCGGAGAGGTCGAGTGGGCTCCGAGCCTCGGTTGGAAGAATCTCCCGCTTGGAACGGTTATCCGGGAGGAGTTCCGCGTACCGGTTCTGGTTGAGAATGATGTCAACCTGGCGGCCTTGGGAGAGTTCTGGAAGGGAATTGCATACGGCACGCGCAACATGGTATTCGTAAGTGTCGGGACCGGTATCGGGGCGGGGATCGTCATTGATGGCAAGCTGTACCACGGCGCAAGTCATGCCGCAGGTGAGGTCGCCTACTTCGTCAGCGACATCAATACGCTGCTTGACAACGCCGGCCAGATCGGGACTTTGGAGATGCGAGTGGGCCGCGAAGGCATCATCCGCCTCTCCCATCTCCTTGCCCAGCGCTATCCCGCCTCTCGCCTAGCCGACCTGATACACCAAGTCGGGAGAGAACTTTGTGCACAGGACGTATTTTCGCTCGCGTTGGAGGGTGACCCGGCCGCGCAAGTCGTGTTTCGTGAAGCGGTTGATCTTCTCAGCATTGTGATCTGCAACCTCTCAGTGGTGCTCGATCCGGATGTCATCGTGCTGGGCGGGCCCAGCGACTGGAAGTGGTCTGCCCTGGTCGACGCGATTCGAGCCCGCATTGGCTCCGCCTTGCTCCGCCCGGTCAATTTGCGCCCGTCTGCGCTGGGGCGCGACGCCGTCGTGCTTGGCGCCGTGTACTTGGCGCTCGAGGCAAACGAGGTTCTTCCCAGATGAAGGCAGCACGGAGGCTATAGTGGCCCGTCCTAGCGTCAGTCTGCTCTCTCCCGACGAGGTCCGTTCCATCCACGAAGCATCGCTGCACGTCCTCCGGGAGATCGGAGTCGTTGTCCCAAACCAAGACCTCCTCCGAAGATTGCAGGAGGCCGGGGCAACCGTCGACCTCTCGAAGAAGACCGCTCGCTTCCCGGAGGGAATCGTACTTGGGGCGATCGAGAGTGCAAAGAAGCAGTATGCCCTCTATGGCCGTGAGCCCGGGGTAGAAGCTCGCTTCGGCCATGGTGAGTACAACCTCATTTCCAGTCCAGGTCAGTTTGCGTGGTTCGACTACGAGACCAATGCGCGGCGGGAGCCCAGGCTGGTTGACACACGGTCAGCGATCACCGTCGGTGACGCGCTCCCAAATGTCACGGTCGTCGGGGCCATGACAGTCCCAGGAGATGCGGCGGCAGCCATTCGCGACGTCGTGCTCACTTCGGAACTGATACGGGGGACGGGCAAGCCCACTCGGTGCTGGCCGGTAACACGGCGGAGCACGGAGTATGTCCTGGAGATCTACAAGGCCGTCGCGGGTGGCAAGGAGGCTCTGCGAGCTCGGCCGATGGTCGAGGTGTTCCTCGAACCGATCAGCCCGCTGCAGCTTCCGGAGACGGGCCTGGACGTCATGATCCCCTTCCTCGAACACGGTCAGCCGGTGAGCATAGGACCAATGGTGATGGCCTCCGGCACGGGTCCGGCGACACTTGCGGGGACCATCGCTCAAGAGAACGCTGAAATCCTAGCGGGCGTCACCATTGTCCAGTGTCTCGCGCCCGGAACTCCCGTGCTGTATGGAGGGATACCCCACATCCTCGATCCCCGGACGGCGATCTGCGCCTTCGGGTCGCCCGAGCAGGGGCTCATGGCCGTGGCTATGGCTCAGCTTGGTCATTTCTATGGGTTCCCCGTGTATCTCAACGTCAACCTGACCGATTCAAAGCTCCCCGACGTCCAGGCAGGCATGGAGAAGATGGGCAGCTTCGTGCTCGGCATGCTGGCGGGTGCCGACCTTTTTGGCCACGCGGGTATCGTGGGCACCGATCACGGCGCGAGTCTCGAGTGGCTCGTGATCGACAACGAAGCGATGGGCTATGCGCGGAGGGTCGCTCAGGGGTTCGTTGTCGACGAGGAGACGCTCGCGAGGGGCGTCATCGCACGAGTTGGTCCGGGGGGCAACTACCTCTCCGACGACCACACTGTGGAGCACTTCCGTAAGGAGTTTTACCTCCCGGGACCTCGGTGGACCCGTGAGACATTCGAAGTGTGGAAGACTAGCGGCGGAGCGAGCATGAGCGAGCGTGCCCACGCGCACGTCGAGGCAATACTCGCCACGCATCGAGTCCCTCCACTCGACCCGGCGCTCGACCGCGAAGTAGATCGGATTGTGGAAGCGGCGCGGAGGAATCTCATCGGTTGAGGACGAAGGGTGACGCTTCTGTCCTGGCCAGAAACCTCATCAGTCGATGGCCCCGGATCGGACGTGCTACTCTCCCTCTCGACGGGTTTTGACAGCCAATCAAGCGATCAATCTGCAACTTCCTTTGCCAAAGGGTTTGTCCGGCTCGTCGACTCTACAATTTCCTCTCTGCAACGGACTTTCCTCAATGGCACCCAACTCTCACGCCGCTCGCTCCTTCTCGCGACAGCCTTCAGCCTCTCGCGCAGCACAAGACCGGATTCGTCGTGCACCATCAGAATCGGATCACGGCCAAGGCCGTTTGCGATTGATGAAGTGGGCGGCCAGCACATGCCTCTTGAGGCGCATGACGATCTCACTATTGACATCCGGTATCGATTGATCTATTGTCCTTCTTGACCTTGCCATCGAAGACATCCGGGCATGCGAGCATCGCAGATCTACGGGCAGCCTCGGGAGCATGAAAGGTGTCGCTGAGGCCCCCACTTCAGGAGCGAAGCTCACAACCCGGAGGGCCCAGGTTCCCCGGCCTCCCGAAGAACGCCGGGACGCTGTGCGTCCTGGGCAGGCGAGTCCTGGCCTCCCTACCTGAATGAGGAACCGAGGCTCACTGAGCCTCGGTTCCTCGCTCTTGGGCAAATCTCCAGCTGATCCCAGTGTTGACCCCTGCAGGCCTCATTCTCTCAATACATAGCGGACCTGACGCGTGGCGGCTCGCTTGACCGCATCTTCCATTGCAGGTGTTTTCGGATAGGGTTTCGCCTACCACAGCGGCAGGGGGAACCCCATCCCAGGAATCGGGCGGGTCAGCTTACATTCGCATCGGTATTCTTGTTGATTCGTTCGACATGCAAGGGATCGAACCCGTCCCCAAAACGCGTCCTGGGCATCCCCTTCTTCTTTTCCATCAGTGCGGCGTAATCGTCGTCCTCGACCAGTGCCACGCAGCGGCCGATGCTGCTCTCGCCATCGACAAAACGCCAAGGGAAGAAGCCGACGATCGCGCGGCGGTTAAGCAGAAGGTCGATCTCGCCACCGATGCACTCGGCGTGAATGATGCCGTGGCGGAACAATTCGAGATGCATCAACTGATACTTGCTGTCGTCGAAGAAATCCGCCAGCGGCTGGCCGAACTTCTTCTGGAAGACCTTGTCCGCCTGCCGTGCCTGGCGCGGCATCCAGTCACGGATTATTGTGTTCATCGGGTGATCTGCGCTGCCGCAATCGACGCCAAACCAGCGCAGCTTTTTGGCCTTGACCCACACGGCGAACTCCCGGTCCGGACCCGGGTGTTTCACCATATAGCGAATCTCATCCGCCCCGGGCTGATCCCATCCGAAGTGGTGGTACCCGGTGTGGATGATCAGTATGTCCCCCTCTTTCACCTGCACCCTCTCCTCGACCATCTTCGAGGTGTAAACGCCGTAGTCGCCGCAGACGTCGGACAGGTCGACGACGGCCGCCTCATGGACCAGGAAGTCCATATCCAGGCTGGCGATGTCTTTGCCAGGCGTGTGGAAATGAATCTCCCCGTCTAAGTGCGTGCCGAGATGGTTCGAGTGTGTGACTACCTGGCCGTTGGCGCCGTTGGGGGCCCGCCGCTTGAAGTACTTGATCTGCAGCGGCTCATAGGTCGGCCACGGAGGTGTAGCGATCCCGAGCGGGATGGTTAGATCAATCAGCTTCATCGAATCCTCCTTTGCATTGGCTGCTGACGGTGAACGCGCCCTGGCGAGAACCCTTCCACCTCATTGCCCGGCCGCCCCACGCCTCGGGACGACGCCACCTAGCGTGCGGATTCGGCCTTGTGGTCAAAGGGACAGCCGCGGTGTCCCGACGTTCCTCATCACCCGAAACTCGTTCTATGCGGGTTCGAACAACAGCCCGTACACGTTCTCGCCATGCACCTTGCGGACGGGCGCCCAGGTAGGCGTCATCTTCATCCCGAGCTTCAGGCCGGCGATGTCGTCGGCCTCGATCTGCCCCATCGCCCTGACGCCGTTCTCGAACTCCCCGATGCCTATGATCAGGAAACGCTCGTCGAATCCCCACGGCAGGTTGAAGATCTGGGTGAAGGTGAGCAGCTTGGCCTGCCCCGCCGGGTGGATCTCTTCGAACTCGCGCGCCTTGCATTTCAGGCAGCGGTCATGGAATGGATAGTGGACCTTGCCGCACTTCTTGCACTTGTAGGCCGTGATCGGGATGTCGCTCATGCGTCTACCCTCTTGAGCACGAAGGCGATGACGTTGTTGCCGAAGCCCCCGAAGTTGACCGTCAGGCCGACCGTGGCGTTCTTCACCTGGCGATTCTCGGGCAGCTCATGGCGCAGCTGCCAGACGATGTCCACTATCTGAGCCACGCCGGTGGCGCCGACGGGGTGGCCGCGGGCCTTCAAGCCGCCCGAGACGTTGATCGGAATCTGCCCGCCGAGGCGGGTCTTGCCGGCGGCGGCCGCCTTGCCACCTTCGCCCTTCTTGAAGAAGCCGACGTGTTCGCTTTCGGCGATCTCGAGGATGGTGAAGGCGTCATGCAGTTCGGCCACGCTGACGTCGGACGGCTTGAGCTTGGCCATGGCGAAGGCCTTCTGCGCCGCGAGGGTAACGGCCTTGAGATCGGTGGGGTCCTCGCGCTCAGCCAGCGTATGCGTATCCGTGGCCTGACCGAACCCGGCGATGACGACGTACGGCTTGCCGCGCTTCTTGGCGATTTCGACCGGGCACAGGACCAGGGCCGCGGCGCCATCGCTCACCGGACACAGGTCGTACAGGTGCAGCGGGTCGGCGGATACGGGATTGTTGACGACTGCGTGCGGGCTGTCGAAAATCCCCTCCCGATCCAGGGCCATCTCGACGTGGGCGTAGGGGTTGCGCGTGCCCATCTCCTGGTTCTTGAGGGAGATTGCCAACAGGTGCTCGCGGGTCACGCCGTACTTCTCCATGTATAGCTTGGTGAACATCCCGGCCATGCCGGGCAGGGTGATCCCGTAGGGATACTCAGCCTGCGGATGAGTCATAGTGGCGACAAAGTCGGTTGCGCGCCAGCCGGTGACCTCACGCATCTTCTCTCCGCCGGCCACCAGCACGGTATCGTAGTAACCGGAAGCGATCGCCAGCACGCCGTTCTTGACCGCCGACGCCCCGGAGGCGGGGCCGTTCTCGATGGTTTCTGCGGACGCCGGCAGGAGGCTCAGGCGATCCACCAACGAGCTGGCGATGGCCGACTGGTGCTGAAGCATCCCGCCGCCCATGTTGGCGACGTACACCGCATCGACCGACTCATTGCCCAGCCCGGCATCATCCAGCGCCTTCAGCGAGGCGGAGGCCAGCATATCCATCAGAGTGTCTTCATCACGCCGGCCGAAGGGGATCATGCCGACGCCGAGAATGGCAACGTCTCTCATGGTGTCATCTCCCTTTCAGTCCGGCGATGCGCTCACGGATGGTCTCGTCGTCGGCGAACTTGATCTCGGCCATGGCCTCGTTCAGCAAGTGCTTGGGCACCGGACGATCCCCCACCACCAAGCGCGGCTTGGCCTTGAGGTAGATCTCCCGCGTCAGGCGGTAGGAATCGCCGCCTCCCAGTTCGTGCGGGATCTTGGTCGGTTCGAGCGGGTATTCGACCATCCAGCGCCGGAAGCCGATCGGGCTCTCGGCCACGATCAGGACCTCGTCCTGCCCGATGTAATCAATGTGGTACTCCATCTTGGCGGCAAACAGGTGTGAGCCGATGCGCAGGCCGCGGTCGATGGCCAGTGTGTGGTAGCTCATGCCAACCTTCTCATTCTCCAACCGCCCATTCACGATCCCCACCAGGTAGCCGTCCACCTGCCCCAGAAGGCAGTATTCGCTCTTGACGCGGTAGCGCAACCAGGCCAGCAGTTCTCCATACAGCCGGGCGCTGACGATATCGTAGTAGTCGCGCTCAATGAACAGGCAGGGATGAACTGACTTGAGGATCGTCGGAACGTCCGTGCGTTCCGCCTGACGCACGACCATCCGCTTGCCGTTGGCCAGCGTGATGACTTTGGGCGGGTACGGCGGCATGGGGACTTGCGGCGGCCGCAAGACCATCTCGAGTTCCATATCCACGGGCATAGCGTTCTCTCCTATCGCAAGGTCAGGATGGTCGGGACGACGCGGGTCATAGGCCGCTGCGCCGAGATGTGATCAGGCGGGCGGCGCTAAGCCAGGTCCTTCTTGCTGAGCTCATTCAGCCTCTCAACCTGCGCTGGATCGAAGGCATCGCCGAACTTCGTCTTCGGCAGGGAGGCCTTCTTGACCATCAGCTTCTGGTACTCGGCATCCTCGACCATCGCCACGCAGCGGGCGATGCTGGACTCCCCGCCCACAAAGCGCCCGGGGGAACATCCCGACGGTCACGCGCCGGTTGAGCAATAGATCGATCTCGCCGCCCAGGCATTCGGCATGGAGGATGCCGTACGGGAACATCTCCAGGTGCATGAGCTGGCACTTGCGGTCGTCGAAGTACTCGGCCAGCGGCATGCCGAACTTCTTCTGGAACACCCGCTCGGCCTGACGGGCCTGGCGCGGCATCCAGTCGCGGAGGATGGTATTCATCGGGTGATCGGCGCTGCCGCAATCGACGCCGATCCAGCGCAGTTACTTCGACTTGGCCCACTCGGCGAACTCCCGGTCGGGGCCAGGGTGCATGACCATGCCGCGGATCTCGTTGGCCGTGGGCATGTCCCAACCGAAGGGGTGGTTGCCGGTGTGAAGCGTGAGCATGTCGCCTTCCCGGACCTCGACCCGTTCTTCGACCATCTCGCTGGTGTAGACATCGTAGTCGCCGCTGACGTCGCTCAGGTCCACGATGGCGGCCTCGTGTACCAGGTAGTCCATGTCCAGCGAGGCGATGTCCTTGCCCGGGGTAGGGAAGGGGATCTCGCCATCCAGGTGGGTGCCCAGATGGTTGGAGTGGGTGAGCACCTGCCCCTTGGCCCCGTTGGGCGTCAGGCGTTTGAAGTACTTCAACTGCAGCGGCTCGTAGGTGGGCCAGGGAGGCGTGGCAATACCGAGAGGGATCGTGAGATCAATGAACTTCATGGCTTGGCTCTTGTATGGACCTGCAAGATTCAATTGTAGCGCGCAGCGGTGCCTGCCGAACCTGCGCAGGATCGCGGAAGCATCCTGCCGCACGGCCTTCTCCTGGCGAGGCGGCGGGACACCCCCATCCGGTCAGCCGGACCGCGGCCTGCGCCGCGCCTGACCGGGGTGCTGCCGGTCGCGGCCCTCACTTTACAATCCCGGCCTCCAGCATGGCCAGGTACACCTTCTCGGCCGTGAACGGCGGCCCTTCGAGACGGACCCCCACCGCGTCGAAAATGGCATTCCCAATGGCCGGGATGGTGGGCACCATCGAATGCTCGCCGATGCCCCGCGCGCCCCACGGCCCATCGTCCTGCGCCACCTCGACAATGATGGCCTGCAGGTCCTTGGGGGCATCGGCCGTGGTGGCGATGCGGTAGTCGACGAAGCTGGGGCTCCTCACCACACCGTCCTTCAGGTTCAGGCTCTCAAACAGGGCCGAGCTCATGCCCTGAACGAAACCGCCCTCCATCTGCGCCTCGACCTGTCCCGGGTTGATGGCTTTGCCGACATCGAAGGCCGAGACGCCTCGGAGGATCTCGATCCGGCCCGTGTCCAGGTCGACCTCCAATTCGACCGCCTGGGCCCCGGTGGTGTAGTGCACGACGGCGCGTTCGCCCTGGCCGGTTTCGGCATCCAGGCCGGTGACGTAGGTGGGCATGAAGTTCCCGCGCCCGATCACCGGCCCCCCCCTCCAGCCCTGGTCATTCGGCTTGGGGAGGCCGTAGATGGCGAGGTTCTTGAGGGGAATCTCCTTCTCGCTCTTGTACGAGATCACCACGCCTTGGATGATCTCCAGGTCTTCGGGGGTTTCTCCCCAGGCCTCGGCCACCGTGTCCAGGATCTGGCGCTTGGCGTCGCGCGCGGCGTTGACGATGGCATTGCCCATACTCCAGGTGAGGCGGCTGGCGACGGTCTGCCACTCGTAGGGGCTGTAGCGCGTATCGATCGGCGTGGCAATGCGGACGGACTCATACGGGACGCCCAGGGCGGCAGCGGCCATCTGGGCGGCCACGGTGAAGACCCCCTGCCCGATTTCCTGCCCGCCGACACCCACCGTGACCGTGCCGTCCTCGGCCAGCTCGACCCAGGCGCTGGAGCCCGCATTGGGGGGCATGGCCGGAGCCTTCCACATCAAGGCCAGCCCCTTGCCGCGCCGCTTGTTGGGGGCGCTGGGCGGAGACTTCATTCCCCACCCGATGGCTTCGGCGGTCTTCTCGATGCAGATGGGCAGCCCGGTCGGATGCATCTTGCTCCCGGTCACCAGCGTGCTGCCGGTCTTCAGGCAGTTGAGCCTGCGAAACTCAACCGCATCCATGCCGACCTGAAGGGCTAGCTCGTCGATGCACTGCTCCAATCCGGCGTGCATCTCGGGCATCCCGAAACCGCGCATCGGACCGCCGACCGGATGGTTGGTGTACACGCAGTAGCTGTCGGTCTTGATGTTGGGCACTTCGTACGGGCCGCTGCTGCTGTAGCCGGCGGCCCGCGTGACGTTGACGCCGTATTCCGTGTAGGCTCCGCCGTCCCAGTAGAAGATGTTCTCCATGGCCAGGAGCCGGCCCTTGGCGTCGCAGCCCATCTTGAAGTGGGCGACCAGTCCCTGGCGCACAAAGGCCGTGTAAAACTCCTCCTCACGCGTCAGCAGCAACTTCACCGCTCGTCCGCGTGCTTTCGTGGCGATGGCCACCACCAGGGCCTCCATGCTGACCCCGGCTTTGGATCCAAATCCGCCGCCCACCAGTGGCGCGATCACCCGCACCCGGCTCTGGGAGATCCCCATCGACTGAGCGATGAGATTGCGCTGCGCGAACGGCGACTGGGAACTGCCCCACAGCGTGATCTCCCCGGACTCTTCCACTTTGGCCACGGCGACATGAGGCTCGATGGGCACGTGTTGAATGTGGGGAATCCGGTACTTGCGCTCGACGATGGCGGCGCACTGGCCCCAGGCGCTGTCGACATCGCCCCTGCGGATCTTGAAGTGATTGGAGATGTTTGTCCCCGGCTTGGGGAAGATAAAGTTGGCGACCACATACTGGCCCAGATCGGGGTGAAGCAGCGCCGCGTTGGGGCTGGTGCCCAGTTCGGGGTCCAGGACCGGCTCGAGGATTTCGTAGTCCACGTCGATCAGGTCGAGGGCTTTCTGGGCGATCTCTGGGCTGATGGCGGCCACCCCGGCCACCGGATCACCGACGTAGCGCACGCGGTCGCGGCAGAAGATGTACCGGTCTTGGAGATACAGTCCGATATGGCCGGGGAAGTCCTCGCCGATGACGACGGCCTTCACGCCGGGCAGGGCGCGGGCGCGGCCCGTGTCGATCTTCCGGATCAGGGCGTGCGGATGGGGACTGCGCTTGATGCGGGCGTGCAGCAGCGAATCCCCGAACTGGATGTCATCCGCATAGACCGCCGCGCCGGTCACCTTCTGGCGGGCGTCGATGCGGGGGGCGTTCTCACCGATGAGGCTGGGCGTGGGTTGCGAGCCGGCGCTCTTCATGAACCCTCTCCCGTCTGGCCACACGGATCCGGCCAGGCCGATCCTGCGCAAGCCGCAGGTTAGCTGGCGGCCGACTGCATTCTGGCCGCCTCCTTGACGCTCTCGATAATGCGCACGTATCCCGTGCAGCGGCACAGGTTACCAACCAGCGCCTCGCGGATTTCATCCTCTCCCGGATTCGAGTTCCGCTGCAGCAGCGCGTGCGCGGAGATCAGGATGCCCGGCGTGCAGAACCCGCACTGCACGCCCCCCTGACGGAGGATGGTTTCTTGAACGGGGGCCAGCCGTTCTTCGCTGGCCAGCCCCTCCACGCTGACGATCCGGGCTCCGTCACATTCAACCGCCAAGACCATACAGCTGTTGACCGGTTCCCCGTTTAGCAGCACCGTACACGCACCGCACTCGCCGGCCGAACACCCATTCTTGGTGCCGGTCAGCGCCAGCTTCTCCCGCAGCATGCGCATGAGCGTCATGTTGGCGGGGACGGTCACCTGTTCCGGCTCATCGTTGATGGTGACATGGATCTCGTGAAGTGCCATGGGTTCCTCGAAAGATGGATGACAGGTCAGAGAGGGCTGGTTTTGTTGACCGCCGACTCGTCAGCCGGTCAGTTGGCTCCACACCTGCCTCAACGCTTTGGCGGACAGGTTGCGGACCATCAGCCTGCGATACCTGGCGCTCCCGCGCACGTCGTCTATTGGCGAGCAGGCGTCGGACGCGAGCTGCGCCGCTTCACGCAAAGACTCGGTCGTGATCGGATGGTCGGCCAGGTGCTTTTCCGCCTCCGCGGGGACGAGGGGCACTGGGGCAACTGAGGCCAGGGCCAAGCGAAAGCGGTATCCGGACCGGCAGCTTGAGTCCGGGTGGCCCAGTGCCGTCACCCCAACGATGGACAGATCGCCCAGCTGGTTGCGTCCCAGTTTGATATAGACCCCCGCGCACGCCTTGGGGGGAAGTGGAAGGTGGAGGGAGGTCACAATATCGCCGGCATTGAGTATGGTCTTGCCGGGGCCCAGGAAAAACGATCCCAGCCGTTCCTCGCGCGGGCCATGTACCCCGTGGACGTGCAGCACGCCCTCCAGTACCAGGCAGGCACCGATGGTATCCCCGGCGGGGGAGGCATTGCAGATGTTGCCGACAACGGTCGCCCGGGTGCGCAGAGGATAGCTGGCCACAGAGCGGCAGGCCTCAGCCAGCAGGGGGTAATGGGTCCGCACCTCTGCGGATGCAATCACCCGATTCATGCTGACGGCGGCACCGAGCGTGAGGCCGGTCCTCGAGTCAAAGCGCAGATCGTTCGTCCCGTCCAACCCCTTCACATCCACCAGGAATCGGGGGCTCAGGAATCCGTCCCGCATGCGAACCAGGACGTCCGTTCCTCCTAGGAACGGACGAGCTTCCGCGGGGTGGCGGGAAAGGAACTCGCTGGCTTCGGCCAGCGTCCGAGGCCGGAGGTAGTCAAACTCAGGAAGAGTCGGATGGGTGTTCATGATCTTGCCAACTTCCTTCCCGGCGTGAGAACGCGGCGTCTAGGATCGCATCCAGAGAATCCGCGGTTCCACGCGAAAGGACGGGGTGAGATCGAGCCTCGACCCACGGTCCGGACCAGGAGGCCACGACCGGAACGTCGGCATCACTCCTCTTCGCGGGGCAGCCCCAAGGCTTCGGGCTTGGCGGCACCCCATCGGGAACTGAACCACTTCGTGGACATCAGGACCAGGACTGCAATGGTGATGATGAAGGGCACGGTCCTCCAGATATACCTAGAGAGCACCCCCGGCAGGACCAGCTGAGGGTTGAGTGAGAGCTGCCACAGGGTGCCGAACAGGATGGAACCACCGAGCAGGATAAATGGATTCCACATGGAGAAAAAGACCAGAGCAAGTGCAATAAAGCCCCAACCCAAAAGGAAGTTGATGCTCCAAACCGGATTGTAGTTTACAGAGTAGATCGCCCCCGCCAGGCCCATGAGCATTCCGCTGACAACGACGCTCAGGTAGCGGGTCCGGGTGACATTGATGCCTGAGACCTCGGTGACCGAGGGGCTTTCCCCCGCCGATCGTATCCGCAGCCCCAGTGTGGTCTTGGAGAACAACCACCAGGTCAGGACCACAAGCCCCACGGCGAGGAAGAAGAAGGGCGAAAGTCCCGCCAGGGCGGGGATTCTCTCCAGACCCAGCGGGCCCGTGTAGGGGTAGCCGATGTAGGCCGTCAGGCCGAATCCCAGGATCCAGATCCCCATCCCGTTCACGACCTGGTCGCCCCCCAAGGTGATGGAGAAGAAGCCGTGCAGCGCGGCGATCAGGCCTCCAATGGCGATGGCCGCCAGGCAACCGAGGAGATAGCTCCCGGTGGTCTTGGCCACGATAAACCCCAGGGTGGCGCCGAAGAGCATCACCCCTTCAACGCCAACGTTCAGGATACCCGAGCGTTGTCCGATCAGCTCACCGAGCGCCGCAATCGTGAAGACCGTTGAGGCATTCAGGCTTCTCGCCGCAAACTCCCACATGCTACGACTCCTTTTCCGTCTTCTTCCACACGATGCTGTAGCGGTAGAAGAACTGGAAGGCGACCAGGGTGATCATCAGAACGCCGAGCAGGGCGTAGTCGATGCCGTAGCCCAGCTGGAGCTGTCCCTGGACGAACCGGCCTCCGTTGGTCAGCCCGCCGAAGAGCAGGGCGAAGGGGATGGCCGCCAGAGGGTTGCCCTGGGAGATCAGCCCGCAGATGATCCCGTAGAAGGACAGGTCGCCGAAGTCCCCGTAGTTCAAGGGGATCTTGTACACCCCGGGGACGGCGGCGAACTGGTGGTAGCCGGCCAGCCCGGCGATCAGCCCGCCCAGGATGAACACCAGAAGTGGCACGTTGTGCGGGCTGATGCCCGCGTACCTGGCCGCCGACGGGCTCAGGCCGAAGGCCTTGATCTGGTAGCCCAGCGTGGTCTTGGCAAGCATGAAGTACAGCAGAGCTGCCAGTCCCAGAGCAATGGGGATGGTGAAGGTCCCGCCCAGGACCATGGGGGCGAAGATCGACTGGGACAGCTTGAACCCCTCGCCTTCCCCGCCCCCGCCCATGAAGGGGCCGCCTTCCTTGATCATGTAGGCGATCAGCCAGA
>Ga0315293_10003539_pt1 | contig 15035 bp, 15 predicted proteins | sample YL17G13_20_MG_FD_203071 | JGI IMG/M metagenome (GOLD analysis project Ga0315293, IMG submission 203071) | Sediment microbial communities from Yellowstone Lake, YNP, Wyoming, USA - YL17G13_20 | ecosystem: Environmental > Aquatic > Freshwater > Lake > Sediment | place: USA: Wyoming | collected... | reverse complement strand
CACAAATGGAGAATGGGATTTTTCTAGGTAAGGTAGATATGCAATATTTTGACCAAGATAATTAATTAGGAGGTAAATTATGAGTAAAATTATTGGGATCGATTTGGGAATAACAACGGCTGTTCAGGGCGCAAAAGAGTTTATGGTCGTTGGTAATCTACAACTGAAGTATGCCCGTAATCCGGGGAAATCTTTTCGCGGGGCTGATTCTTTTGAGTTTGATCACCAACGCAACAGTGTCGTGAGGATTGGCCGCCTAAACGAGAGATACCTGGAAGTGGTGGTATTGTCACCTGATAGCGGTGAGTGGAGTTTTAAGATACAGGCTATGGGCGATTTGGGGCGTGAACAGTTAAGTGTTATAGAAAGGAATGTCGAAATGGTGAAAGGTAAAACGTACAGCGAGTTTTTGAATCATAAATTTAGCTTTCCACAAGTTAAAGTGTAATTATTATGATTGTTACAAATATTTTTTGGGCACTAGTAGGTATATTAGTTTATGAGTTTATCGTTGTCGTTATATTCAATGCTGCTGCTGAGCGCTGGTCATGGTTGCGGGAATAGAAATATCCATTACTTTTCTTCCTCTTTGTGGTTATTTTGATTTTGCTTAGTAATTCATGGGTTATTTTTTAATGAGCTTATTGATAGGAGGAATAAATTATGAGTAAAATTATTGGGATTGATTTGGGGACAACAAACAGTGCCGCGGCAGTGATGCGCGGTGGAAAGCCGGAGATTATTCCGTCATCCGAAGGCGGACGGACAGTACCGTCAGTGGTGGCAATGAATAAGACCGGTGAGATTTTGGTGGGGCAGGTCGCGAAACGGCAGGCAGTAACGAATGCCGAAAATACAATTTATTCTGCCAAGCGGTTTATCGGGCGCAGATTTTCAGATGCTTCTGTGCAGTCTGACATCAAGCTGATGCCGTTTAAGATCGTTGAAGGCGTCAATGGAGGAGTTGCTTTCACAATGGGCGACAGAAATTGGCAGCCGGCGGAAATCTCGGCTAAGGTTTTGCAGAAGATCAAGCGGGACGCGGAAAAGTTCTTAGGCGAGCCAGTAACAGAGGCGGTGATTACCGTGCCGGCTTACTTTGATGATTCACAAAGGCAAGCGACCAAAGATGCGGGTCAGATTGCCGGACTTACCGTTAAAAGAATTATCAACGAACCAACGGCCGCAACTTTGGCTTATGGCTTGGACAAGAAAAAGAATGAAAAAGTCGCTATCTACGACTTGGGCGGCGGAACTTTCGACATCTCCATTTTGGAGATTGGCGACAGCGAAGGCGAATCCGTCTTTGAAGTGAAAGCCACTAATGGTGATACGCACTTGGGCGGGGATGACTTTGACCAGAAAATCATCGATTGGATCGTTGATGAGTTTAAACGTGACCAAGGTGTCGATTTAAAGGAAGACAAACTGGCGATTCAGCGTTTAAAGGAAGCGGCAGAAAAAGCCAAGCATGAATTGTCCAGTTCTTCTGAAACGGAAATCAATATCCCTTTTGTGACAGCGGATGCCAGCGGGCCAAAACATCTGACGATGAAATTATCTCGGGCAACCTTAGAAAAACTGGTGGCCGATTTGATCGAGCGGACGATCGAGCCAATGAAAAAGGCAATGGCCGACTCTGGCCTGAAAGTGTCCGACATTGATGAAGTAATTTTGGTTGGCGGGCAAACCCGTATGCCGGCGGTACAAAAGGTGGTGAAAGATTTTTTCAGTAAAGAACCAAACCAAAGCGTAAATCCTGACGAGGCGGTAGCATTGGGTGCGGCAATTCAGGGCGGAGTGCTGCAGGGAGATGTAAAAGATATTTTGCTTCTGGATGTGACGCCGTTATCTTTGGGGCTAGAAACTCTGGGCGGAGTGGCGACCAAGCTAATTGACCGCAATACCACTATTCCGACCAGTAAGAGCCAAATCTTTTCAACCGCGGCGGACAATCAGCCGAGTGTGGAAGTGCATATTGTTCAAGGCGAACGAGAAATGGCGCATGACAATAAATCTCTGGGCCGATTCGTCTTAGACGGGATTGCGCCTTCGCCACGCGGTATGCCGCAAATCGAAGTGACTTTCGACATTGATGCCAATGGCATTCTGAATGTAAAAGCGACGGATAAAGGTACCGGCAAGGAACAACACATTACAATTACTGGCTCGTCTGGTCTATCCAAAGAAGAGGTTGAGCGAATGGCCAAAGAAGCCGAGATCCATGCCGAAGAAGACAAGGCGAAGAAAGACAAGATTGAAGTGCACAACCGAGCCGATGGTTTGATTTATGCTTCAGAAAAAGCCCTGAAAGACGCTGGTGACAAAGTAGATACTGCGACAAAGGGCCAAATTGAAGACAGAATTAAAGCAGTGAAAGATGCGCTTGAGAAAGACGATACCGAGGTGATTAAAAAAGCTACCCAGGAACTTTCTGAGGTAATCCAAAAGATTGGCCAGGCGGTGTATCAGCAGAACCAAGGTGCTAATTCTGCTGGTCAGCAGAACGAGCAATCTAATAATACCAATGAGGCTCGGGAAGCAGATTTTACGCAAGAACCTTCATCCGACTCCGCTTCTGATGAAGCTTCGACGGACAAGCAAAATAACGAGAATCAGTAAGTGATATTCAGAGGCACTTTGATATAACAGGGGGACTAGGCGAGCCCTAAAATAACAGCTATGCTGGTGTTGTAATCTTTTGGGGGAAAATCAATGAAGAAATACAGCAACATAGCCGCAGTTCTGGTGCTTGGTGTAGTCGTGATGATGGCACTGACGGCTGTTAGTTGCCGGCGGGGTACAACACAGCAGAGTACGGAAAACAATGCTGCCGCTACTAATACAGCCAGCGACACTCTGACTAATGGCGTGAGTGGCACGGATGTCTTGAATTCCACCCCAAGCAATACTGCTGCTGATTCTACGAGCACTAATCTGCCGTTGGGCGGTCTGCCGGATCCGACTGTGGCAAGGCCGTTGTTGCAGGAAGAGATTACCAAGGCCACGGCTAAGATGAAGGAATTGAAGGATGACGTGGTATTGCAGTTGGTATCGATGAAGTTCGTAAATTCGCTGTCCGACCAAACCGGATTGGTGACCAACTATTACATCTTCAGCTCGCCGACTGACACTCGGTACTACTATTTGGTGAATGTGCCGCACAATGGCGAGCAGATGAAACGGTTCCTGATGCCAAAAGAGGATTTGGAGTTGCCGTTCGATCTGATCGCGGTGCCGTTCACTTATTGGAAGCAATCTTATGTGGACGCGATGAAGACCGCTGAAACTAATGGCGGCGAGGCATTCCGCACTAAGCACGCTAAGTTTGAGGTTTCAGCCATCCTGGCTCAGCCGGCTGGCCAGTATCTCTACTGGTTTATCACTTATCGGGCGACCGACGGGACAGCGGATATGTTGCAGCTGTCGGTGGATGCCAACAAGGGCACGGTGCAAAGCAATAAGTTGCAATAAGTGCCGGCGGCAGCCAAGCGCAACGTCTAACACTGATATCAGTGATTCTTAATTAATGCCGAGAGATTATTATCAAATTTTGGGTGTTGGCAAAGATGCAACATCAGATGAAGTCAAGAAGGCCTACAGAAGGCTGGCTTTGAAGTATCATCCTGACAAAGGCGGCGGGGCGGAATTGGAGAAGAAGTTTAAGGAAGTGAATGAGGCGTATCAAGTGTTGTCGGATGAAAATAAGCGTCGGCAATACGATCAGTACGGCCAAGTATTCGGTTCTGCTGGACAGCAGAACGGTCCGGGATTTGCCGGTTTTGATTTTAGTTCATTTGGCGGTGAAAACTTTGGTGACTTTGGCGACATTTTCGAAACATTCTTTGGCGGCGGAGGCCGAAGAACTAAAAAACGTCCTGAAGATATTTTGAGAGGAGAAGATATCGAGCTGGTGATGGAGCTCAGTTTTGAGGAAGCGATTTTCGGCGGAGAAAAAACTATTTTGATAAATCGGGAGACGGCTTGTCGGACTTGTGACGGAACCGGTTCGACTACGAAAAAACAAACTGCGTGCGCCAAGTGCGGTGGCAGTGGACGGGTGGAAATGATACGGCAGACAATGTTGGGCGCGATTCGCCAAAGCCGAACTTGTCCAACTTGTCGGGGAGTGGGTGAAATGCCGGAAAAAGAATGCCACACTTGCCGGGGAACCGGTCGGGTGCGCCAACAGCGGGAAGTAAAAATAAAAATCCCTGCTGGGATTGATGAAAGCCAAACTATTCGGGTGAGCGGAGAAGGGAACTCCGGTGTGCGCGGCGGCAAAGCGGGAGATTTGTATATCACCGTGAAAGTTCGGCCCAGCCGGGAATACCGGCGTTCGGGAGCGGATTTGTATAAGACGATTTCGGTGCCATTTACGACGGTAGTGTTGGGCGGCAATGTGAAGGTAAAAACTTTACACGGCGAGATTAATGTAAAGATTCCGCCGGCGACGCGAGCGGGAGAAATTTTGCGGGTGAAGAACTATGGTGTACCGGCTGGAAATACAAAAGGCAGTTTGTATTTGCAAATTGATATTGATGTACCAGAGAGGTTGACGATTAAGCAGCGTCGGCTGCTCCAAGATTTAGATACAGAATTTAAAGATTAGTTTTATTGTCATCCTCTGACTTGATCAGAGGATCCAGACAAAAACAGCAAAAATGTTTTTGTTCTTTTCTAGATTCCCGTCTTTGCGGGAATGACGGGCAAATGATATCTGATTGAAAATTTAAATGACCCCACGATGGGGTCATTGGTGGGTGCACCGGATGAGGCGTTTTATTTGAGCCCCAACTGTTGCAGTACCGTCTGGTTCTCCTTGGTGCCGAAGTACCGGTTGCCAAAGTCGGTCAACTTGTCCCTGAAAGTGGCGACCGTTTCCAGATTAGGTGTCCAGTTGGTGGTGCTACCGCAGGCATCGCGGAGCAGGCGAATTAGCTCGTTGGGGTCATCCTCTTTGCTGACGCCGGCAAGGAACAGAACGACACCATGATTGAGGGAAGGGCTGGGAACATCTGGGTCGGCATTGGGCAGCAGCTCGCTTACCGTGCGAACCAGAATATCCAGCCGCATATCGGGAGTGTGTGCGAGAGGGCAGAGATATTCAGATAATATCCTAGAACATCCCCGCTTTATCTCGTCGACGTGTATCTTGGCTTTAGCACTCCATTCGCCCATAGGGTACTCCTTTTAAATTACAAAAAGGTGATGACAGCTACAGTATAATGCGAGCCGATAAATTATCCCAGAGCTTTACTTTTGGGCTTTTTTCTGGCATTTTGGGAGTAGTTTCTACCAGAAAAATGGTACCTAGTTGGGATTTAGTTTTATTGGTATTCGGGGGCGCGAGCATCGTCTATTCTTTGATGTTGCGGGAAAAGGTGGTGGTGACGCTATTGGCGGCCTACGCGGCGATGATCGTGGCGGATCGATGGGGAGCGGCTCTTTATCAAGTGTTGACGAAGCAGAGCGGCGGGGTATTAAATGAGCAGTTTGTCAGCGGGAATGTATCGGTACTAACGGTGCAAATTGCCCTGTTCGCGGCGGTGATGCTGGTAATCGCTCTGCGAGGCGGAGTGCTGATCCATCCGGAGTCGGTCGGCGCAGGGTTTATGTCCTATGGCGTGCTGATGATTTACGGCTTGCTGACAGCAGCAGTAATTGCCTCGGCTATTCTGGGATTTGTGCCGAAGGAACAGCTGGACCAAATATATGCCAGCTCGAAAATTGCTAAACAGCTAGTTGATTATCAGGCGTGGCTACTGGTGTTGCCATTGGTTCTGATGCTGATATCCGGCTGGGGACACAGAGATTAGTATCTAGCAACTAGCATCTAGGGGAAATGTTGGGTTCCGGTTAGATACTAGCTCGGGCATACTAGATATTATTTTTTGATGAAAATTCAATTTCTCAATTTAAGTGGTGATTCGATCCCATGGCTTCAGTGGAGCCGATTTAAGCGGCGGGAAGAAAGCTTGTTTGTGTTTGTATGGATAGCGGTAATTCTGCATATCGTGTTTTGGCTAGTATGGCGCTTTTTTATCGCGCCCTATCCCATAGCGCTGACCATTCCCATTCCCTTCAACCTAGGGCCGCTGACCTTTCTGCAGGACTATATCTGGCCATTGACGAATACGGGGCTATTGGTGTTGAATACCGTATTGGCTTTTCGGGTATATAACAAGGATATCTTTGCCAGCTGGCTGCTGATCGGGGCGAGTATTTTTATACAGGTGCTCTTGCTGGCAGTAACCTTTTATCTCATGTCATTTGTCACCCAGCTTTAAGATGACTTACCCAGCGCGCAGATTTTGGGAAATACTGCCAGGTGCAATCACCTGGAGTATTTTATTATTGCCGTTTATGCTGTCATTTGTCTGGCCGGTAGGGGTGGCATACTTCATTATTATTTTTGATACCTACTGGCTGGTAAAAGCGCTGGTGATGGGCGGCCATTTGGTGTTCGGCTATTTACATATGCAACGGGCCATGCGCATCGATTGGCTAGCGCGGCTGCATCAGACGGAAGACCTATCGACGCTGGCAGATTCGCTGATGCGGCAGTATTTACTGGCGCGGGGATTTGAAAAACGCAAGGTTAAGGAAGAATGGGAACAGATAGAACAAATTCGGGCTTTGCCGGCACAGCAAAAACATTGGCGGCAGGTAGTGCACGCGGTGATCTACGCTATTTACAAGGAAAGCTACGAAGTGGTGGAGGCGTCGGTTCGGTCATGTTTTGAAAGTAACTATCCCAAGGATAAAATTTTGATCGTGCTAGCCATTGAAGGGCGGGCTGATGAACCAGCGCGGGAAGTTGCCCGCCGGATCCAGGATAAATTTGCGGGAGTTTTTATGGACATTCTGGTATCGGTGCATCCGGACGGAATCATGGGCGAACTGAAAGCCAAGGGCGCGAATGTTTACCATGCCGGCAAACTTCTCCAGCAGTATATTGATGGGAAATACATTAAATATGATGACGTAATAGTGTCATGTTTTGATGCAGACACCTTGGCCAGCCGGCAGTATTTTGCCAATGTGACATACAATTATATTTTGACTCCGGAACGAACCTTCCGGAGTTATCAACCGATCCCTTTGTTCAATAACAATATTTGGGATGTGCCGGCGATCAATCGGCTGGTAGCATTTAGCTCGTCTTATTGGCAGATGATCGAATCTACTCGGCCGTATCGGCTGGTGAATTTTTCCTCTCAAGCAATGAGTTTGAAAACGCTGGTGGATATCGATTTTTGGGACAGGACGGTGGTGTCGGAGGATTCCAAACAATTTTATCGGGCTTATTACCAATACAACGGAAATCATAAAGTTATCCCGATATTTACACCGGTATCGATGGACGCGGTGCTGGGCAAGACCTATTGGCAGACATTAAAGGCGCAATACATTCAGAAGCGCCGGTGGGCATGGGGGATAGAACATTTTCCCTATACCGTGGAGAAGTTTTTCAGCACTCGGCATCAATTGAGCTGGTATCGGCGGATTTTGCATCCGTTCAGAATTTTAGAGGGACACGTTTCCTGGGCGACTTCATCGTTATTGATCGCCCTGGGTGGATGGTTACCCATTTTGATAAACATTGATTTTAGAAGCAGTATTTTGGCGTATCATTTGCCGATATTGGCGCGCGACCTGCTGAGCGCGACTTGGATCGGGGTAGTGGTTTCGACGATGATCGCGTTGAAATTGATCCCGCCCAGGCCGGCCAAATACGGCAAGACCAAGATGATAGAAATGGTACTGCAATGGGTGTTGGTGCCGATTTCCGGGATCATCTTCGGTTCAATTCCGGCGATTGACGCGGAAACCAGATTGATGCTGGGCAGGTACTTGGGTTTTCATGTCACAGAGAAGGAACGAAAGACCAGTTTTACCCCGGCGGCGGTGGATAAGACGGTGGTCTCTAAGGTGGCCTAACCCCTTGCTATTTCTTAGGATTCGGGTATAGTGGCTTAGTTTGCCTTGATTTAGGCACGTTGAAAACCAGACAAATCCTTGAAGGAGGACACGATCGTGAAGGCGTTGAAATGGCTATTTGGCGATTGGCGATTGTGGCTAATCGCTATTCTCTGCGTGTGGGCACTCGGGGAGGCTGGCCGACTAACCTCGGTGCCTATCCAACTCCACTCTAGAATTGAGGATAGGAGTGGGCCGAATGACACATATCGGCTTCTGAACGAGTCCCAGTCAACAGCGCCCCTCACGACGGGGGACGCTCGAGTACTGGGTGACTATCTGCTTTTTTTGGGCGGAGTGCGGATGTGGTTGTTCTGTGATACGCAGGATCCGTTTTCCGCTATGTTTTCCTCAAAGACGGTTCCCACCAAGATGACGTTCAACTGGGTGGCCTCGCCGTGGCTGGCGATAATCGTGATGACATTGTGCGGACTTTTGGCGGTATGGTGGGTCGGGAATTGGGCGGGAGTGTGGAAGTGGCAGATACCATTTCTGGCAATCTCGCTGGTAGGGTATTTCACCCTATCGCGTTTCCTGATGCAGCTGGTCAACCAAGCCACTGGTTTGGGATCCTATTCCCAGAATGTCAGAATATTCCCAGATGTTCTCGGCGGTTTGCTGCATGTTGTTGTGATTGGCGGACTGTCGGGAGGAGTAGCGCTGGTATTGTCCCGCTGGTTTCCTCGCAATGCAGTGCGTCAGCGTTTGGTGGCGGCCGGCACAATGGCAGTGCGGCGCACACAGGAGTTTGTGCAAAACCCCAATGTACAGCGGACCATGCGGCAGGCAGCGGCGGGGGCATCGGCAGCCGGTACCCAGGTGGTACATGGGCTGAACAATGCATTCAGCGGTATGTCAGCGACTAAAAGCGTACAAAGTGGCTGGCTGTGCTGCCCGCGATGCGGTAATCGTGACTCTAAGCTGTTTGGTGGGGGGAAGTTTCCCAATCAACAGTCGGGCGCGCGCTGCAGTATGTGTGAGTTCGATCTCCACGAGCTGGAGATTAGTCCCAACCACCCCTGTGTGACCTGCGGTAATCCGATGGTGGTAGGAGCGGGCTACTGCCACCATTGCGGTGCCAATCAGCATCCACCCGTGCAGTCGGCGTTGCCAGACAACGAATCTCACATTGGAGTTTAGGGGGAGCCCAGATGAACCTTGCGAGAGCCGCTCCTGCTTCTCTTAGAGAGAAGTGAGGAGCGGCTTTTTGCGTTCCCTTGACAGGAGGAGAAAAGACGCTTATCATACTCATCAGAGTTGCATTAATTTTAAGAGCTAGGTCGAAGCCATAGGAAGCGGATTCCGGATACCGGAATCTCTCTTTTGTTTGTGGCCTGGCAGTGCTGCTCTCTCGCAGTTGGACTTTTACAACTAGAGAGTACTTAGAGAGCTAAAGTGAATTCAAATTAAAATATTCCAGTAGTGGAATAAAAATATACTTTTTTGAGAGTTTGATCCTGGCTCAGGATTAACGCTGGCGGCATGCCTAACACATGCAAGTTGAATGGCCCGCAAGGGTACCATGGCGAACGGCTGAGTAACACGTGGGGACTTACCTTCGAGTTCAGCATAACCTGCCGAAAGGCAGGATAATTCTGGATATTCTCGCAAGAGGAAAGATTTATCGCTCGAAGAGAGACCTGCGTCCGATTAGCTTGTTGGTGGGGTAAAGGCCTACCAAGGCACTGATCGGTAGGGGGCTTGAGAGGGTGACCCCCCAGACTGGGACTGAGACACGGCCCAGACTCCTACGGGAGGCAGCAGTGAGGGATTTTCCACAATGGGCGAAAGCCTGATGGAGCAATGCCGCGTGAAGGAAGAAGGTCTTCGGATTGTAAACTTCTTTTTTGCAGGACGATTATGACGGTACTGTAAGAATAAGGCGCTGCTAACTACGTGCCAGCAGCAGCGGTAATACGTAGGCGCCAAGCGTTATTCGGATTTACTGGGCGTAAAGGGTCCGCAGGTGGACTAACAAGTCTGACGTTAAAGATCTCGGCTCAACCGAGGGAAGGTGTTGGAAACTGTTGGTCTAGAGGCCGGTAGAGGTTGTCGGAACTTACCGAGTAGGGGTAATATCCGTTGATACGGTAAGGAACACCAAAGGCGAAGGCAGACAACTGGGCCGGCCCTGACACTCATGGACGAAAGCGTGGGGAGCGAACGGGATTAGATACCCCGGTAGTCCACGCCCTAAACGATGGATACTAGTCATTGGTGGCTTCGACCCCCCCAGTGACGAAGCTAACGCGTTAAGTATCCCGCCTGGGGAGTACGGTCGCAAGACTAAAACTCAAAGGAATTGACGGGGACCCGCACAAGCGGTGGAGCATGTGGTTTAATTGGATGGTAAGCCGGGCACCTCACCAAGATTTGACATCCTGCTGAAAGGCACTAGAAATAGAGCCCCTCTTCGGACAGCAGAGACAGGTGCTGCACGGTTGTCGTCAGCTCGTGTTGTGAAATGTACCGTTAAGTCGGATAACGAGCGCAACCCCTATTGCCAGTTACAAGTGTCTGGCGAGACTGCCGTGGTTAACACGGAGGAAGGTGGGGATGACGTCAAATCAGCGTGGCCTTTATATCTTGGGCGACACACGTGCTACAATGGGTAGGTCACAATGGGATGCTAAGCCGCAAGGTGGAGCCAAACCCATCAAAACTACCCCCAGTTCGGATTGGGGTCTGCAACTCGACCCCATGAAGCCGGAATCGCTAGTAACCGCAAATCAGCCATGTTGCGGTGAATACGTTCTCGGGTCTTGTACACACCGCCCGTCACACCAAGAAAGTGAGAAACATCCGAAATCTCCAGTAATGGGGCCCAAGGTGGAGCTCATGATTTGGGTGAAGTCGTAACAAGGTATCCCTACCGGAAGGTGGGGATGGAATACCTCCTTTCTAGGGAGATTACTGGCAAAGCGAAAGCTTTGCTGCAGTTCTATCTTCTATAGAACACGGTCGTTGCGCCTAAACGATTTTGTCGCATAAACAAAGTGGTTTACGCGCAAACAGTTCTCTAAGTACTTTCTGGTTATAAGAGTTTTATAGGGATTCCGGCTAGCGCCGGGGTTTCTTTTTGTTGTTTCTTGAGATCTAGAGCTAGAAAATAGTTGTTTTTTAGTTTTTTGTAGAGTTTTCTGTCATGTTTGCACTTTTCAAATGAAGCTTTTTTGATTTGAGCATATCGTCGAACTTCTTTTGGATGATGTCGTAAATAGTCCCTAAAAGCAATCATATTAGCATATTGTTTTGTGCTTTTGCGACCAATGTGCACGTGAAAATCCCCCTCTTCGCTAAATCTCTGTGTACTTGCGAAAAGGCAATGATTTTCAATCTTGTGAAAATGTTTGAACCCGAGCTTTTTTAAAATCTTGATGGTATCAACAGCCTCTTTCCAATTTTTTATTCCGATTAAAATATCAATAATCCCTTTGCCGCCTAGTCCCTTAATCGCAGTACTACCGATATGTTCAATGTCTAGTTTTCGGTCAGATAACTTGAGAATATTGTTTTTCATATTCTCAAAAAGCCCTATGTATCTAGTGGAGTAGGGTTGGTACGAAAAAGTCATAATGGCATGAATTTTTTGGTGGGTGAGGGAGGGATTGAACCTCCGACTTCTGTCTTATCAGGACAGCGTTCTACCACTGAACTACTCACCCGGACGGGGACACGCCCAGAGTAGCAAAAAACCTGCTCCCCATCAATCTGATTTTTCAGGGTATAATTCGGATATGAGATGGTTTTTGTCTATTCTGCTTTTCGTGGTCGGATTGGCCTTAACGATCTACTATCGCAAAATAACCGAGATGATCGGGATGAAGATCGGATGGGCAGAAAAATTCCTTGGCTCCGGAGGGACCTATTACGCTTACTTCCTTTTTGGTATAGTGGCCTTCGTGCTTGCTCTACTGCTCGCAACCGGAGTAGTCGACTTGGCCTGGTTCGGCTGGGCATAATTAACATCAAGGGCCCGTAGTTCAGCTGGTAGAACATCGCATTTGCAATGCGGAGGTAGGCGGTTCGAGTCCGCCCGGGTCCACCAAAAATTACTTTTCCCAAAACATGTCACCAAATCCGCTGAGGTGATGTTCATAGCGTTCAAGAGTGAAAAGCAGGTCAGACAAGCGGTTGAGGAATTTTTGGATGACGGGGGAGACGGGTTCGGTTTCAGATAGTAAAACAATTTGCCGTTCAGTACGGCGGCAAACGGTACGGGCGATGTCTAACATCGCACCGGCTTGATTTTGGCCGGGGATAATAAAATTGCTAATGGGCGGTAGTTCGTGAGTAAAGTAATCGATACAGCGCTCAAGACCAAAGACATCAGCTTCAGATAATATTGGTAGATTTTCTTTGGGGGTGGTACCAAGTTCGGATGCCAAAATTGACGCAATATTCATTAACTTATGCTGGATGCGCTCCAGCAGTTTTTTGATGTCAGAGTGATTGCTGAAAGCTTTGGCGGCGGAAACAGACGCATTTAATTCGTCTACTATGCCGTAAGTGGCTACCCGAAGAGAGGATTTACTAACCCGAGGGCCTTTATAGAGACCGGTTGTGCCGGAATCCCCTGTTCTGGTGTAGATTTTGGGTTCCTGTTCCATCCCGTTAGAAATCAACCCAGCGTTTATATTGGTTGCCTGACCTGCTTGGGGGTTGTCCCGATAGGCGATTTCTAACGGGACGAGTAACAGCTTATCCTAGCAGAGGCCTGTTAGAATGGAAATGATGGCAACGATAAAAACCAGAGGGATAGTCATTCGCAAGGTGAATTTCGGGGAGGCCGATCGGATTTTGACGATTCTATCTTCTGATAGAGGGAAGCTGCGGGTGGTGGCAAAAGGGGTGCGGCGGACCAAGGCCAAACTGGCAGGGTGGCTGGATATGTTTGCGGATAATCAGCTGGAACTGGCAGAAGGGCGGAATCTGGATATTGTGACGGGAGCAATTGCGGTCAAACAAATTGCGACTGACAAATTGAGTTTGCAGCAGACCGGATTGATGTATTACTTGTGCGAATTAGTCGATAAATTAATTGAAGAAACCATTTCCGACGGAACCCCCTCGGGGGATGTGCCGGAAGTGTTTAGTTTGCTGCAGGAAAGTTTGTCGGCGGTGGCGGAAAAAGTTTTGCCGTTAAATATTTTAAAGACCTATTTTGAAATCAAACTTTTGACTGGTCTGGGGTTCGCACCGGAATTGTATCGGTGTGTAGTGTCGGGGCAGGAGCTAAATGGTGAAGATATATTGTATTTTAGCTATCGGTTAGGCGGGGTGTTTTGTAATGGGAAAAATCAGGACGACTTTGCGCCAGAGATTTCTAAAGACGGGATTAAATTACTGCGATTGTTGCAGAAGTATCCGTTGTTGGCAATCATAAAAATTAAAGTGGCCGATGAAACTGTCAAAGAGGTTTCTGGCCTGATGTCTGAATTCGTTGAATACACGACCGATCGGCGGATTAAGTCGTTGCAAGTATTGGGGCAATTAGGTTAGCGCTTGCGTTTGGCGTGGAAGGCGGTATGCACGTCTTTTAGTTGGCGGTTGGTGATGTGAGTGTAGACCTGCGTGGTGGTGATGGAGGAATGGCCAAGGAGAGCTTGAACAGAGCGGATATCGGCGCCGTTAATGAGTAAATCGGTAGCATAGGAGTGGCGCAAGGTATGAGGTGTCACTTTTTTCACTAACCCTGCCTTGGTGGCATATTTTTGGATAATCCTTTCGACTGAGCGGGCGGTGAGACCTTCGGCATTGGAATTGATGCCGTGAGAAATAAATACAAATTCATTATTGTCTGGGCGTTTTTTTAAGTAGAGCGAGATAGCGGCTTTGGCATCGGGTGATAGAAAAACAATTCTAGGTTTGTTGCCTTTTCCGCGAACCATAAATTCACCGCGGTCGAGATTGATTTTGTCGCGGGTTAAATGGCAGAGTTCGGAGACGCGTAGGCCGGTGGAAAACAGAGTTTCAAACATTGCCATATCCCGTAGATCTTGGAGTTTGTCGGTTTTGGGAACGGCAGCAAATAAGCGATCAATTTCATCAATCTCTAAGAAATCTACAGTTCGTTGCGGAATTTTGGCCAATTCGATTTTTTCGGCTGACAGGGTTTTGATGTCTTGCTTGGCTAAAAATTTTAGAAAAGCCCGCAGAGCGATTATGTGATAGTTCTGGGTGGATAGCTTAAGGGGCTCGTTGTGTGCATCGGTGATGCGGTTTAAGTACAGACAGTATTTGCGAACCAAGGGCAGGGTAATGCCGGCAGGGGAAAGAGCGGGTTGTCCGTGTTCAATGGCAAACTCAATAAAACGCTGGAGATAATGGTTGTAGTTCTCCAAAGTTTTAGGGGAGCGGTTTTTCTCTACTTCGAGATGGTCGAGAAAATCCTGAACATATGTTTTTAGTCCGTTCACTTATATATTGTGCGACATTGATGTCGCACAATCAAATAGTCATCCTGAGTGAAACGAAGGATCTAGTTCTGCTATATAGCAGAACGCTGTCGCTAGATTCTTCACTACGTTCAGAATGACAACGGGGGATATCGAAGAATGACGATGGACAGGTCGGAACATTAAATTACCTTGGCAGGTAATTTAATGGATTTTGCGGAACATCATTGACGCGGACTTCGAAGTGAAGGTGAGGACCGGTGGAACGGCCGGTGGAACCCATAATAGCGATAAGCTGACCCTGCTGGACATAATCGCCTGTTTTAACTTTGAATTGGCTCAAGTGACCATAACGAGTGACGAAACCGTTGCCGTGATTGATATCAATTGAGTTGCCGTAGCCATAGCGTGATGATGAGGTTTTGATTACACCCGGAGCGGCGGCATAGATACCCCAGCCGTTCAAGCGGTTGAGATCGAGTGCCCGGTGGCTGTTCCTATAACCTTGCGAGATAAAGTGGGTGGGTGATTCGGTTGGCCAGATAAATTGTCCGCCGCTTGGGAGTCGGCCAGCCAGAGCGCCAGTATCAGCATCGATTTTTTTGCCGCTTGTCGTGGTGGCCTTGGGCGCAACGACACCAGGAACCAATATTT
>Ga0315293_10003537_pt1 | contig 15037 bp, 13 predicted proteins | sample YL17G13_20_MG_FD_203071 | JGI IMG/M metagenome (GOLD analysis project Ga0315293, IMG submission 203071) | Sediment microbial communities from Yellowstone Lake, YNP, Wyoming, USA - YL17G13_20 | ecosystem: Environmental > Aquatic > Freshwater > Lake > Sediment | place: USA: Wyoming | collected... | reverse complement strand
GCCGTCCGTCTTCCCGGGGGAATGCATGATAAACAGCGAAGATAAGACAAAACCCCATGACCCAGAAGCTCAGGTTGTTCAAAGAAGCCAGCGCCCTGACCAACGGCATGTCTTTGGAATTGAGCAAGAAAGAAAGACCGTAGACAAGGATGAAGGCGAGCAAGAAAATATTCTCCGCCGGAAGGGACGGCTTTTCCCGGTCGGCGTGCCTGCGGAGGATCGTTTTGATGAAGACGAGAAGAGCCAGGAGATGGAAAATGAAGAGCCGGATACCCAGGACATACCACAGCGGAATGAGGACGACGCCGAGAGCCAGATCCTGGAGGACGGATGTCGAGACAAAAGGAATGGGGCGCTTCATCTCAAGGCCTGATGAATGGATGGATAAAATCTTCCACTTCCTTTCCCCGCCGGCCCCAAGTGTACATGTTCTTATCAAGAGGGGCAAAGGACCGGTCCAGGGATCCCCGCTTCCACAAATCAAACAATTCGGCGATGGCCCGGGCGATGTTTTCAGGATCATTGGGGACGACCCGCCCGAGGTTCTTCTCTTCGATGAACGCGGCGCCCAAATCGGTGTCAGCCTGCCGGATGGCGATGATCGGCCTCCCGGAGGCGGCATATTCAAAAATCTTGTACTGGAAGTGACGATGGCTCCAATGGCTCCCGATATAGAGAACGACCGAGGACCCTTTAAGGATGGACATGACCTCCTGAAAGGGAATCCGTCCCAGGAACCGAACGGAATCCTGGATTTGGAGCTTGCGGGCCGCCTCGAGATAGGCCGGTTCCACGCTTCCGGCGATCAGGACACTCAGGCGGCTCCGAACCTCTCCATCACGGATCAAGGCCTGGAGGGCCCGGAAGAACGGATAGGGTTCCCGAGTTCCCCTGTAAAAGCTTCCCGCATAAGTGACGACGAATCGATCCCCAAAATCCGCGGCTTGAACGTGATCGATCTCCCCTGGAATACCGCTGGGAATAGCCCGTGTCGAAATTTCCTTGAGAAACGGAAAATGCGCCAAGAAGTCCTCCCTCATCCCTTCGGCGGCCGCGATGAGCCCATCCGCACGCCTCAGGATGCGCCGCTCGAACCATCGGCCGACCAGGCGCTTCAGAGAACTCGTCGTCGGGTTGAAGCTCAAGGGATCCCCGTAATCCACGACCCACGGAATGCGCATTCTCCGCTTGAGAAAATAGCCGACGAGATGTCCGACAAAGGGCAAAGCGGAGGAGATGAGGATGTCATATTTCCGGGACCCGGCGAGCTGGGCGCCCTTGCGGATCCCAAAAGGAAGCCATTCCAAAGTCGTCTTCGGAAAACCCAGGGCCGGCCTTTTCCGGGAATGAAGGAGGGAATAATAGAGGCCCGGGAAGGACCGGTAGACCCTGATCCCCGGCGGCAGTTCCTTGAGCAAGCCTGCGTCATAAAAGCTGTCATGAAGGGAAGGTCGAACCGTCAAAACATCGATCGTCCATCCTCGCTCCGAAAGGGCCTTGACGAGATTGAGCCATCTCAAAGAACGGGGCCCTCCAAGAGGGGGGAAAAAATAGAGGCAGAGCAGGATCCGTTTATTCATTTTTAACCGACCAGAGCATGAGCCGAGCGTTGCTGTGAAGCAACTGAAAACCCGCGGCCTTTAGGACCTGGGTTTTGAGTCTGTAATCGGTGAACGAACAGAGATAGAAATCGATGTTCTGCGAGAGCATAAGGGTTTTTAAACCTTGGGGGCTGAAGAGGCTCTCTGGAGCGAGTTCGAGCAGCGAGGTCTTTTCATCCTCCCGGAATCTCTTCCGGGAATCCAGCCGGATGAGACGGGGCATGGGGGCCTGGGGAGAAAGCCTCTTCAAATGGTTGCTCGACCGGGGGGAAGCTTTTCGATACAGGGATCTTCGGATATTTCCCAGGACTTTGTTCGAAAAAGGCTTGTCCCAATCTTTCCATTCAGGAATATCGATAAGGATCATGGCCCCTGGAAACAGATTCCCTCGGGCCCACTCCCTGATTTCACCGTCCCAAGAGACGAATTCTCTCAGCTCTTCCTTCCAGTTCTTGAAGAGCCGATCCTCGGAGGAGAAGAAGAGAAACATGAAGAAGATGAGTCCCCAGATCCCCCATTTTTTCATGATGTCTCGTTTTTAAAGATCATAACCTTGAACTTGAGAAATATGTAAAAACCCAAAATGAAGATGATGTGGACCAACATCCTGTTTCCGCTGTCCCCCCACCCGACCCTCCAGCCTCCCCGGAACAGGTTAAGGGAATTGAAGAGAAGCCCGAACGATAGAATGGTGTAGGCAAAAAGGGATTCCTGCGGAAACCGGGCCATGAAAAGGGCCGCGATGAATAGGAAGAAGAGAGCCATCCAGGTGATCCCCCAGCCGCCATCTCGGAGAATATTGACAAGGAGGATCCCGTATCTCCGGATGATCAGGTCCCCTCCCTTCATCGACATCCCCTTCGTCCAGATGAAATAGCTCCACAGGAACGCCAGGGCATAAAGCATGGCAGGGGGGCCATAGCTCCTCAACCGGGCCAGCCCTCTCTTCTCGCTGAGCCATAATCCCAGGAGGCATAAAAGATAGATCAGGATGACAAAGAGACTTCGATCGGCGTTAAGCTTCTTACCCGTGAAACCGGAAAAAACGAAAAACAGCTTGAGAAACCAGGCCGAAACCGCCAGCGTGACGGACAGGACATAGATTCTTTTATCTTTGAGCGACAGCTCCCGGGTGGAGATCAGAAGAATGACCGGAATCAAGGCCACGAGGGGCCCTTCCACCCTTATGAACACGGAAGACAAGAGCGCGAGAATGGAGACAACGAGCCACACGGAATGATCGCCCCGCAGCCGTTTCCACAACCCGAAGATGGCGATGAATGTATAAAACCCATACAAAAGATTCGAATGGATATAGGTGGAATTCAGCAGGATGAAAAACGTGCTCAGAAGAAAGAGAGCGGCAAGCCCGCTAAAGGCCAAGTGGCGATTGAGGGAAATCTTTTTCTTTCCAAAGGGAGCGTACAGGCTGTAAATAAAGAACAGCACAAGGAACAGGGCGATCATCGGGTAGAGAGCATAGAGATAGTCAAAGTGCCAAAAGCTCCCCGCGGAGTGAAGGATGAACGAAAAGATCCCTGTTTCGGCCAGCAGACGCGCCGGAAGGCGGGTCGAGAGGGCAATCGTGCGGCCTCCGGCGACCAACCCCCAGGAATCATTAGTGAAAAAAGAGTAATTCAAGCTTAAAAATACAAAACAAAGGGCCGCGAATGATAGGAGAAGAATGGCAAGCGGTAACCACTCTTCCCTGGAAAACACCTTCTTTCTCAGATCCATCAGGAAAAAAAAACCCAGCATCAGGAAGCTTGCCGCGAGAACGGCCCCGCGACGAACGGGCACTCCCGCCCCAAGGAGAATCAGGATCAAAAAAGCCCATAGAGAGACCCCCATCGGAAAGGACAAGAGGTAGAGATAGGCCCGGTCGAGGTTCTTTTTAAAGAGAACCATGAAACTCAAGCCCAAGACCTCCAGAAAAAAAAGAAACAGGAACTGGTTAATCATGGAGATTCATGGGGAGGCGCTTCACGATTTCCGGCGAAAAGAAAAAGATCGTTCGGTCATTCCGGAACAAGGTGAATTCCTCCGCATCCGGGTCTTCGCTGACAATGACGATGCTCTCCGTCATTTTGTCTTTTATGGAAAACCGGGAAGTCCGGGCGTTCAGGGTTTTCAAGAATTCGAGATCATCCGCCCCGATCAGATAAGGATAATTTTTTCGAACAACCGCCCTCGGAACGACAAAACCAAAAAACGAACCATACGCACCATCCTCGGGCGGCCAGGGAACAATAAGGGTCTTTCCGTTGAGGTCAGCGCCAAGTTGAAGATATCTTTCGATCGCCCCGGCGGACTTGGCTGCCGAAGAGCGGACGGCTTCCTCCAGATGAGGGGTCCTTTTTCTCCGAAAGCGCTTCGATTCCTGCCCCTGGGTATCCCTGTTTAGCTCCGGGAAAAAAGACAAATTCACGGCGATCATGAACAGAAGAAAGGCGAGAAAGACACAGCGGAGAAATGCCGCCCCGGAAATTTTTCTTCGCAAGCCGAGGCCGCACAGAATCGCGATGACGACACCGAAAGCCACCGACTGGAGGCCATAGAAGTCGTTAAGAACAATGCGCAAGGCTGTGTGGAGATAATCCTCCTTCCCTTTTAAATGCGTAAGAATAAACACCACGTTGAAGACAACAACAATCGCCAGGGGCAGGAAGAGGATCAGATTCTTGAGTTTCTTGTTCATCATTCCTGAAGCTCCAGGAGTTCCTTCTCGAGTCGCCGGACGTTGAGCTCTGAGTTGAAATGCTCCTCCGCGAACTTCCGGCATCGGGCCGAAATTTCCCGCCAGGCCGCGGGTTGGTCCATCAACTTTTCAATATCCCCGGCAAGGCGGTCCAGGCTTCCGGATACAGCACCTAGTCCCCGGTCTCGAATCAATCCGTCCGGGTCCTCGGTGAGGGAGACCACCGGAACCCCTCTCAGCCAGGCTTCGATGAAGGTGTTGGAGAATCCCTCGAGTTCGCTGGTGTTGACGAGAAGCCTCGCTCTTTCCAACAGGGAACAAACCTCCTCTCTGTCGATCTCACCCAGATACTTGAAATTCGGCGTGAATCGCTCCAGCTTCTTGAATTCGCCGGCAATGCCTATTTTTTCGATTTCCCTCCCCATCGCGAGAAAGCGGTAGGGTTTTCCATGAAGTCTTCGGACAATGTGGACGAAGTGCCCCGGGTGTTTCCAGGGCTGGAGGCGCCCCACCCAGAGCACCAGAGGCTCTCGCGGCCCTTCCGGGAAAGAGACGGGCGGATGGCTGTTGTAGATGACGGGACCGCTAAGGCCCCATTTTCTCTCCAGCCACGTTTTCTGTTCATGGCTCTGGAGAATGATGAGGTCGATTCTCCTGAGAACGCTCCGGAAGAGGAGCCTGTCGAGATCCCGGAATGCCTTGAGCCACGGAGATCCCTTCCGGTCGTTCCTCCAGACTTCGCCGGAAATCTGATCTTTTTTCGAGCACGCCCAGACAACCCTTCCTCCGGAGGCTCGCGCGGCCAGCCATACCGGGAAAACATAAGAGACCGTAGCCCGGCAATACCAGAATTGAGCCCGGACCTTCATCATCATCCGGAAAAGGGGAGGAAGATTCAGCCATTTGAGCCGGGTATTCCTCCGGGGCAGTGAATGGAGCTCGATCCCTTCGACCGTTTCCGCGGACCGGACCCTTCGGCCCTTTTCTCTGATGTAATGGACCTCCCAACCGGCCTTTAACAGCTCATGGGCGATAACGTAGGCCTGAAACTCCGAGCCGCCTTTGGTCTCCGGGAAGAAGGCCGGGAGGACGAAACAGATTCTCTTTTTTTCTGCCATTCAGACCAAATAGCCCTGGCGTTTCATTCTCCGGATGGACAAAACATAGAGAGCGACAGCCTGGGCCAGAAAGACAACAAGAGTGGAATAGGCAATGCCGATCAATCCGAATTCGTAGAAAAAGAGAATGTTCAAGGGGACGTTCAGGGCCGCCGCTATCGCGAAGACTATGAGAAGAAACTGTTCATTATGGGTTGCCTGCAAGGCCGTAGTGAAGGGCAACGCAAAAAAAGCCGTGGGCAGGCAGAAGAGGAGATAGCGAAGGATCTGACCGGAAGCCGCATACTTGTCGCCGAAAAAGAGAATGACGATATTCGGGGCAAAGAAAGAGAGGACAACACATCCCGCGAGGACCGCAAAAAAAAGGACAAAGGAGTACCTTAAAAGCGTTCGGACCCTCACCGTCCCGGAATGGAAGTATTTTACCGCGATGGGGAAAAAGGCCGTGGCAGCCATATTCCGCAAAAGAAGCCCTTCTTTGGTAAACTCTTGAGCCACGCTGTAGACCCCGACGTCCCTGGAAGCGGTGAGGAGAGAGAGCATGAGGACATCGATCTTGACGGCGACCGTGTTGATGATCCCCATGAGGGAGAAAATGATCGTTGCCCTGAGGATCCGGGGATCGAGGCTCAACCGAAAATTGAAGCGGAATTTGGCGAATCTCCGCGAATAAACATAGTTGATGAGAAGCACCAAGAACCGGGAGAAGAGATTGACCAGCAGGATGACCAAAACGCCGGCCCCGAGGTAAAGAAAGACGATCGACAGGACCGTGATCAGGACACGGGTCAGGACCGTGAAGGCGGCCAGATACTGCATTTTCTCGACGGTTTGGTAAATGGCGCTCAGGAAAGACTCCAGACCGGAATGGATGATTTCCAAGCTGTAGAGGATGATCAGGGCTTTGATCGTCTGGGAATAATGGGTCAGGAAGCTCGCTCCAATGCATAAAACCAGGGCCAGGCTGAAGAAAGCCGTTTTTAGGAAGATCGTGCTGTTGAGCGTCCGCTCGAACGATTCGATGTCCTTGCTGCCCTCGCGGACGATCACCTTCAAGAGCCCCGAAAGATCAAAGATCTCGAAGAATGTCACGAAAGCCAGGACCGTGACATAAATGCCGTATTTTTCGGGACCGAAGAGCCGGGCGATGAACAGGAAGCCGACGAACCCGATGGCCTGTGAAACGAGATTCCCCAGGCTCAGGAAAGAGGCATTCTTCAATCCCCGGTGAAGACGCCGATCGGAGGCTCCGAGGCCCAGATAACTTTTCATCGATCGGATGATATCGCCTCTCACGCTCGGCCTCTCAGTCGATGTACTTTCTCATCCACAGCTCGAGGTGAAATGCCCGCCACAAGGGCCGGCTGGCATCCACCGAGCCGTCCAGGTGTTTCTGGAACAGTGCCCGCAGCCTCCGGACCCGGTAGAGGCCCCTCGCCTGGATCGAAGACGAATGGAAGACGTCTTTCATCCGGTCCTTCATCCCGGTCCGAAACCACTCGGCTTCCGGAGTGACGAAACCGATCTTGTCCCGCCGATCGAGGATGAGGGAAGGGATGTCCTTCTTCAGGGCCCGGCGGAGGATTGTCTTGCTGAGTCCGTTATGGATCTTGTGTTCCGGCGGCAGGGAAAACACGAAGGAAACGAGCCGGTAGTCCAGGAAGGGCATCCGGGACTCGACGCTGTGCCACATCGAATTCCTGTCGCCGTAGCGAAGCAGGGCCGGCAGGCCGTCATGGGCAAACACCTCATAAAGCCGTTGGTTCAGCCGCGACTTGAATTTAATCTCCAGGCGCGGGTGGGGGAATTCGACCTTTTTAAAAAAATCCTTGGCGATCCAATCCTGGATATACTGAGCCTCCCGAAGACCCGCCCAAGCGATCATCCGCCGGTGGGAAAGAAAGCCTGTCAAAGCCGTCAGGCCGTTCATCAAGAACCCGCCCGCCGACGGGGAATCGGAATGGACCTCCTTGAAGAACCGGACCAGCCGGAGTCTCTGGAGGAGTTCGGACCAATAGACGATCTTGAAATAGGAATATCCGGCCAGGAGTTCGTCGGCGCCCTGGCCGTCCAGGGTCACCGTGACCCCGTGGCGCTTGGCCAGCTCGAACACCTTCCACTGGGCGTACATGCTGGTCGACGTGAACGGCTCGTCATGAGCTTCGATGACATGATCCAGGTCCTGGAGGAGGTCATCGCCGGAGATCGTCCTTTTATGGGGAATCAACCGGAAGTTTTTCGCGATCTCATCAACATAGAGGGATTCGTCGAAGCGGAATCCCGGATGGACGATCGAAAATGTCTTCTGGCGCCCTTCCTCGAGGAAAGGGTTGGCCAGCGAGACGATCGCCGAGCTGTCCAGCCCTCCGGAAAGGCAGGTCCCGAGAGGGACGTCGCTCCGCAGTCGCAGCCGGATGGAGGAAAGAAGAAGGTCCCTGAATTTTTCCCGAATCTCGTTTGTCTCCCGGGGGATCTCATCAAGGTTCTCCTCGAGCTTCCACCACGTGGATAGAGAGAGCCGGAAATCGGGGCGCATGTCGATCTCAAAATATTGGCCCGGTTCCAGCTCGTGGATTCCGCTGAAAAAAGTGTATCGAGACGTGTCGACCCTGGAATAATACAGATAATCCTTGATCGCCGGGAAAAACGGCTTTCGTTCGACCCAGGGCAGTTTCAAAAGGGCCTTGATCTCGGAAGCGAAGGAGAAGAATTGGGGAGAAAGGTGATAGAAAAAAGGCTTGATCCCGAAACGGTCTCTCGCCCCGAACAGCCGGGCGGTCCGGAAATCGTAGATCACGAAGGCCCACATGCCGTTGAACCGGCGGAGACAATCCCTTCCCCATTCGAGGTAGGCTTCAAGGATGACTTCGGTATCCGACTGTGTCTGGAATCGATGGCCGAGGCGGATGAGCTCTTTCCGGATCTCCAGGTAGTTGAAAATCTCGCCGTTATAGACGATCCAAACCTGCCGCTTTTCGTCGGACATCGGCTGAGACGCCGACTCGGACAAGTCGATGATGGACAGCCGGCGGTGGGCAAAACCGACGTCGCCCGCAAAATCCGGCGGTTCATCTCTCCGGAAAAGGCATTCTTTTTCCCGGTTGGAATCAATGATCAGGAACTTCTCGCCGTCGGGCCCCCGATGAGCGATGGATTCAGCCATGGCGCCGAGCCAGGCAAAGTCCAAGCGTTGATCCCCGCGGGCGGTGATTCCGGCTATTCCGCACATGGTTCGAATCTCAGCCTTTTCGTCCGATATACAACAGGGAAGGCAGTTTCTCTCCCCGAACTCTCGCGTAAACTTGTCTCAAGCCGCTCAGCCGGGAAACGGAGAACATCACCGGCCGGCAATAAAGGCCCGAGAATCCGCCCTCCGACATCGTGAGAGCAAGAGAGGGGGCGCTGAAAGCCGTCAAGTGCTGTTTGCGATGAAAAATCGCTCCGCAGTCCGGGCACTGGACCTCTTTTCGCGCCATGTCCTCTTCGTTCCGGGTCGTCACAATGACATGGCCTCCGCGCTTCGTGATCCTGTGGAGCTCTCTCAGAACGGGGCCGGCTTCTTCCGGGAGAAGATGCTCGATCGTCTCGATGAAGAACACGGCGTTGTAGGCATCTTCGGGAATCGGCGTCGGGAGACCGGCCGAATGGATAGCTCCGAGAAAAAAGGGATGCGCATGGAATTTATCCGCAACGATTTTTAGCGATTCTTCCGACAGGTCATAGGCGGCCGTCGGGATCCTCCGGGCCAGCAATTTTTCAATGAAATGCCCTGCCCCGCATCCGTAGTCCAGGGCCTTCCCCCTCAAAGGGACCTTTCTTCGGACATGGTCGAGGAGGGAATCTCCGGCCGCTTGGCTGAAATAGTCGTTTTCCATCGAACTGTAGAAATTCCAGACGCGGGCGATCTTGTCGTTGTCCCAGACGACATGGTGAGGATTGAAGCGGATCGGCTCGTCTTTCATTTCCACCCTACTCGAGAAATATCTTTTTCACCCGCTCGTCCCAGCTGTATTTCCTGACATCGTCGCGAGCCTGTTCTCCGATGGCCCGGCCCAAGGGCTCGTTGTCCCTGAGCATCCGGATGGCACCGGCCCACTCCGTTACCGAATCCGGAGGGACGAGGATGGCATTCCGCCCGTCTTCCAGGATCTCTCCGATGACCTTCAAACGGGAAGCCACGATAGGCCTCCCCGCGGCCATATATTCGAACGCTTTGAGGGGAGACATGTAAGAAGCCGTGTCATGTTTTTTCTGGCGGTGGAGGACCGTCTCCTGGTAAGGCATCAATAAAGCATCGCAAGCCGCCAGATAGGCGGGAACCATTTGGTGCGGGACAAAACCGATGACGAGGACGTTGGCGAGCCCGGCCTCCCTGACCTTGCGCTTCAAACGACCGGCTTGCCCCTTCTCTCCGCCGACGATGACGAACACCACGTCTTTTAGGACCCGGCTGACTTCGAGAATGACCTTCAGGCCCCGTCCCTCAAAGAGACTTCCCGCGTATCCGGCCATGAAGACGCCTTCGGGCAAGTGCAGTCTTAGCCGGGATTCGTCACGGGACAGGGAAGATGGAAACTCATCCAGGTCCGCGCCGTCATGGGCGACGATTGTCGTCTTCCCGGCGAGCCGGTCGCCCATCCGGGGGAGCATGGATTTTCGGAGTTCTTCCGAAATGAAGACCGCCGCGCGCAGCCGTGAAGCGCTGAGAATTCTCCCCATCAACAGGTTTCGGAACCGGCCGGCGGGAAGCTCATGGACTTCCATAATGAAATCCACCCTCAGGGTCCGGACAAACCAGGCCGCAAAGACATCGCGGGTGTAGAAAAGACAGCGGCGATTCTTGAGGATCAAAAAAAACGACCGGACCAGAAAAAGGGCCCTCCCCACGATCCGTATCGGAAGAAGCCGGATCCTGACGATCTCAAAGGGGTATCGCACATTATAGAATTCAAAGATTTGACGCGGCCTTTGGCGGACATCGGCCACGAGTTTCACCCCGGCCCCGGCTTTCGTCAGGGCCTGGCACATCTTGACGATCTGGACGGAATGGGCCGCAGGCGAAGGAAGAGCGGCGAAGGTCAGGTAGATAATGGCCTTGGCAGACCGAACAGAGTCAGACAAGGGCCTTGTCCCAAATCTCTCGGATATGCGGAAAGGTGTATTCCTGCTCTCGACTTCGGATGGTTTGGCGGGCGTTCCGGGACATCTCTTTGTAGAGCCCTTCGTCCTCCAGCAGGCTCATCGCTTTCGAGGCGAAGGCTTCGACGTCGAGGGGGGGCACGACAAAGGCATTCATTCCATCCCGGGCCAGGTCCGGAATGTCTCCGACGTCGGGGACGACGCAGGGGAGGCCGATGCTCATGGCTTCGATCATCGCCATGGGAATTCCCTCGGACTCTGAGGTCATCAGGAATACCCGGCTGCGGCGGAGATAGGAAAACACGTCCTCGACTTCGCCCGGAAACCGGACGTTTTCTTCGAGCCCCAGCCTCTTTCTCATTTCTTCAAACCCGGCCCTTCTCCTGCCGACGTCCTTCCCGGCGAAGACCGATCGGATATGAGGATATTTCCGCCGGATGCGGGCGACGACCTCGAGATAGACATCCACCCTCTTGCAATCGTCAAAATATCCGACAGAGATGAGGTCGATCTCCTTCGGGGGATGATTTCCTTCGACCCCGAAGTCCGGGGGAGTAAAAAGATTGGGAAGGGCAAAAAAATTCGGGTTTCCCCCGAGAACACGGCCCAACCTTTCCGCGGACCGGGTTCCCCGGACACCGATGGCTCTCGTGTTGTTGAGAAACCAACGGGCTGTTTTTTTATGGCGGACCACGGCGTCGACGTCGTCTCCGATAAAGAGCTGGATCACAGGCTTGCCGAAGATCCGGCCTATGAGTGAGGCGAGGATTCCATGGGGGATAAAATAGATCCCTATGACATAGTCGATCTTCGCCGAGAGGCCCAGCCGAATCCCGTAGAGCAGCTTGGCGAATTCGCGGAGAACCGGCGTCCTCAGCCACCGGCAAAGCCTCAGAGAGGTCACTTTTTCGAGCTTCAATTCGGAATTCCGGGCAAGATAGACGCGGTCCACCTTATCCAAACTGATGAGCGGAGAGATTTTGCTCAAGAGTTTGCGGTCGGAAAGGCCGGCAAAGAGAAGGATGTTCATGCGCCGCCTTCGCCCCCTCCAGGTCCCCGGCCTTGATGAGATTCGATTTCGATCTTCCTGACCCTGTATTGCAGATCCTCGATGAGGGCCCTGTTCACGGCGAGGAGGTCCGCGATGAAGGCGATCAGCAGCGTCTGGAACCCGATGCCCAGGAGAATGCTGGTGAGGATCAGGGACTGGACGTGGCCGGCACCCCGGCCCTGGGCCAGGAAGAACAGGAACCTGGCTCCGAAAAGAATCCCCAGGCCGAAGAGGGAGGATCCGACCGTCATGAAGAATTTAAAGGGCTTATAGACCACGACGATCCGGACGATCGTCGCGAGCGACCTCCAGAGATAGGAAACGACGCTCTTGTAGAGTCTTGAGGGCCGGAGGTATTCATTGACCCGGACGGGCACGGAGGCGACAGCCATGCCCTTCCGGCCGGCCTGAATGATCGTCTCCAGAGTATAGGTATAGTCGTTGAAGACGTTGAACTTCATGGCCGCCTCGCGGGAGATGGCCCGGAAACCGCTGGTCGCGTCGGGAATATGCAGTCCGCTGACCAGACCGACGACGCGGCTGCCGAGCGTTTGGAGGAATTTCTTGGCCATCGAAAAGTGCCGGATTTCCTTCATCGGCCGCGTGCCGATGACCATGTCCGCCTTTTTCTCCAGGACCGGCCCGGTGAGCTTGATGATGTCGGCGGCGTTATATTGATTATCCGCGTCGGTGTTGACGATCACGTCGGCCCCCAGCTTCAGGCACGCGTCGATGCCGGCGAGAAACGCCCTGGTCAGTCCCTGATGCTTGGTGAAGCGGATGATGTGGTCCACCTTGGAGGCTTTGGCCGCCTGGGCCGTCCCGTCCGCGCTCCCGTCGTCAATGACGAGCCACTCCACGCGATCGAAGCCGGCCACCGCGCGCGGCAGGCCGGCGAGCGTAACAGGAAGGGTTTTTTCCTCGTTGAAACAGGGAACTTGGATGATGAGTTTCATGTGACCGCCTTAAAATATAAAGTCGAAGGTGTCCGTGATCCATTTCAGGAAATTCGGCTTCTCCTCGAGCAGCCGTTTTCTTCTCTCCTGCCATTCCTCCGCCAAATCGCCCCGGCCAAGCAGGCCGCGTATCGTGTCCAGGATCTTCGGCTCGTCCCCCGGCCGGAAGCCGAAGGTGAGCCCGAACTTGTTTTCCAACTCGTCGAAACAGGACAGTCTTCCGACAAAGGAATTATAACGGATAGAAGGTGTTCCTAGAATAGCCGATTCCCGGGTCATGGTCTGGGAGTCGGAGATGACGAGTTTTGCGAAAGCCAGGATATCGTGCATGTCCCAGGGCTCGATCGAAGATCTCCCCTCCCCCTCCCAACTGCTGACCACGGGAAAAGGCTTGATGATATCCAGGACGCTTTCCATGATTGGACGCTCGAATCCCTGCGCCTTAAGGTCATGATGGGCTTTCAGGGCGGATTTCCTGACCACGATGTATCCATGGGGTTTGAGGCCGTATCTTTTCAGGACATCCGGGTCGGGAGAGAACTGGTCGGGATGGAGGTAGGCCAATTCATGATAGGAGTTATGGACGATTCTCTTCTCCCGCCATTTTTTATAGCGGAGAGAGGCCGGAACGACGATCCCCGTGGCAAAGGGATACGCCAGCTTGGCGAACAGGGGAACGACGTCGTCGTCATCCATCTCGAACACGAAGGATGTGACCCGGGAGACGGCCGAGAGATGGGCGATGGACGCGGACGTCCCGAAGGCGGCGGAAAAATTGTGCCGCCGGTGGAGCTTGAGGACCCCGAGGTCCCTCCGGAGGAGCTCCAGCAACATGTCCCGGGGCTTCGACGCCGCCCGGCTGAGGGACAGATAATCTATATGATAGTGCTCCAAAAGGACGTTGGCGACGTCCTTGGCCCGGGAAATCACCACCACCCGATGGCCCTTCTCTTGAAAATGCCGGATGACGTTCTTAAATAAATGGACATGAGCCGGGTGGACGAGATCAAAAAGAAGAGCCTTCATCATTCCACAGGCTCCGTGTCATCGCCCCCGAAAAGCCGCATCGTCCTGGCGCAGAATTCCTCCCGGCCATCCTCCTGGAAAAGGTGCTTCCGATACAGGTCCTGAGCCTGCCGGGCGATGGTCAACCATCTCCCGGTCTCCAGGTAGCGGCGGATCTGACCGACCGCGTCGCTCAGGTTCCAGTCATGGCTGATGTAGGTTTCATCCTTCCGGTAAAGATCGGGCCAGGTCTCCAGATGATCCATATCCGGTTTCATGAGGGCCGCCCCGCTGGCCAGGACCTCAAAATCCCTATAGTTGATCTCTCCCCAACCGAACGGAGAGGGAACGATTTTGGCTTCTCTCATCTCCCTATGATACCGCCTCCGGGAGATCCGCTCCTTCGGCGGCGCGAATCGGGCCTCCAGCAGGCGGACCATTTCCCGGCGCTGGAACGAAACGGACTCTCTTTGAGGATAGTCCAGATTCAATCGGCAGCTGACGTCGATCTGCCGCGGCCGCTCGGGGGAGGCGAACGGGATGGAATAAAAAGAGGGGATCGGGACAAACCTGCGAAGATAACAAAACATCCTTGACTTTGAACCGATATGCCCGGCCAGGGAATAATTCCACAACACGCGGAGTTTCGGCAGATGTGATTCAGATGACACAACCAGGCCTCGAGGTTCCCGGGAGTCCCTGACTCCCCGGGTCCGGAAATAGTAGTCGGCAAAAATTCTATTAGAATAGTGGGGCTTCAGGTATTCCCGGCGGTCCTTGAGAAGCAGGCCTTTAAAGTATAGGCCCACAAAAGGGAGAACGTCCGGGTGGGCCACCGCAGTGCTGGCTGTCGTATCCAACCAGGCGAGGTTCCGGCAGGATTTTCCGGCCGCCCGTAAAAAATCGAGCATCTCATCATTTCGGCTTCCGAACCGTTCTCGGGCCCAACGACAATCGACGATCAGCCAATCCGCTTCCACGGTCTCCGGACGGAATCGATGATAATACTTAAAGTCCAGGCCGGCTCTTTTCAATCTTTTTTTATGCACAAGCAACGGAAATAAATAGAGCTCGGATTTGGTTTCGTGCGCCGTCAGGATGTGGATGAATCTCACGAGAGCTCGACGAGCAACAGCTTCAGAGTTCCGCCGACGGGTTTGCCAAGTTTGATCAATTCGTTCATCAATCCGGGAGATGTTTGTTCCCGGTCAAACAAAAGATAGCTCACTCCATAGCGCTTCAGAAGTTTCTTTCTTTCTCGGGGAGACGTCTCGGCCGAGTAGACCTTTTTGTTATCCGCATAACGGCGGTCCCTTTCTTCGGAAGAAACGAAAAAGCCCCCCCGATGGACCACGACCACCTTTCCGGAAAACGCCGGAAGGAGCCTGGAGATATCGTCCGGGGCCATAACGACGGCACGTGCGGGGATGAAAGGAGCCAGGCGCCGCAGGTCGGAAATCAATCGATGG
>Ga0315293_10003533_pt1 | contig 15042 bp, 16 predicted proteins | sample YL17G13_20_MG_FD_203071 | JGI IMG/M metagenome (GOLD analysis project Ga0315293, IMG submission 203071) | Sediment microbial communities from Yellowstone Lake, YNP, Wyoming, USA - YL17G13_20 | ecosystem: Environmental > Aquatic > Freshwater > Lake > Sediment | place: USA: Wyoming | collected... | reverse complement strand
GATGGTCAGCGGGATTATCAAAACCCATAAATCCATCTATATAGTGTGAAGGGTAAACCATCGGCGAAATATAATCAAAGTTTTCAAAAGCATCTTCGATTACCTGTCCGATTCCCATGTCATCTGTATTTGTTGTTGTTTGGCCAAATAGGTCAACTGATATTTTCCCTCGCCACGCCGAAGTCCCGCCTTGGCGGGACGGAGGCGGGTCTCCCGCCAACTGCTGGTGCACATATTCGAAAAAACTTTTAATAACATCTGCCTTGGAGGTTTTTCCATCCCACACAGGAAAGCCCATATTTTTTATATTACCGTCGGAAGGAAAGCGTATATAGTCAAAATTAATTTCGTCAAATCCGTGGTATAGCGCGTCTTTTGCCAAAGAGATATTATAATCCCACACCTCTTTTGATGCCGGATCAAGCCACGATAAACCATTATTATCTTTCCATAACCTATCGGACAATTCTATAGAATTGTCCGTCAAAGCGGACTTCGACTTATCATAAATTGCCAGTTCGGGCCTGGCTTTTGAAAAACCCGGGTCTTCAAAAACAGCTATTCTGCCTATTACATAAATATTTTTATCGTGAAAAAATCTTACCAGAGCATCTATGTCTTTAATAGCAGAGTAGTATAAACCGTATTTTTGCACGTCCGGCGCGCCGGAGTTATAGGTCGCATATCCGTCGCTTCCTTTTATATTAACCACCACGGCGTTAATTTCCGTGTTTTTAAAAAGCGAGCTTAAATAATCAAGATACTTTTTGCTCCCCGCTGAATATCCTGTAACATAAATTCCCTTTATAATCTCCGGCGGGTTGCTTAGTTTTTGTGGCGGGGAAGGCAGTGGCGGAATCTGTGGCTCGCCTGTTGCGGTTGAGGCCTGGCTGGGATTGGTGGAAGCAACCACAGGCGGAGTTTGCCCGCTAAAAATATTTTGATACTGCAAAATAAAAAAAACACCGGCTGCCAGAACCACAACCGCTCCTAGTATTATAAAAATATCTCTGTACCTAAAAAACTCCATAAATCGACTTTAAGTATATCAGTGTTTCATATAAAACAAAAGCCCCGCATGGCGGGACTTTTGCGACCTATTCTGTTGTTTTACCGTTAAATTCTTCCTCGTTGGCTGGATCTTCGGCTTCGGCTTTTGTTGCTCTGACAATTCCGTCGATGTGATGAGCCGGAGAATAAATTGTGTACATATTCAATCTTTCTGTCGCAGACGTATTAATCACGTTGTGCTGAGCACCAGATGGCACAATTACAGCTGAGCCGTCTTTTACTTCGTATTCGTTTCCATCAATAATGCACTTGCCCTGGCCTTTTTCAATTCTAAAAAATTGGTCGTTGTCCCCATGGACTTCCATTCCAATTTCCTCATTTGGTTTTAAAGACATTAAAACCAGCTGACTATGTTTCCCCGTGTAAAGAACTTTTCTGAAATTCTCATTTTCTAATGTCTCTTTTTCTATATTTTCACAAAATCCTTTTGCCATAAATTTTTATAATTAATTATATTTTTTATTATGCTAATTATACATTAAATAATTCTTAGAATAAAACAACCTCAGGGTTAAGGAGAATTGTAAACTAATCTGACCGCTTATGTTGCGGTAAAAATTAGAGTGCTACACAACAATGGTGCTAAGGAGTAACGTTCAAGCAACATACATTACTGGGTCGCCATTCTTATCTAAATCTACGTCAAACGAAACCTTTCCCACGCCTTCGACATTTATTTCATTTTTAGAAAAATCTGTTTCCGATATTGCTTTTGCGATTCTTTGAAGTTGGTTTTTTGTCCAGTTCGTAAAATGTTCTACCCTACCATCAGCAATCGCTCTTTTTACTTTCCCTCTATTGGTATTAATAAATAAGCCCACATCGCCGTTTTCTCTATGATATTCCAAGCGTAATTCTATCGGACCGACGCTTTTATAATCATCGATTTCCCCTTCAAATGTCCAATAAATTATTTTTTGTTCTATAGAAAAATGACTTCCGCCGCCAAAACCCTTATAACGATGCTCGCTAAATTTATTTGCGATAATTTTTATATCGTCGGTGGACACCTGACTATCTGCGCATTCTACGTCACCATTTTCAATGGCTTTTCCTATTAATTGTCCTGTCATTAACGTAAGACGGTCCCTCTCTACCGAATATTCTTTCTTAATTTCCTGTGCCTCCTCTTTTTGCCTCTCTGGCGGCTTAAACGGGGTTACTCTTGCATCCTTCTCGGGGTCCAATTCTTTAACTCTTTGAATTATTCCTTTTTCATCATACCAAACACGATAAAGATGCGTTTTGGTTCTTATGTCCGCTTCAACTCGACACGTTCTTGAGAAAATTCCCTCTCCACCATAATCAATACCAGGGCACGCTGCAACCGGGTTTGACTCAGCGCCATGGACACCAAACGCATCAATCGGTCTCGTTATCGTTGCTGTGCATAAGACTTTCTCCATAGAATCGCCAGCTTCAATTTGTTTATCGGCAATTTTTTCGAATGGCACTACGACTTCACCTTGGGGAAATTTTTCTGATATTGGCACGACCGCCATACTATAGAGTCCTCTTGGAGTCAATAATAAACCATCTCTACAAGCAATACCACTTATTAAGTGTTCCGTATTTTTATCTGGGCTAAAAGACAGCCCTATTCCTTGTCGATGTTGGCTATTTTCTCCTATAATTTCTACTTCGTTTTTTAAATTACCCCTTATCTTTTCTATTTTTTTTGCATCATAACCATAAACGCTAACTCTTGCTTTACTTCCTTCAGCATTTAAAAATTTTAACCATTGATTATCGTTTGTTTCTCTTGAACTGGTAAATGGATTATATCCGGCGTATTCAACGGCTAATTGGTGCACATCTTTATATGTTTTATCTTCGAGCTCTAATTTCGATGAATAGTCTGAAGGTTCCGAGGCCCAATATAACAAAGGTTCAATGTCCCAAAAATAGACACCGTACTTTTGGAAAAGGTTTGCGAGCTGAGAATACGGAATATGCTCTCTAACACCGGGGACTGCGTCAACGCCACAGAAGGGGCAACCCCTTGAACAGCCAAAAGTTAGTTGAATAGCGCCGATGTTGGGTAAGATAAATTGTGTAAGTTCGTCTTCTGTAAATCTTTTTTCTAAATGCAAAGGTAGGGATTCTTTATCTTCTTCTCCTTCATAAGCTTCTCTTTTTTTAGCCACTGTTTCGTCTAATAATCGCCTTTGGTCTTTTTCTAACCATTTTTCCCAATAACTGAATTGAGCAACCAAAGCGGGATTGTCTACTGATTGCTCGAGAAAAGATTGCAATTGCCCATTCTCATCTAAATCCGTAAATAAATCCGCCATCTCTTTTGGAGACATTTCTAAAATATGTTCTGGAGAAAGATTACTTTGCCTTTCTTCTTTTGATTGTTCTAGCGGCTCCTCTTGCGGCTGTTGTTCTTCTGGATTTGAAACTCTTGGGTTTTCTGCCATAATATTGTTTGACCTTTTCTATTTTATTTTTATAGCCATCCAAACCTTCCAACTCTTTCGATAGAGCTTTTCTTTGTCTAACTAGGTTTACGATATTTTTTATTGTCTGCCTTGTTTGATCGTCCATATTTAATTATCCTATCAAAAAACCACCTTAATTTCCACCAGAGGCGAATCCGCCTTGGGCGGAAAAAGTGGTTCTCTGATTTGGGGCGATCGAGGAGAATCGGACTCCCATCGCTGGTGCCACAGACCAGAGCTTTACCATTAAGCTACGACCGCCATATTTTTTTTCAGTTGTGTGCCCTCGAGAGGAATCGAACCTCTATTCTAGGTTTAGAAAACCTATGTTCTATCCGTTGAACTACGAGGGCTCAATTATTTAATATCTTATCATAAAATTTTTCCTTTGACAATATGGGTTTTTTCGGTTAGAATAATTTTATAAACGGGGTATGGTGTAGTGGTAGCACGAGTCGTTTGGGACGATTTAGCCTCGGTTCGAATCCGAGTACCCCGACATAAATAAAATTAATGCGGGTGTGGTGTAGCAGTAACACGAAACCCTTCCAAGGTTTAATCACGGGCGCGCATCCCGTCACCCGCTCAATTAAAAATCGCTTTTCTCTTTAAGCGGTTTTTTGTTTGACGAAAGCTTATAAATTTAATAGTATTTAATAAAGTCAGTTATGTGTTGGCGGTCAGCACATTGACAAAAAGATAGACAATGAAGGGAGATTAAAATGCGCAAAGGCAAGAGGGCGTATATTTGCGGACCTTTGACCGAATTACCTGTTCAAGACCAGCTGGCGGTCAAAAACTTTTACAGCCGTATTGCGGACGCCTGCGAAGAAACAACCGGGTTAAGAGCGTTTGTTCCTCACGAACACTATGATCCGGTCCGTTCCCCACACTTCACACCCCAGGAAGTTGACGGCGCAGAAAGAGACCAAGTTTGCAACAAAACATCCGTTTTGATAGTTGTGGCCATAGCTCCTTCGTGGGGAGGAGGAATAGGAGTTGAGATGGCGCGAGCTAACGGCGTTCCGGTGATAATTCTCCGCCCAAAGGGAAAAAAACTATCCCGGTTATTGCTGGGAAATAAAGGCGTTGTCATGGTTATTGATTACGATAACGAGACACAAGCCTTTAACCTTTTAAAGGATGCCGTTTCTAAGGTTCTACAACCTGCTTAGACTTATGCCATCTGAAGGGCATGCTCTGATTTTAATAGAATCAGAGCCTTTTTATTTCGGCAATTTTTTGGTAGAGTAATATAAATAGTTAAATCCACCAAGTTAAATAAGAATATGGCGATAGTTATTATACTCTCAATAGCAACTTTTGTTTCCACTCTTCTGGGCGGGCTTTTTGCTATCAGATTTAAAAACAAACTCCATTATATTATGGCTTTTGCGGCCGGTATTTTGCTTGGAGTTGTGGCTTTTGAAATTTTTCCAGAAATAATTGAACAAGTAGAAATCTACAAATTCAATTCAATTGATGTGATGATTGCCTTGGTTCTTGGGTTTTTTATTTTTCACATTCTGGAAAAAAGTATTTTAATTCAGCACTGCCACGAAGAAAATTGCGCAACTCATAAAAAACACCCGCACATAGGAGTTGTTTCGGCTTTAGCTTTGATAGGTCATAGTTTTGTAGATGGAATTGGCATCGGACTCGGTTTCCAGATTAGTACAGCTGTCGGAATATTGGTCGCAATTGCGGTAATATCTCATTCCTTCACAGATGGACTAAATAGTGTTACTTTTATGCTTAATCACGGGAACACTGAAAAAAAATCGAAAATGCTTTTATTTATGCATTCTTTGGCTCCAATTTTGGGAGCTTTATCAACTTTATTTTTCACGCTTCCCGCTTATTTTTTAATTTTATATTTAGGATTTTTTGCCGGTTTTTTGCTTTACATTGGAGCATCAGACATTTTGCCCGAAGCCCACTCAAAACAAAGCTCTTATAAACTAATGGGCCTGACAATTCTCGGCACATTATTTATCTTCATTATCAGCCGGTTAGTTTAATAACAAAAACCGCCCTTCGACAAGCTCGGGGCGGTTTTTAATTGCTTGATACTTAATACTTTATACTTGATACTGCGTTATCTGGCGTACTCAATAACTCTGTTTTCGCGGATAACTACAACTTTAATTTCGCCCGGGTATTTTAATTCTTCTTCAATTTCTGCTGCGATTTGTTTCGCTATTTTTTGAGCTCCCAAATCGTCAACCCTGTCTGATTTTACAAATACACGGATTTCTCTGCCAGCTTGTATGGCGTATGTTTTTTCAACTCCTTCAAATTTATTAGCAATATCCTCTAATGCTTTCAATCTCTGCAGATAATTTTCCAAGGTGTCTTTTCTGGCACCGGGCCTGGAACCGGAAATCGCGTCAGCTGTTTTTACAATTGCAGCCTCCAAAGTTTCTGCAGGATAATCTTCATGGTGGGCTCTCATTGCCTTTATAATAGCCTCTGATTCGCCGAACTTTTCCAAAATTTTAATTCCAATTTCAATATGAGAGCCCTGTATTTGCTGGTCAATCGCCTTTCCAATGTCGTGCAAAAGTCCTGCTCTTTTTGCAATCTGGCTGTTGGCTCCCAACTCATCTGCAATTGTTTCTGATATCAGGGCAACTTCCATTGAATGCAATAAAACATTCTGGCCGTAGCTTGTTCTGTAAAATAATCTGCCGAGGATTTGGATTAACTTTTCGTTTAACCCGATAACTCCAACATCGTAAGCTGCTTTTTCGCCGGCTTCTCTTATTTTAACTGAAATTTCTGCTTTTGCTTCTTCATATTTTTCTTCAATTTTTGCCGGCTGGATTCTGCCGTCAGCAATTAATTTGTCCAAAGCAACCTTAGCAATCTGCCTTCTTATCGGGTTAAATCCGGAAATTACAACTGATTCCGGAGTTTCGTCAACAATCAATTCAACGCCGGTTAATTTTTCAAATGCCCTGATGTTCCTGCCTTCTTTTCCGATAATTCTGCCCTTTAACTCTTCGTTGGCCAAAATAACTGTTGTTGTTGTAAGCTCCTGCGATTGGGAAACTGCGCACTTTTGAATTGCCAGGGAAACAATTTCTTTTGCCCTGTTTTGCAGTTTTTCCTGATTTCCTTCCTCCAATTTTTTCATTCTTTCTAAAATTTCTTTTTCATTTTCTATTTCAACCAAAGCCAATAATTCTTTTTTGGCATCCTCTCTTGAAAGCGAAGCCACTTTTTCCAGCTTCCCTTCCGCCTCAAGCCTCAACTGCTCTAAACTTTCTTTTATGGTTTTTAATTTTTCTACTTTATCTTGAAGCTCTTTTTCTTTTCCTTCAAAATCAGCGATTCTTGTGGCCAGCAGATTTTCCCTGTCTAATAAAAGCTGCTGGGCTTTCAAAAATTCTCTTCTTCTTTCGTCAACGTCTTTCTGCGCCCTCTCTATAATCTCAGCAGACTTCTTTTCTGCCGATTTTACCATTTGGCTGGTCTCTTCTTTGACGTCAATTACTCTTTTTTGCAGTTTTGCCTCTAATGTGCCTGCTCTTCTTTTGGCCAAATTTTGCCTGATGTAATATCCCAAAACAGAACCGAAAATCAAAGCAACGGCGCCCAATATAACGTAAATAACAATTTGATTCATTTTTTTTGACTGATTTTCACGGATAGTTTAACGGATTTCCACGGAACACGAATTTCTTATCCGTGATCTGTGTAAATCTGTTTTCAAATCTGTGTAAATCTGTTTGCTTTAAAATAATAAAAACTCACCTTAGCGAGGTGAGCTCACATGCGATTCTATTTTCTACTTTCTGGGTTCTATTTTCTAGTTATTCTATTTCCCGCCAATTACTTCATCAATTAAGCCATATTTTTTGGCTTCTTCTGCGGTTAAATAAAAATCTCTGTCAGTGTCTGTCTCCACTTTGGCTAGTGATTGACCTGTGTGGGATGAAATAATCTTATTTAACTTCGCTTTCATATGAAGAATCTGTTTTGCAGTAATTTCAATGTCCGCCGCCTGACCCTGCATGCCTCCGGCAACTTGGTGCAATAAAATTTCGGCATTGGGTAAGGAAAATCTCTTTCCTTTTGTTCCCGCTGCCAAAATAACTGCCGCCATCGAAGCCGTAAGCCCTATGCAAATGGTAGAAACCGGACATTTCAAATACTGCATCGTGTCGTAAATGGCTAAACCTGCTGTAACCGAACCTCCTGGGCTGTTTATATAAAGCTTAATATCTCTTTTTGAGTCCTTTGATGCTAAATAAAGCATCTGGGCGATAACCACGTTTGCATTCATATCTGTAACAGGACCCGCAAGAAAAATTATGCGCTCTTCTAAAAGCCTTGAAAATATATCGTATGCGCGCTCACCGCGCTGTGTTCTTTCTACAATAGTTGGTACTATTGGCATTTGTTTTTAATTAATACGTGTAATTTACTTTGAAAGATTTTCCAGCAATTGGAATATCTTTTCATTATGAATTACTCCTTTAGTATACTCTTTTAATTCGTTAATGTCAATTTTGGCTAACTGCTCTTTGGAATAATTTTTGATAGATTTTGCCATTTCTTCCTCAACTTCTTTATCGGAAACTTCAATATTTTCTTTCTTTCCAAGCTCTCTCAAAACCAAAAATCCTCTCAACCTTTTTTCTGCTTCCTTCTTATATGTTTCTTTTATTTCCTGTTCTGTTTTTTTAATAGACGCCAAATATTCCTCAAAACTGATTTTTATGCTTTGCGTTATCTTATTTTTTAAATCCTCCATTAATCTTTGCTGTTCATATTCAACCATTGCCGTGGGCATCTCAAACTTTGCCTTTTCGGCAATTTTTTCCAAAATCTCTCCGCGTTTTCTCTGTTTTTCTTCTTCTGTTTTTTCTGCCGTAATTCCGTCTTTCATGCTTTTTTTAAGGGCAACCAATGTATCAAAACTCCCCAGCTGTTTTGCAAATTCATCGTTAATTTCCGGCAACTCCATTTTCTGCACCGAAATTACTTTTACTTTGAACTCACCATCTTTGCCGGCCAAATTTTTCTGAGGAGAAGTTTCCGGAAATTTAACTGTAAATGTTTTTTCTTCGCCAGCCTTCATCCCAACTATTGCCTCTTCAAATCCGTTCATAAATCCTGCTTCTCCCAAAACAAACTTGTCATCTATCTCTTTCCCGCCCTCGATATCTTTACTTGAATATTTTATTTCAACAAAATCCTTCAGCCCCGCAGGGTTATTATGCGCAATAAATTTTGCCCTGGTTTTTTGCAGATAATTTATAGAATCCTGAATTTCCTCTTCTGTCACCTCAATGTCTTTTCCTTTTACATATTTAGCAATTTGTTTATAATCAGGCAACTCAACATCGGGCAAAACTGTTATCACTGCCTTAAAAACAAAGGGGGAACCCTTGGCAATTTTCATAATAGAAACTTCGGGCTGGCCCACGGGCTCTAATTTGTTTTCCCTGATGTAGTCAGAATAAACGTGCTGGACGGCGTGGTCGCCGGCTTCCATTAACAAGGCCTCGGGCTTTAATTTTTCTTCAACCATTGAAGCCGGAGCTTTTCCTTCCCTAAATCCGTCAACTTTTACGTGATGCTTTAAATGCTCCACCGCATGTGAAAAATGCTCGGCAAATTCCTCGGCGGTCAACTCAAATTCTAACTCTATTTGCGATTTTGGTAATTTTTTTTGTTTTGCTTCCATAATTTTATTTTCTGCTTACTGATTTTACTCTTTTTCTATATTAAAAGGATTAATATCCATAAATTTATTTTTTATTTAATTGGACAGCCTCCCGCTTTTATATTTCCAAGACTGTCCCAACTTCCTCCATTATAAACTTTTTCATATCCATTGGTTTTTAAAATTTCCGACGCAGTGGCGCTTCTGGCTCCCGATGCGCAAACTAAAACCGTGGGCACATCTTTTTGTAACCAAGACATTGCCTCGCCAATCTCATCTAACGGAATATTTAGCGAGCCCTCAATATGCCCCTCTTTATATTCTTCGGACGTTCTAACGTCCACAATCAACGCCCCATTTTCAATAATTTTTTCCAACCCCTCTTCCATAAATTTATTTAACTTTTTCCAATAAAATTGTTCTATTTTTACAATCGATTTCTGACCTATAGCCAAATTTTGATAAAAAACTTATTCCCAACAAAGGCAAACCATTAGCAATTAAAACTTCAACAACCTTTTTCTCACCCTCCATATCTGCAAAGGCCAAGGCAGTAGGAACAGTTATAATTTGCCCGGTTGGAATTCTCACAGAAAGAGTCCCACTTATTTTTAATCCTAATTCTGCGGCCATTTTGTGAGTGATTTGCAAATATCCAGTAAAACCAGTGTCTAAAACAACAAAAGGAGCCCTTATTGTTTGGCCCCAAATTATAGAAATTTTAACAATTGGCGTATTCTGTCTAAAAAGTCCTTTTACCATGACTGTTCAACAAAATAATTCGCAAGAGTTTCCGCATAATCAAACCCGATCTTAACAACATAAAAAACCTTATCTGGATGAACTTTTTTCGCAGTTTCAACTGCTTCAATTGAATCATCGGCCAAATAAACATCCTTACTATCAGTTTCTATGGCTAAAAACTTACCGTTATGTTGCGGTTCATATTTTGATTTAATCTCGATATAAATTTTCTCACCTTCTGATGATATTTTTTGTATATCCGCCTTCTTTATTAAATCTTCATCCATAATTTTTTGTTTATACTATTACTATGCCTTAACTTTACCAAAAAATTCCTGGCAAATCAATTTTTCTACCAGCCGGCAGGCAGGAATTTCCGCCATAAATTTATTCAATTATTTTTCAAATTGAATTACAACTAAACCTTTTTCTTCAATATCTTTTTTCTGACCAAAATCGTCAAGCTTAAAATTTAAAACAAAATCAACTTTTTTCTCAATTTTTCTGCCGGTGTATTCTTTTGTTTTGGGATCCCATTCCTCCAAAATCAAAGTATCTCCTTCTTTTACATCAAAATCAGCAACCCTCAACTCAAACCGCTTTTTTCCAGAGTTTACTTTATCAAAATACTCCGGCCAAATTTTCCTTCGCCAGGCCGTAGCTTTATGCGTAGGCTGGTTTTTTATTTCCGCCATAAACTTATTTTTTACTCTTTAACCTCGGGGATTTTTACCTTACTTTAACCAGCGGAATTGGCAATTTATTTTTTTCGATATAAAAATTAATTGTTCTCATAAACCCAAAAGTGTATTTTTCTGGGTTTTGATTCATATCGCTAACTATTTCCTCCAATTTCATCGGAATTATCTTTTCAACTTCCTTTGGTTCAATAGTAATATTTTTTACATCTTCGACTGTTAGATCCGCCTCAAAAAGCCCAAAAAAATGGTCGATTGTTGGATTTCTGGGAGCGGTCTCATTTCCATAAAAAGTGCCGACTTTTTTCAAATCTTTAACAATACCCAATTCTTCTTTCATTTCTCTTTCTGCGGCCACTTCATAAGATTCTCCCAGGCCAACATGCCCGCCGACCGAATGGTCAAACAAGCCGTCTTTTTTTCTGTGTTGAACCAATAATTTTCCCTCTGGCTCAAAACAAAAAACAGCAGAAACTCTGTGTATATATGCATTTTCATGAGCTTCTTCCTTGGTAGTTTGCCCAATTATATTATCGTTTATATCAACCCTATCTACTAATTCCATAAATTTATTTTTAATCATTACCTCACCAACTTATACTTCTTCAAATTTTACTTCTTTCGGAAACATTAATTGGAATGGGTATCCAACGTAATTTCTTTCAATTTTTCCGCAACCGATGTCCTTCAAAAATTTCACCATTCCGGCCGTCACTTGTTTTGGGTCGGCATTAGCATCTTTGCCCTTATACTCAACCTCAACAAAATCACCAAGCCCTTCTATGCTATCCATAGCAACCTCATAATCTTTGTAATCCCAAGCTTTTCTCACCTTGTTAACCGTGGTTACATTTTTGAAGTCCAAAACTTTTAATATCTTATCCATCTGGTCAATTTTATCAATTGAAAACTCATATTCGTCAGCGTGCGTGCTTTTTCCGTTGCCGTCATAATACCAATTTTTGTAAGTCATTAAATATTTTCCGTTGGAATTCCTTAATCTTAGCCATTCTTTTACCGGCCGAACTGCGGTAAAATCCCGATGCGCCGGAGAAAAATATTCGTCAATCTGATGGTCTTCGTATTTAAATTTTCCATTTTTATCTAAAAACTCCGCCAACAACTGGCTTTTCTCAATTTTAACCTGGATCTCAATTTCTATATTTTCCATATTTTTACAAATTTAATAATTTTAGCCTACTTTTTTATATTTTTGGATAAATCAAGTTATCCACAGGTTCATTGACTTTTAACATTGACGCATGCTATAGTGAAAATGTCTTTCGGTTTACCATAAACTGAAAGGGTATAACATCCAAGAGCAACCTTCCGAAAGGAGGGTTGTTTGTTTATTTACCCTCTTTATCAAGTTCTGCCCTATGCTTTAGTTCTTTTCCCCAAATTTCTTCAATGTCTAAAATATCTACATAGCCATTTCCTCCAGTCTTAAGCTCATAAGATATATTATTTTTTGAAGAAAAGATATACACCCTTTTACCATGATTTTTTAAATAAGTAATAAGCGCCAAAAAATCCGAATCTCCAGTAAAAAATACCGCTGTTTCGTACCTACTAAGACAATGTACTGCTCCGATGGTTAGTTCAACATCCATATTTCCTTTTTCTTCAATCGATTCTCCATGTTCATCAACAATACTAATTCTTTTTAACTGTTTTTTTACAACCACAAAGTCTAATCCTTTTTGTAAATATGTATAAAACTTATGCTTTCCATCTAAATTATATCCTCTCGTTCCCTCCGCAGGATAGGCATCATAAAAGAAAAACTTTATATCTGTTCCATTGTATCTTTCCTTTATATATTTAATAACTTTTTCCCAATTTAAAAATCTTCCCTTGGCTTTTTGAGCTTGCCAAAGATTAGAGGCATCAATAAAAACGTATATCGTGTTATTTTCTTTTTTTATTTCCTCCATCTCCGCCATAAATTTATTTTTTACTTTCTTATATTTATCAGGTTAACCTAGCGCTAAAGGGGTCAACGCGTTGACCCCTTTGGATTTTATTGGGCCCTAGTGTAAAACACGCCTCGCCCTGTTTCTCCGACCTGCCTTATCTTACCCTCGCTTTGCAATTCGTTAAGATACCTCTGAACAGTCTTGTCGGAAACCCCCAGAAGCTTTTCAACGTCGTCGTTAGCTATTTTATCCTTGCTGTTAAACAATTCTAAAATTTTACTCTTGTGTTCTGCCTTTTCCTGCGCCTGTTTTTCAATCAAATCTTTCTTTTTCTGATCCGGGACGAAAAAGAAAAGAAAAAACAGGAAAAACAAAAAATATAACGGGTGCACAAACCCCAAAAATCCCAGAAACCCCAAAAATCCTAAATATTTATTTTTAATATCCATAAATTTATTTTTTAGCCTCGTTGATTTTTATTTAATTATATCATCTATAGAAAGAAAACACATTGAGCTTACAGACCCAATGTGTCTCTCCAATTCCTGCTCAGCAAATACGTAATAGTCAAACCGCTCTTTAGGGAGGTTGCGGTGTTCCTCCAGTTCACCCAATTAAACAACCTGTAAATTGCTTTTTTTCATATTTGGATAAAGTATCCCGAATTGGTGGGAAATGTTTCAGCCTCCGAGCCAATAACGACTAACTGCTTTGGTTTTGGAACAATTTGACGTACGAGGGCTGTTCTCCCTCGACAAAGTAAAGTTAGCTCTGAGCGCTGGAGGCAATCAGTTTTTCTATAAGTACAAATATCATTGTAGTTTATATTAATACTAATCACCCCCTATTAAGAGGCAATTACATTTTACCTCAGTAAAAAAGTATGTCAAATCGTCAACCTGTGGATAACTTTCGGTTTTCTTTCGGTATTAAAATGCTATAATTAAATTGTAAATTAAAACAGAAAAATTATGTTAACAAAAAAACAAAAACATATATTGGATTTTATTAAAATTTATACAAAAAAGAACGGTTACTCTCCCATCCTAGAAGAGATAGCTAAACACTTTAAATTAGCCTCTGTGGCGACCGTCCACCAACACGTTGCTGCCCTAGAACAAAAGGGATATTTAAATAAAACCGAAAATCAGCGGAGATCAATAAATGTTTTTGGAAAAGAAAAACTTATAAGCGTGCCCCTCCTTGGGACAATTGCTGCTGGAGGACAGATTGAAATGTTCCAACAAAGTGGTGAAACGATAGCAATTACGAAAAATAAGATTAAACCGAACCAAAACTATTTCGCACTAAAAGTAAGTGGCGAGAGCATGATAGAAAAAAATATTAATAACGGGGATATAGTTTTGGTTAAACAGCAAAAAACTGCCAACAATGGAGATAATGTGGTTGCATTAATAGATGGTACCGACACAACGCTGAAAACCTTTTATAAAGAAAAAAATTACATAAGACTGCAGCCGGCTAACAAAAATATGCATCCGATAATAATAGAAAAAGATAGAGATTTTTCCGTACAAGGAGTTGTTACTGATGTAATAAAAACCAATGAAACAAAAGAGCAAATTCAACCTTTCGTTTTGCCTTCCGCAAAAGAAAATATTCATAAACAAAAAATAAACCCCTACTTTGAAGAAAGCGGGTTTACTCTATATTACGGAGATTGTCTTAATATACTTGCTCGGTTACCAGCTAATTCAATTGACATGATTTTTGCTGACCCTCCATATAATCTTTCTAACGGCGGCTTCAGTCTTCATGCTGGTAAAAGAGTAAGTGTTAATAAAGGTATGTGGGATAAAAGTAAAGGATTTAAGGACGATTATAATTTCCATCACAAATGGCTCGAGGCTTGCAAAAGAGTTCTTAAACCACAAGGAACCCTTTGGGTGAGCGGAACATATCACTCAATTTATCAATGTGGCTATGCGCTCCAATCTCTAGGCTATCATATATTAAACGATATTTCATGGTTCAAACCAAACGGCTCACCTAATTTAAGCTGTCGCTACTTCACGGCATCACATGAAAATTTAATTTGGGCACGCAAAGATAAAAAAGAAAAACATATTTTTAATTATGAATTAATGAAAAATGGAAATTGGGAAGAAGATTTTATAAAAAAACCTAATTTACAAATGCGTTCTGTCTGGGCAATTTATCCGCCAAAAAAATCTGAAAAAAAATTTGGCAAACATCCAACCCAAAAACCAATAGAACTTCTGAAACGAATTATTCTCGCATCAACAAAACCGAACGCCACTATTTTAGACCCTTTCACTGGAAGTTCGACAACTGGAATTGCTTCGGAGGCAATCGGAAATAGAAAATTTATTGGGATAGATACTGAACAAGAATTCTTGGATATATCAATAAAACGGTTCAAGGAAGTGAAAAGTAATTTGATTTCTTAGTTGAAACCCGGTACTGCGGCTTGAAGCACTTCGGTATAATGTTTCTTACCGTCGATA
>Ga0315293_10003532_pt1 | contig 15042 bp, 21 predicted proteins | sample YL17G13_20_MG_FD_203071 | JGI IMG/M metagenome (GOLD analysis project Ga0315293, IMG submission 203071) | Sediment microbial communities from Yellowstone Lake, YNP, Wyoming, USA - YL17G13_20 | ecosystem: Environmental > Aquatic > Freshwater > Lake > Sediment | place: USA: Wyoming | collected... | reverse complement strand
GACACGAAGAAATAGTCATGCTGGTTCAGCAGGAAGTGACAAGGATCAAGGGCGACATGCCAACCTTTGCCGAGGTATGGAAATATTTCATATCCCGGAAAGATAGCCATCCGAAAGAATGGATATTGTTTCTTAAAATGGTTCATGGCCTGACAGACAGTCACGTTTTGATGTTGGAGACAGCCCGTGCATTGTGGCATAATCTCAAAAATGAAATGATCGATTCCGAATATGGATTAGGAGAAAATGGCTGGTGTCCTATATGCAAAAAAGGAACAGAATGTGGACAGACATATTGCGATGAGCATAAACCAGATAATGCAAATGCAAAAGAAACATTGTAAGGATTGCCACATGACATTTGAGCCTTTTCATGGGCATCAGATTTACTGCCCGGATTGCAGATATTCCAGAAGCACGAAATTAGGCCAGATGTTAAGAAGCATCCCGAAAAAATCAAGCTCATAGATCTTAGACCAATTTATGGGAATCTAGGGAAATCTAGATTGGCAGAGGCAACGATGAAGCCGGGAAGGGCCGGGACCTTACCGGGTACAAGTGTACTTATCTCCAGATTATTCGACGTTACGTGTCCGGCCCTTTCTTTTTTTCTTTTGGTGACTCCAGGCGGCCAGATAAGGCCCTATAATATAATATAGTACAAATAATATGTATTGGCTTAGGGCTTTTCCAATGATTCTATAAGAAATAATATAATACACACTATATCCAAGATAACCACATGATAGACACAGATTCCAGTCTATTTGGTAGGTTTCAATATACGCTTTAGATTCTTCTTTGACTTTCTGTTTTGCACGGTTTTAAGATGGACGTTGAGCATTAGCGCTATACGCTTCTGCGGTATGTGGGCTTTAAGCAGTGCATCCATAGTTTTATAGTCAATCAGCTTATTCTGGGGCTTCCGGTTGATGATGGTCTTGCGATATTTATTAAGGATGGCGTCTTTTTTAGCCCGGTATAGGATTTCATCGACCGCATAGAAGGCCGGTCGGAATTCAGGCCCGAACGGATCACCCGGCATAGTCAGATAAGGCACAGGCCGCTTTTCCCTGACAAACGGGTTGGCTTTCTTGCGTTTGAGATATTGGATCATGCGATCCTTATAATTGACATGGCGGAATTTGGGGTATAGGGCCAGGTTGCCTTTGATAGTGACCATGCGCCCATTGATGAGCTTTTCAGATTCCCACACGTAGCATATGGCACTTGATAATTTCAAGATCATGGAATCGGTATTGAGGATATCTATCATGCATATTGGCAGAAAGAGATTCTTCTGGCGGCATTGGCCCATGAGTTCCGCCATCAATCTGCCCTCTTTTGACATGGCGCCCCTAGAGAAGAACAGTGCAATACCCTCATCGCCAATGACCGTTTCCTTTTGACATGCCAGGACAGCCCGTATCAATTCATCCTTATCAAAGGCGATTTTATCTATGGAAATAAGATTGGGACTGACTATATGTGCGAATTTCTGGGCGACTACTGATTTACCGGATCCTGGATCACCCCAGAGCAGGATGATGACCATGCGATCTTTATTCTCGATTTTATTTTTACAGGCAACGAGGAATCTTTCCAGCCTTTTAGATATGGAGAATTTCTTTTTGTCAGAAGTCGTCAAGCTCATCATTGGATTTTTCCTTCATTTGCAGCCCTTCCCTATGATATATGGCCCTGAGAGTTTTTTCAGCAATGCGCATCTTAAGCCAGAGCGATGTTTTCAGGCATATGGATCCATCATCTTTGAATTGTGTTTTTATTAGTTGCAGTTCACGGTCAATGGCGATCAGGTGCTCATCTATTTCATGGTCTTCATCTGGGGTGAAATACATAGATAGCTCAATGCTGAGTGCATCCAGAGCTGAGAAGCGTAAGAACGGGTTGTTTTGTATGTTGGCCTTATCAAGCAGCGTAAAAATAGAATTCACACGTTGCAGGTAAGTTATAGCGGCATTGAATTCCGCTTTTGGCTTATAAGGCTCGCCTTCCACAAGGAGAGAAAGAGGCAAAATTATATATATTCTTTGATAATAGAAAGAAAAATGTCAGAAAATCACGTGGGATTAATACCGATCCTGATCGCTTCATTTTTGTTGATGCTTCCGTCCTACATATTCTATAGGATGGATTATGGTGGGTTGGGCTTCTTTTATGAGTTTGTGCTGGTCTTCATGCTGATCAGCGCAATATCGAATCTGAAATGGCCCCGGGAGATAAATACAGACTGGATGAAGTCATTAAGCAAAAAACATATAAAGGTAGCTTCTAAAAAGGCCAATTAGAATGACAAACATTCTGAAAAGCCTATTAGGCAACGTGAAAGGCGGCCTGAACATCTTGGGCGTGGTTGTGGATATCGTGCTCGTTGTGGCATTGATACCCGTGATCAAGACCTTCATCGCAAGTGCGACAAACCTGACATCAACAGACTTTTTTTTAGGTCCTGCCTGAAAAAAGGGTTGAAAGACAACTCTGTTAGGTCTTGTTACGCTTCTGATCGTCTTGGCCCTGATATACAGCGTTGTATCACAAGCCGGGCTAAACAAGCAGACCATCGGATAAGCCAAAACTAATCCGATAGTTTTCAAGCCCTGGGAATCGGGGGACTCCTTACTTTTGCCCAGGCACATTTTTTCAGAGAAGACAACATGGAAAAAAGCCTGATAGCCCCGATCATCTTCATTCTTATTCTGGTGGCACTCATACCGATCCTGATAGGTGTGATCAACGAGACAAAGCTGAAATATTCATGTGATGATCCGATCTATCCTATTCAATCTGCGGATTTGGTTTTATGCACAAATTCAAGCGTCGCATGTCTAAATGAGGATTATGTTATCTACAACATCAGCGCCAACCAATGCCAGAATGGCACAGGCTATCAGGTAGATCCAGACAGTGGATTTCTGGTTTATAATGAGAGTGCGACAAATCTGAGTTTGACCATGCCTGAGACTATTATGCTTGATTTCATGATCCTGATATTCATCATAGCTGGAATCTATGTTCTGGTCGTGCAAGTAAAGAGGGATTGAAATGAAAAAAACAGACGGCAGAAGGTCAATATTCTCAGGCATGAAGAAACGCTCACCGGGAGTGGCACGATTGCAGTGCAGGCGTCAGTTCAGCAACAGGCCATCTGGCCTATCGCCATTGAAGCGTCAGGGCTTGATCAAATCAAGTCATGGACGATTGGTGTTGACAAAGAAAGGTCAAAAAGCAAGGAGACAATAGGGGGCAAACATGAACAAGGCCGGGATTGCACTGATAACTTTACTTCTCATTCTCTTTTTTTGCCCAGTGATTTCAGCATATTCAATCTGGACCCAATATGGGATAACTCCCCGGGGCCAGAATAATGCAACAGACAACTATAATGTGATGTTCTCACAGCCGGAAGGCTTAACAGGGGAAGATAGTTTCATTTCAAATTGCACATTCAACGGCTACGCATCGCATGGCGCATATGTGGATAGCATATATCATTATGTATGGCTGATCAAAGGGACGACACTTGAGCTCGATGACAGCAATTGCAATGTGCTGGATGAGATAAATCTAGGCGGCCCTTCAGAGAGCTCAGGGGCTATTCTTAATTGGGATGATGATGATTATCCGAATCTGATCATCCCTGTCTGGACAACAGCAACAACAGCCAATCTGACATCATTTGAATGGAACGGCACAGATCTGGTTAAGGATAAATCTGTTGGAGTCATCAAGGCGATGGGCTATCCTATAAGCGGCCTCGTATGTGACATAGCTAATAACTTATGCGGTTTATGGTCAGTAACCACATTCCAGTTTTTCAACATGACAAATTTTGCCAGGACAGACGTCTCATCTGGCAGTTATTCTTATTTGCCTGTAATTGGCACGGCACTATCAGCACGTCATGGCGCAACCGGGGCAGATATAGATGGCGATAGCCATATAGAGGCAATATGGATTGCAAGTTCCGGGACCAGTTATGTAAGAGCGTTTGAGGTAGATCTGACCACCAGGACATTAGACCGCATGACAACTATCAGCCCCTCATACAATTCACAGGATGCGCCTATTGCAACTTGTTATTATGGACAGATTGGCGGCAGTGCATCGATGCCCGAGATTTTATGTTCAGGGTGGCTTTCAGATGGTAACGGCGATTTTGTGGATTATCGGATCTACGATTCAAATTGGGCAATCAAGCTAGATCTTTCATACATCCAGAACACGTCATTAAGGTCTGGTTGGGGATTGAAATCCGGTAATTGGATGGTTGGCGACTATAATAAGGACGATCAGAATGAATATTGTGTGGTCTATTCAACAGGCTACCCGGCAAATGATTCACAGTTAAGATGCTATTCAGGCACTCATGCGCTTCTTTCATCATGCAATCTGACATCGGGTTATGGTCAGAATAATCTGAGTGTATGGACGATGTATCCAACATCATCTGGCATAAGATTCGTATCAGCTTTAGGCATGTTTGACCAGTCATGCACCAAGATTATGGATTTCGGATTGAGTGATATAGGTGTCTATAATGGGCAGTTCATCCAGGCAGATGTGAACAACGACATGATAACAGACCTGATCTATTCAGACGAGCATACAGCATTATTATTCATGGCCTATCCACCGGAAACAAGTGTGGTCTGTGATTCCATAGTGCCGCCTGTCTATTCAAAAGACACATTCAGTTTCTATTCTGATATAGGCCTTTGCGGGTGGCAAAAATTCCCGAATGTTTTGATTTTGCCAACGGAAGGTAAAATCTGTATTGACGGTTCAACTCAGGATATATTCAAGCAGCTCAATTACCAGGGCGAGACACACAGCTCGGAATATTGGACTGAGGATTTTGATTTAAACCTGACTCAGGGGGCGAATTTCGAGAAGCGATTCTCATTCTATCCGGCAACTGGCAGTTTCGGAGAGGATTACGCATATATCCTGTCCTGGTTTCAAACGGGCGGCCAGACTTTCATTCAATATTTCACAAACATTTCAAACACCACGTCATTAGAATCGCTATGTACGGATTGTTATGCGGTGGATACTGAAACCCATTACCGGATCCATATTTACGGGCCTGGGGCATTAGGCTATACTATTCTGAACAGCACCAGCCATCAATTTCAGGTTGAGCAGCCAAACACAATAGCAATTGAGATAGACGGCATAATTGCCGGGTTCAACATCCCAATAGCGCATAATGCCATATATGCGTTATTGCCGAAATACACATATTTCACAACTCAAGGCAATCAATCCTGCCTGGATAATTACATCTTAACAAATGCGGTCAGTGGCACATCAGAGATAAACGCAACCGTTCCAACCAGGCAATTAGGGCAGCCATGCACGGATAATTCACAATGCTTTACGGGCAAATGCCTATATGGTAAATGTATGCAAAAGGAAGAAAGCGAATCATGCCTGAATGATTATGAGTGCATAAGCGAAAATTGCGTGGATGGTCTGGTATGTTCCAAAGCCTCATTATGGCAATCGCTGGAAGGTACAAAGAAAGAATTAGCCGGGGATGATGTGAACACCAACAACCTATTAGCCATCATTTTATCGGTCAGTCTAGGCGGCCTGATTGCGATGATAGCAGCTCGGGCCGGATCAGTCGCATTGGGCGGCATCGGGGCGATATTCGGGATCATGATCGGGTTCATCTTCTTTACTATGGTCGGATGGCTGTCACCGTTCATCCTGATCGGGTTGGTGATTGTGGCAGTGCTTGGAATAGTCATGCTGATCGTATTTGGATCAAGGGGTTGATAGGATATGGACCTCAAAATTCTCATGGCGATAGTGACATATTATTCTTTGGTGAGCTTGATTTTTGTGTTCGGGCAGCCTTATCTTTCGGACAGCCATATCAATAATCCGCCAAACATCAATCAAACAATAGATGTGGACAGTTATGGCAATTTCAGCAGCGATCCAGAGAATTCGGGGTTTTTTGATGTTGCAGGCACTGTATTCCAGAGCATCTGGAACAACATAAAGGGTATAGGCCGTTTCATAGCTTTTGTCGGGTTTGGGGTTGGGCTTCCTTCATCCACGCCGGGTTGGGCAGCGATAATCTTAGCGTTCATCCAGAGTGGAGTATCAATTTTAACTATAGGTTTCATAATCAATTCGGTTTGGGGTGGTGGCGGATGACAAAATTAATAATTCGGGGCCGCCCGAAATACCTGAAATATTTGGCGAAGCACTTGCAGAAAGAGCATCCCAAGACCAAAGGCAATATCAAGGTAAAAAGATGATTCCCACTTCCCATGAGCCAAAAGCCGGACGGACAAAAGCCCTATTAGGTTTAACCCTATTTACCCTATGCGTTCTTGGGGCTTTTGTGTCCGGTATTTCTGTCAGTGATCAGATATTCCCAGCATTGATCAGCAACGATCCACAAGAGAAGAAATCAATTTTCATGATGGATAATCCTACAGGCAGTGAATTAAGTGGGGATGATCTGCAAATTCAATTCAATGAAGTCTGCGGCAGAGTCAGGGATATTTCTATTTCAGTCTGGGATGATCGTGATTTCATCGAATATGAGCAGACCTATGATTTAAGCCAGGTCTGTAAAAATAATATTATCAAGATCAATAAGACCGAGCTTATAGAAAAGACTGAAAAGATGTGTCAGGAACAGAGGATCCCTGGCATAATCAGACCAATCCTTTCAAGCAGACCGGATTATTATCCCATTGAAAAGGTAGATCCAGGCATCAAAAATTATCAGATTCAGACCAGTATTGATTGGGGTAGATGTGATGACGGTTGGGGTTATAAGGTGGAATGGGTTCCGGGCCTGACGATTTCCGGATTAGAAGTCACACAGCCAAGATGGGATTGGTATAATGCGACCTGGCTGAGCAAATACACATTACAATACACATGCCAGAATCCCGGAGGGTGTGTAAATGAGCGTATGGTCTATAATTATTCCAATCTGACCTCATGCGATCAGGATCTGCGTTTTGTATATTTGAATTCTACCGAAGTTGAATATGAGATAAATGATACAGATAAGATGCTTTACTCTTGGGTGAATGGCAGTTTCAATCTTATGAATGAGGATTACGCTGTTTTCTGTGATAATGATGATGCCCCAGACGGATCTGTGAAGGATTTCAAGATCCTATATGAGGATTGTGAAGATTTGAGCGATTGGGTTAAGGATGCCCCGGCATATACGGAAGCAATCCGCAATGATTCAATGACAGCCGTGAATCATACTGGTTATGGCGGGGTATGCTCATTTGCGGTGAATAATGCTGGGGGTAATGATAAATGGATCACCCGGACAATGGACAGCACGACAGATACGGGAATATTGTATTTTACTTTTTTCTGGTGGCCAGAAAGCGGCAAGAATTACAGGATAGGCATGTCAAGTTTGAGTAGCTCAATAAATCCGATCACATTGCAACTATATCCGCCTGTTTTGGATTGGTTGGGTGCTTATGATACGGGTTCACGAAATATCCGGCCAATAAGCAGCCAATGGGTCATTTTAAGTCAAGTAGGCACGTTAGGTGCCACAGATCAATGGCAGATAGATTTCAATCATGTTTTGAATGCATCCGGCTATACTTTTCGGTCTGGATTCAACCAGAATCTATCATATGTCCAGGTTGGGGCAGATGATGCCTCAGCTAACGGTCAGGATATTGTTATGGATGAGTTGATGATCTCAAAATATCCGGTCAATCTTTATTTTACCAGGGGTATTTTCACATTCGGGCCTGAGGAACTCGGGATACCGCCGGAACCGCCAATATTAAGGAATGCCACGCCGGAAATGACCTTTTTAGGGTGGGATGAGGTTTATTATGGTGCAAATCTGACTTGCCGTGCGATAATTGACGATGCACTGAATGACACGCTAGAGATCAAATTTTGGATCTTCAACGACACCAGCCTCTTTGTCAGTGGTGAGAAGAATCTATCAACAGGCAACCTGACCGAGCTCTGGACAGTGAATCCAGCCAACACGTCAATAGGCCAGACCTGGAATTGCACAGCCCAGGCTTGTTATGAGGTTAATTGCAGTTCCAACATGAGCGATCTAATCACGCTGTTCAATTATACCTCGCCGCTTGGGACAATCAACAACCAGCTTATTTCCCAGAATGGTTATTTCTTCAATTTCAATAGTACTTCAAACGTGATGCTATTTGGAATCATAGTCTTTTTATGGCTTGGATTGGCAGGATTGACCTTTACATTCCGTAATTTCCTATTTGCAGGGCTGATGTGGATAGTAGGGCTTGTTTTGGGCTTGATGGCGATTCCTTTGACTTTTGTGTTGAGTATCGCATTTCTGTTATTCAGTACCATAATCCTTATTAATGCTGCAAGGGTAATGCACTGAAAAGTCAAGGGTGATCCTCAAGATGGGTATTTTCGAGCAATCTTTATGGGGCGTTAGATTTCTGATTTGGCTATATCTTTTGATGGCGGTTCTTCTACTTGCTATAGTCATTCTGTACAGGAATAGGCAGATCATCCAGGAGAAATATTGGAAGATCAGATGGCCTGAGAGGGTAGTCATGGTTCGGATGATCTACCAGGGCAACATGTTCAAGATCATCTGGCGGCTCATACCGGATTCGGGTATTTTTGTGATTGACGGCAAGAGGTATCTATATGATGAGGATGATCTGATCCGTGAGAATGATTCATATATTTACGGCAGGGGTGAAAGATTATTTTTGAAAGTGGACGGAGTTGAGTATGATTTCATGCCAAATAGGACGCTCTCTAAAAAAGGCCGGAGATATCCGGAGATCGATTACCATTTCAACAATCCGAAGCCGATAGATCATACGCTGCTTGAACAGGTCCAGATGACCGCCGAGTCTTATCAAAAATTGCATGAGAATGATCTGATGATGAAATTTCTCAGGCTTGAGATGGAGAGGACGATGATGATGTTTCTGATGATCATCGGCATTGTCAATCTACTGATTGGGTTTGTGATCATATCAAAACTGATGGGGTGGATAAAATGACAGATCAGATAAGCCCGGCAAGATTCAAGATGTTAGGATTACATCTGAAAAGATTAAGCGATATTGAGATCCAGAGATTGCGACAAATAATCGAAGCAGAATATAATAGAAGACTGAAAAAAGAGCAGCATGATGCTGTATTGATGCCATGACCGAAGATGACAATTTAATGCCGTCCGAGCAGATGGCCCTAAGTGAATTAGACATGATGCGGCAAAGTTCAGTTGCCGAGATCACCCGGCAACTTCTGGACGAGAAAAAGATAAAGATGCTCACGGATTTGAATCAGGATGAGATCAAACTCATCACAAAGATTTTATTTGTGGCTGAGACAATGAAAATTGAGTGTTGGGCCGGAGTGTTGGATAATTTCATGAAGTTGAGGTTGTCAGGCACACGGAAATCAAGGGAAGAGATTATCAGGGCCGCAATTGGAGTAACAGGCAAGAAAGCATTAGGCAAGAGAATCAAGGAAGTATTTTCAGGAGGCGATTCATATGGGGCTTGAAAATAAGAGCTACAAGGACATTCCACTCAGGAAAATAGAGCAATTGAATTATTTGGTATCAAGGATCATCAAATGCAAAAAGCAGAATCAGAGAGAAGGAAAAAAGGATAAGGATGAATTGCAACCTGGCAAGACACCTATTTTTGACGTGATCCGTTTGATAAAGGAATCAGCAAAGAGCAGCGAGACATACAAGACGGGTTTGATTGGCGAGAATCTCATGGTTGCGGCGTATAAAATCATGCCTATAGAAAGATTGCAAACCATCCAGCAGGAGATCTCAAAAGCCATCAAGAAACAAAAGGAGATCAGGAGGCAAGAGCTTGATTGCGGAAGGCTTGATAATGCTATTCGTAATGGCATGGATGGCATTGATAAAAGATGATGGCAGCCAGGTAATGCGGTTGTTAAGCTTGAGTTTCATGCTTTTGATAGGCTGGTTAGCGGTCAAATTAGCGAGGTAATTTATGACACACAAAACATATCGGGAATCTGAATCTTTATTATGGCCTTTGATTTTCATCATTCCTATTCTGGCTTTCCTGATTTTGATGGGGCTCTTTTTTGTGATAATCTTGATAACATCGTGACAAAACTATGGCAAACATCACAAATTTCACATTGGACATGATCAACAATGCGACATTCCACAGCCCATTCACAACGGATATTTGCATGACTGCACAGGGGAATTTGATGCCAGAGTGCATATATAAGAATTTTTGCCCTCAATTCTCAGGCTGGTTTATCAAGGCCGGGATAGTGCTGATTCTTTTTTATATCTTAAGCGGCTGGTTATTATGGGCATTTTGGAAATTCATAAATCCCAGGCTAGATCTCTCAGAGTTATATAAAGAGCTTAAATGGCTGGGGCCAATCATCGGGGATTTGCAGGATCATGACACTCAGGTTATGTGGGATATATGGATCCGGCAGAGGATGACGCATCTGCTTTTGGCTTATGTTGTGATCACAGTCTATCTCAGCATTGGCGGCACATTTGGGAACCTAAAAACAGCATTATTTTCATGACATACTCCCATACCCTAAAGGGTAGGGTATCTTAAAGAAACATGGAAACAAACAAAATTTATCAAGGCGATTGTATTGAAGTCTTAAAGACTTTTCCAGACGAAAGTATAAATTGCTGTATAACTGACCCTCCTTATGGGATTAACAAAGAAGGAATATTAAACGACGATAGTTTAGAAGTTTATTATCAATCTCTACCAGAAATTTATAGAATATTAAAGGATAATTCTTTTTTTATAACTTTTGCAAGTATTGGAAGATTGCCCGACTTTTTCAAAAACAATCCTTTTAAATTCAGATGGCAGTATATAATTTTTATAAATAATGGGATGGTTAGAGGAAGTATAGGATTTAATAGATATATTTCAGTTTTGATTTTTCAAAAAGGCAACGCAAAGATTAAGAAACCTTTATTAGATATTTTTGAATGTTCAACTTCCTCAAAACAATGTAAATTAAGAACACATCCGACAGAAAAGAGATTAGATGCTATTGAGAAACTAATTCCTGCATTTTCAAAAGAAGGATACATTGTTTTAGATTGTTTTTGTGGAACAGGCAATATATTATTAGGATGTAAAAATCTAAAGAGAGAATATATTGGAATAGAACTTGATAAGAAATACTTTGATATTGCATCAACTAAACTAAACGACGGAAACGACGGCATTCCTCCCAAGCCTAAAGGCGTTGGGTATCCTGCCTAATTTTATATAAAACATGGGAATAAATAAAGCAAACCTTAAAAGTAGGAACCATCGGGACTCATGATAAAAACCATCGGGACTCTACCAGCATGTAGGACACAGTTATTGACATTGCTCACTCGTCACCCCGAAGGGATGATTTTACAGCAGATAATTAAAGAGTCAGGGTTATCAGCGAGGACAATAAAGAATAATCTCACATTTCTAAAAGCTGAAAAATCAGTGATTCATAACAGCCCAATTTGGTCCATCGGGACTGTTGAGAGTACCCCAATAGAATTGGAGTATCGTCGGGACTGTAGTAACAAAATTGCCCCACCAAGTAGTAACATAAACCTACATAATTTATCTTTTCTGATCAAGCTCATCAAAAAACCATATTGGTGGAATCAACGTAACAACAAGCTTCTCAAGCTGAAAGATCAGCATATCAAGGCCATAGATACGGGCCGTTATACGTATAGCCAGATGACCAAGCCGGATTATGCGGTACAATTCCACAAGGAGAGCATGATCGTGATCATCAGGAAGGTTTATCGGGGTTCAGATGCTTACGATTGCCTGATCCAGGGGATCCATGACTTTCTTGATATTTATGCGTATATATCAAACCTATTCCAATTCAGATTCTTTGAGGATGGGATTCCCCAGGCCATGATAAGGAGTCAGCACACAGCCAAGCTCTATGATGCAGTAGCCAAAAGATGCAAACGTGAGGGGGATAAATTCGAGGTCTGGCATGAAGGTAAGCTCAGGATGTACATTGACAAAAGCCATCCTACAGGCATTGAAGCGATCCAGAGGGAATACAGCACAGAGGACATAGATCGCTATCTGCGCTATGTTGAAGACATCATCCACAATAACCCCCCAACCCCAACAGAACAGGCCGCTTATATAAGCGATTTTCTCAAGGGCCAGGGGGCCTACATGAGTGATATACAGCTGCATGTAGGTGCAATCAAATGCTTATCAAGCCAGGTAGGCCAATTATCAGGCCAGATGGAGAAATTCAATGATTTGCTGGAAAGATTCACTGATCTCCTGGAGAAAAAGAGGTAAAAATTCCAACATGTTGCAAGAATCCAAATATTCCCATTCTTAAGGATTATGGGCATAATATATTCTCAATCACAATAATCTATATATACTAGATAGGAATACCTAATACCTAATATATACATAAATTGGGAATGGTGAAAAAACAATTATCCAAATAAAAGACAAAAAAGGGAAAATTTTGATAGAAATAAAAGGGGCCAATTTGATAGGGGCCCATTTGATAGGGGCCGATCTGACAGGGGCCGTTCTGACAGGGGCCGATCTGACAAAAGTTTATTTAACAAATGCCGATCTGACAGGGGCCAATTTGATAGGGGCCGCTCTGACAGGGGCCGATCTGACAGATGCCAATTTGACAGGGGCCGTTCTGATAGGGGCCGATCTGACAGATGCCAATTTGATAGGGGCCGTTCTGATAGGGGCCGATCTGACACGGGCCGATCTGAGACGGGCCGATCTGACAGATGCCAATTTGATAGGGGCCGTTCTGACAGATGCCAATTTGATAGGGGCCAATTTGATAGGGGCCAATTTGATAGGGTCCATTACTATAGGCTGTAAGATTAATTTTTCACTCAACGAATATGAACAAGCAAAACAATTCATAGAGGGCCTCAAGAAATGACATACTCTAACGGACTGAAGTCCGTAGTTTCTGACTGTGTTCGGCTCTCCGCAGCAGAAGATAGGCGATTTCACGCAGTCAAAGTTAGCGAGATGGAACTGATGGAATACCACCGAGAGTTTTATAACGAAGTTCGTGATGATGAACAATGGATTAGATTATCTGATGGTTGTTTCAGAAGTTGCTGGAATTGTTATTGTCCAATAGATAAACTCAGTTATGAACTTCCAAATATTGAAAGGAATAAAGTAAGGTTTTTGGATATGAATTTTTTGTATGCACACAATAATCCAAAGGCAATATTGGAATATCTTGAAAAGGTGAAGGTTGAGAATAAGGTTGTTAGATATGCTTTTCTTTGTGGATTAGACTTTACTCGTTTGACTCCAGAGATAATCGGACTATGCAAAAAAGCGAGGGTTGGCAGGTTCAATAATAAAGGTCATTGGGTTAATGGTTTAACTATTGCCTGGGATAGAGGATTGGATGAGCAAATAAGGATAATACTCGCTATTGAAGATATAAAAAGAGGAGGCTATTTGAGAAGGAATATTGCTTGTTTTATGCTATGTAATGGTAAGATTGGATTTCAAGAATGTTTGAGGAAGTTGAGAGTATTAAAATCTCAACGAGTGCAAATTCAAGATTGCTGGTATGATAACCAAAAGAGAGGATCAATCAAACCAATCTATTGGACACAATTTGAGTGTGATATTTTCGGTGATTTATGCAGAGCACACAATATAGCAATTATTCAGAATCAGTATGATAGATTGGATATATTATATCAATCACAGTTGATAGATATGGATTTAGAGATACAAACAAAACTAACCGAGGTGAAAGTAGCAGACGGAACGCCGACTACGACTGACGGCATTCCCCCCAACAATAAATTGTCGGGTATCCTGCCTACGATTTTATGACAACAAAGCAATTACCTAATTGCCTCAGGGAACCGGAAGTTTTGAAATTATTCAGCCTGACCTGGCATCCGGCCCATAGATTACAGCTTAAATTCATGTATTATTGCGGTTTGAGGGTTTCGGAAATGTTGAGCTTGGATATCGGTGATATTGATTTCAAGCAAGAGCTTCTGAAAGTGGTACAGGGCAAAGGGGGCAAGGATCGTTTCATTCCCCTGCCAAAGCCCATCATAGCCGATTTACGTGACTATCTCAAAAGCCAGGAAATTGTGTCAGGCCGCCTATTCAAGACAGGCAGACGCAATACAGGGCTCTTCATGGCCCGGCTAGGGAAGCAGCTAGGCAAGAAGATCAGCCCACATATATTGAGACATAGCTATGCGACGTTCATTCTGGAGAAAACAGGGAATCTGGAATTAGTCCGGGATCTTCTTGGACATACAGATATCAGGACAACACAGATTTACACGCATATGGATAATGAAAGCAAGAAGAAAGCGATCAAAAGCATATGGGGTTAAGAGAACATGATCAGGAGATCAAAAATCGACGGGGGTTAAGAAGATGGAATATGGAAGCATAGACAGTTTAGTTAGGGCAGAAGGGCCATTGCAAGGGGTGCAATTTTGGCTTTTCCCGGATGGGAGTGGTCGGGGCCAATTCAATGATGAGCATTATCTGAATCCCAATCCATTTGGGCAACAGGATGCCGGGACAGGGAGTCTGATTCTGGCATCCAATTACGGGCTTGGTGAAGGTTATGCGCATAGGATTGATCCGGAAGTCTTTAGTGAATTACGCCAGGCAACGGAAGGGAATAGGAACCAAGAGGATCAATTGGCTAGGGAAAACCAATTGTTGCAAAGATTCAGATATGATGGCGGCGACCACATCAATGTGGAGACAGTGATAAAATACGTGGATGGACGGAAGGGGGAAATATGGGGCAATCACCATGCGATAATAAAGGACTTGTAAAGGAATCAAGACACGAAGAAATAGTCATGCTGGTTCAGCAGGAAGTGACAAGGATCAAGGGCGACATGCCAACCTTTGCCGAGGTATGGAAATATTTCATATCCCGGAAAGATAGCCATCCGAAAGAATGGATATCATTTCTCAAGATGGTTCA
>Ga0315293_10003531_pt1 | contig 15046 bp, 12 predicted proteins | sample YL17G13_20_MG_FD_203071 | JGI IMG/M metagenome (GOLD analysis project Ga0315293, IMG submission 203071) | Sediment microbial communities from Yellowstone Lake, YNP, Wyoming, USA - YL17G13_20 | ecosystem: Environmental > Aquatic > Freshwater > Lake > Sediment | place: USA: Wyoming | collected... | reverse complement strand
ATTTATTTTTAATTCAAAGGGAGAATTATTGCTACAAAAGAGAGCCAGAGAAAAATATCACTCCGCACTTTTATGGACAAATGCCTGTTGCAGTCATCCCCGGCCTAAAGAGCTATTAGAAGCGGCCGTCCACCGGCGGCTGAAAGAAGAAATGGGTTTTGACTGCGACTTGGCAGAAAAATTCAGTTTTATTTATAAGGTTAATTTTGAAAACGGCATCTCGGAAAACGAATTTGACCATGTTTTTGTCGGAAAATTTGACGGCGAGCCAAAACCAGAGCTAAAAGAAGTGGCTGACTGGGAATGGATTGGTGCCGAAGAATTAAAACAAGACATTAAAGAAAATCCGGAAAAATATAGCCACTGGCTTAAAGATTCTTTAGGTAAAGCCCTCAAACATATTTGGTTTTGACAAATTTTTATAATCTGTTAGTTTTTAAAAGGAGGGACTAAAAAGCCCTTTTTAAATTTTTTAGGACAGAAAAGGATGGAAATTATAACATAAGGATTTAACCCTATAACAAAGAAAGGAGGAAGGAGACATGGAAAGGATAGCTTTAATATCAGTTTTTCACAAAGAAGGGATTGTGGATTTTGCGGGGCAGTTGGTTGGAATGGGTTGGAACATTATTGCCTCTGGCAATACGGCCAGAGTTTTGGTAGAAGCGGGAATTCCTGTTAAAGATGTGGCAGAAATCGTGGGCGGCGGAGCTATTCTCGGGCATAGGGTTGTTACTCTCTCCCGGGAGATTCACGCCGGACTCTTGGCTCGCGATAACAAAGAGGACAACGCAGAGCTCTCGCGGCTCGGTATCTTGAGGATAGACCTGGTGTGCGTTGATCTTTACCCGTTGGAAGCGGAAATCGCGAAAACGAATAGCACATTGGAGTCGGTCATAGAAAAGACTGACATTGGTGGCCCAACCATGTTGCGGTCTGCGGCTAAGGGAAGAAGGATTGTTATCTGCGATCCCGCAGATCGGCAAAAAGTGATTGAGTGGTTGAAGATTGGCGAGCCAAATCGTGAAGAATTCATCAGCGTGTTGGTAGCAAAAGCTGAAGGTATGGTGGCTAACTATGTGCTTGCCTCTGCCCGGTATCAAAGCCATGGGAGTATCGACGGTTTCATCGGACATGAAACACTGCGTTGCAAATACGGCGAGAATGCTTGGCAGACGCCGGCCCGCTTATTTGCCAACCTTGGAAACAATGATCCGCTGGCAATCCATAACTTCACTCTCATTGTCGGAACTGTTCCCAGTTTCAATAACCTGGTTGACCTTGAGCGCTTATTGCAGACCATGACTCATATTTCAGCCGCTTTCCGTTTGAATCGCAACGGCTATATTCCCTGGATTGCTCTGGCAGCCAAACATGGTAATTGTTGTGGGGCGGCTGTTGGATCAGATCAGATTGAGGTTATCAAAAAGATGATTGATGGGGATCAAATCGCAATTTTCGGTGGCGTTGTCTTGACAAATTTTTCCTTCAGCGACGAGAGAGCCGAAACCCTGATGACTTACAAAATGCCTGAGGGGAAAAGACGCCTGCTTGACGCAATTGCTGCCCCGATGTTTTCAGAAAAGTCAGTTGAACTATTCAAACGCAAGGGCGATAAATGCCGCCTGCTTGCAAATGGTGCCCTTATTGATATTCCCTATGACTTAGACAAGGAGAATCGCTTCCGATATGTGCGCGGAGGATTCCTTGTCCAGCCAAACTACACCTTTGTGTTAAATCTCTTTGATCCGGACATCGCGAAATATGGCGATATTCTTAAATTGGCAGAAGCCCTTGATGCCATTATGCTTGGTTGGGGTGTTGGGTCAACCGGCAACAGCAACACAATAACTGTCTGCCAGAAAGATCACATGATCGGGAACGCCGTATCTCAACAGTCCAGGGTCGGGGCTTGTAAATTGGCCAAGCTACGGACAGAAAGCTCGGGCCACGATCCCAGAGGATCTGTTGCATATAGCGACAGCTTCTTTCCCGAAACAGACGGGCCGGAAGAATTAGCCAATATGGGCGTAGGTGTTATTTTTACCTCAAGCGGTTCAGTGAAAGATAAGGAAGTTATTGATTACTGCCTGAAGAATGGAATTGCCGTTATGATGATTCCTGATGCGAAAGGCCGTGGGTTTTTCGGACATTAATGTTAACATGCTCCCGTTTCGGGAACTGATTTTTATCTCAGTTTCCGAATCGGGAGTTTCTTTTTGACATTTTTTTAGAATCTCCTTTTAAATTCTGAATAGACAAAACGAGAAAAACGAGATAAAATAAAAAAGTATTTCATGATTTATAACCCTCAGGAAATTGAGAAAAAATGGCAGGAAATTTGGGGGAAGAAGAAACTTTATCAAGCTGATTTAAAAAAAGTCAAAAAACCTTTTTATAATTTGATGATGTTTCCTTATCCTTCGGCCGAAGGTCTCCACGTGGGTAATATGTATGCTTTTGTCCATTCTGATACTTACGGACGTTTTATGCGATTGAAAGGTTTTGACGTTTTTGAGCCGATCGGCTTGGACGGTTTTGGCATTCATTCTGAAAACTACGCCATCAAAGTCGGTGAGCACATTTCAGACGTTTCAAAGAGAACCGAAAAACACTTTTATGAGCAGCTGCGCATGATTGGCAACCAGTTTGATTGGTCGCGGACATTGGAAACCTACAAACCAGAATATTACAAATGGACGCAATGGATCTTTGTCCAGATGTTCAAAAAGGGCCTGGCTTATCAGGCAGAATCTTATGTCAATTGGTGTCTTTCCTGCAAAACCGTGCTTTCCGATGAACAGGTGATTTCCGGCCGCTGCGAAAGATGCGACACGGTCGTTGAGAAAAAACTGATGAAGCAATGGTTTTTCAAAATTACTGATTATGCCGAACGCCTGTTGGAGAATTTAGAATTTATAAATTGGTCAGAGAGGACAAAAATCGCACAGAGAAATTGGATAGGGAAGTCGGAAGGCGTGACTATAAAATTTCCCATTTATAATTCCCAATTTTCAGTTGAAGTGTTTACAACGCGGCTGGATACGATTTTTGGCTGCACATATTGTGTTTTAGCGCCGGAACATAAATTGATTCATGAATTAAAGCCGCAAATAAAAAATTGGGACGAAGTTGAAAAATATGTTATTCAGGCGCAAAAAAAATCAGAGATGGAACGAACCGAATTAGCCAAAGAAAAAAATGGCGTCGAGTTAAAAGGCGTCAAAGCCATTAATCCCTTCAATAATCAGGAAATTCCTGTTTTTGCGGCTGATTATGTGCTGGTTCATTACGGCACGGGCGCTGTTATGGCGGTTCCCGCCCATGATGAACGCGATTTTGAGTTCGCTAAAAAATATGGCTTGCCGATTGTTGAAGTGGTTAAAAGCAAAGACGCTAAATCGTCAGCTGAAGAAGAGGCATTTGTTGAGGACGGAGTTTTGATAAATTCTGGGGAATATAATAATTTGCTTTCAAAAGATGCCCGACAGAAATTGGTTGATTGGCTTGGAAAAAATGGCTTGGGCGCTAAAAAAATTCATTATAAGCTCCGCGACTGGTGCGTTTCTCGCCAGCGCTACTGGGGTCCGCCCATTCCGATGATTTTCTGTGAAAAATGCAGTTGGCAACCGGTGCCGGAAAAGGACTTGTCTGTAATGCTGCCGGAAACCAAAGATTATTTGCCGCGAGCAGACGGCCTTTCTCCCCTGGCAAGAAATGAGAAATTCTGGAAAACAAAATGCCCGAAATGCGGCGGCCCTGCTCGCCGGGAAACAGATGTTTCCGACACTTTTTTGGATTCTTCCTGGTATTTTTTCAGATATACCTCAACTGAATTTGGTGACAAACCCTTCGACAAGCTCAGGGTAAAAAAATGGCTGCCGGTTGATATGTATATCGGCGGACAGGAACACGCGGTTTTACATCTTTTATACAGCCGTTTTATGACAATGTTTTTTAAGGACTTGGGAATGATTGATTTTGAAGAACCATACAAAAGATTTTTCGCCCATGGCTTGCTTATCAGAGAGGGAGCGAAAATGAGCAAATCAAAAGGCAACATTGTCAATCCTGATGAATATATTAAAAAATACGGAGCAGATGCTGTCAGAATGTATCTGATGTTTCTGGGTGATGTTTCGCAGGGCGGGGACTGGCGCGATTCGGGAATGAACGGTACGTTCAGGTTTATTAATCGGGTATGGAAATTAAGTTCAAAGATCGAGCTTCCATCCATAGAAGCGAAGGTGAAGAAGAGAACAGAGTTCTCTTCGCCTCCGCAAGCCAAAACTCAAAATCTAAAAAATTTAGTTCACAAAACTATAAAGAAAGTTACGGATGACTTGGAGGGGTTGAAGTTTAACACTGCCATTGCGGCGCTGATGATTTTGGTTAATGGGTTTGAAAAAGAAGAGAAAATTGATCAGGAAGATTTTGAAGCGTTTCTGAAGTTGCTTGCACCCTTTGCGCCGCATATCTCTGAAGAGCTTTGGGAAAAACTCGGACACAGTCAAAGAGATAAATCTCTTTTTCACCCTTCGCTTCGCTCGGGTAAAGAAAGCATTTTTAAAGAAAAATGGCCGGGATATGACCCGAAACTGGTAAAAGAAAAAATGATAACGCTGATTATTCAAATTAACGGCAATGTCCGCGACAAAACTGAAGCGGAAGCTGATATTTCCGAGGAAAGAGCCAAAGAATTGGCGTTATCATCTGAAAAAATCAAAAAATGGACAGGCGGAAAAGAAATCAAAAAAGTAATTTTTGTGAAAAATAAATTAATTAATATCGTTGTTTAATGCATGACCATATTTTTGATTGTGATTTTAACATTAGCGAATGTGATTGGAGATTTTTTGATTAAAAAAGCAACTTTGCAGCCGGGATTTTCAGGGATACCTTTAGTTATTGCAGGAGGAATTATTTGGTTATTAAGTGCTTTCGGCTGGTTTTTTGTTTTGAAACGCATGGAGTTGTCAAATACAAACGGTATTTTCGCAGTATTAACGATTATTTTTGTGTTAGCGGGAAGCTATTTTTATTTTCATGAAAAAGTTTCTTTTGGAGAGATTATTGGGTTCATCTTGGCGATTATTTCAATTTATCTTTTAGTAAAATTCGCGTAAATCAATGTTCTTTTCAGATAAAAAAACTTGACAATAATAATTTCTTCGTTAGTATATTTTATTGAATCAAGATTGTAGAAAGGAGGAACAGGTCTTTTAAATAACTTTTAGGACTTGGTTTATCTAAAAGAAAGGAGGGTCTTATGAAAAAAGCAGTGATGGTTTTTATTGTTTTGCTTTTTTGGATTTTTTTACGAGAGGTTTTGGCTGGCGGTATAACAATTGATATTGAAATACCAGACGAAAGAACAACGGGATTTGCCAAAGAGTTTATATTGGAGATACAGAAAGAGAGAAGCGTTATCGATAAATTTGCTGAGAAATATGTGGTTAAGGGTTACATTGGAGCCGTGGATAATCAAAGAACAGGGGAAAGCAAGTCAGCTATCGGAATATTTATTAATGATGAAGAGCGGCCGGTTATCATCGTTTGGTTTGATGAGCTATTTTCAAGGGAACAAACTAAAAGGAGGGCAAAAGAAGCAGCTGGTTGCGTTTTTGAATATTTAAGAAAATTGGACGGAAAGAAAAAAACAATTGAAGAACCAATCTGAAAACAAGAAATATAACCTATCTTTAGCTTATGTATTTTGAGGGGGCGAGTTTTTCCGCCCCTTTTCTTTTTTAGGAATTGAAGTTAGAATGAAAAAGTGATTTATGTGCGGTATTATCGGTTATATCGGTGACAAGAACGACATAAGATTGGGGCTTGAAGCCCTGAAGAGATTAGAATACAGAGGATATGATTCGGCCGGCATGGCGGTTTATGATTCGGAAAAAAAGGACATTTTTTCAGTAAAAGCAGTAGGAAGAGTTTCCAATTTAGAGAAAAAACTCTCTGAAGTCGATTTAAAAGGCGTACCCTTCCTTTTTTATACGAGATGGGCGACCCACGGCGGTGTTACCGAAAACAATTGCCATCCCCACTCTGATTGCCAAAAAAACATCTATTTGGTTCATAACGGCATCATTGAAAACTACCGCACCTTAAAAGAGAAGTTAATCAAAGAAGGTCATCAATTTTCTTCAGAAACCGACACTGAGGTTTTACCTCACCTGATTGAAAAATTTTTTCAGGGGAATTTAGAAGAAGCAGTAAGAAAAGCATTAGCTTTAGTTAAGGGCACCTATGCATTGGCAATAATTTCCAAAAATGACCCGGGGAAATTGGTTTTAGCCAGAAATTCCGCTCCTTTGCTTATAGGTCTTGGGGAAAATGAGTTTCTGGCAGCTTCCGACCCTTCGGCAGTCATCGCTCATACCAAAAAAGTTATTTATCTTGACGATGGAGATCTGGCAGTTCTAACTCCTTTCCAGTTTTCCATTCAGGACATAAATCGAAACAGAATTGAAAAGACGGTTAACGAAATAGATTGGAACTTACAAGAGTCTCAGAAAGGCGGGTACCCCCATTTTATGTTGAAAGAAATAATGGAGCAGCCGGAATCCATTGCCAATTCTTTGCGAGGGAGATTGATCCCAGAAACGGGCTTAGCAAAATTAGGAGGACTGGAGTCGGTTCAGGAAAAGTTAAAACAAATTGAAAGATTAAATATTATTGCCTGTGGTACTGCCTATTTTGCGGCAATGGTTGGCAGATATATGATAGAGGAATACGCGGGTTTGCCCTGTGAAGTTGATTTCGCCTCAGAATTCCGGTACCGAAAGCCCATCTTAGATAAAAAAACCGCTTCAATTTTTATTTCCCAGTCAGGAGAAACAGCTGATACGATATCTGCTTTAAGAGAGATAAAAAGAAAGGGCGGGCTGACCTTGGGAATTGTTAATATGACCGGTTCATCAGTTGCTCGGGAAACCGACGCCGGAATTTACAATCACGCCGGTCCTGAAGTCGGAGTCGCTTCGACCAAGGCATTTACTTCGCAGTTAACAATTCTGGCCTTGCTGACTGTCTTTTTAGCCAGGCAAAGGGAAATGTCGCTCGTTATGGGACAGAGAATTGCCAGAGAAATTTCAGAGCTTCCCAATTTGATATCCGAAATCTTAGATAATGTTTCTCCTGAAATTAATAATTTGGCAGAGAGATATAATAAATTCAATAATTTTTTATATCTGGGCAGAAAATATAATTATCCGATTGCTCTGGAAGGAGCTCTGAAATTAAAGGAAATTTCTTACATTCACGCCGAAGGTTATGGAGCAGGGGAAATGAAGCATGGCCCCATTGCTTTGATTGATGAAAATTTCCCGACCATAGCCATTTGTCCTTCAGATTCGGTTTACGATAAGATGATTTCTAATATTGAAGAAATAAAAGCCAGGAAGGGGAAAGTTATTGCTATTGCTACCGAAGGTAATGAAGATATTAAAAATTTAGCAGATGATGTAATTTATATTCCAAAGACCTTGGAAATGCTGACCCCGATTTTGTCAGTTATCCCTCTACAGCTTTTCGCCTATTACATAGGCGTACTAAGAGGATGTGACGTAGATAAACCCAGAAATTTAGCAAAATCAGTTACCGTAGAATAAATTTATGAGAGAGATTTTATCAAATAAATTCGGTCAAAAAGTAATTTTACTCGGCAACGAAGCCATTGTCCGAGGTGCTTTGGAATCTGGCGTTCAATTTGTTTCCACTTATCCCGGCACTCCTGCTTCGGAAATTGGTAATATCTTTTATAAAATCGCCAAAGACAACGGCGTCTATTTTGAATTCTCCGTTAACGAAAAAGTGGCTCTGGAAGCAGGCATCGGTGCCAGCTTCTCCGGTTTGAAGACATTGGTGGCAATGAAAAATTTCGGCCTGAACGTTGCCATGGACGCTCTTTTGCCTTTTTGTTATACCGGCGCAAAAGGACCTACCGTAATTATTGTTGCTGATGATCCTTCCTGTCACAGTTCCGCTCAATCTGAAGAGAATTCCCGTTTTATAGCAGAGGCCAGCCATATCCCTGTATTGGAGCCCTCTGACCCTCAAGAATGTAAGGACTTTGTTAAATTGGCCTTTCAAATTTCAGAGAGATATAAAATACCGGTGATAGTCAGAACAACCACCCGAGTCGCTCATCAGAGAATGCCGGTAGTTTTGGGAAAATTATCAAAACCCCTTGCTTCCAATGGCCGATTCGTTAAAAATCCGGAACAATTCGTCACCTTGCCGCCCAGGGTTTTGGAGATGAAAAAAGAACTTCTGGATAAGATTGCAAAGATAAGAGAATTTTCAGATAAATCGGAGATAAATAAAGTTGAAGCGGGGAATAAATCAAAAGCAGGAATTATCGCTTCGGGAATCGCTTATCTATACGTTAAAGAGGCCTTAAGGGAGCTCAATTTGGATTTACCCATTTTGAAACTAGGATTTTTTTACCCCTTGCCAAAAGAAAAATTTAAAAATTTTTTAAAAGGACTTAACAAAGTTTTAGTAGTGGAGGAACTGGAAGGATATATAGAGGAAGTAACTTTCTTTTTAGCCAAAATAGCCAATCCCAAAATTAAAATTTTTGGAAAAAATTTATTGCCTGAAGTCGGCGAATTAAGACCGGAAATTGTCAAGCTGGCCGTCGCCAAATTTACGAACAAAAAAATAAAAACCCAGAAATGGAAAATAAGGGCCCCAAGAAGATCTCCTCAACTTTGTCCGGGTTGTCCCTATTGGTTGGTAATTTCAGCGATTAAAAAAGCGGTTGATGTAAATAAAGTCATTTTCGGCGGAGAAATCGGGTGCTATATGCTTTTCGGCAATTCTCCCGTTAATTTACAGGATTATTTGTCTTGTATGGGTTCGTCCGTAGGAATCGCTCACGGGATTAAAAAAGCTGGCTCCGCCTTCGTCAAGGATTCGGCGGACAAGCAAAAAATCATCTCTTTTGTCGGCGATTCTTCTTTTTTCCACGCAGGCATTCCCGCCCTGATTAACACTGTTTTCAATAAATCAAATCCTTTAATTATTATTTTGAACAACGAAACAACGGCAATGACCGGTCATCAGCCTCATCCCGTTTCTGTAGGCGTGGATGTCGGCATAAATATTGAAAACGTTGTCAGAGCTTGCGGCGTGAAAAACGTAAAAACAATTGATCCCGTAAATCAGGAGGAATTTTCTGATACGGTTAAAGAATTTTTAGAAAAACGGGATGTTGGAGTGATTATCGCCAAACACCCTTGTAAATTTGTGGTAAAAAAGTAATATGCCTAAAAAAAATTTGGAACAATTTAATATGGTAATTTCCGGAGTTGGCGGCCAAGGCTTAATTACTCTTTTACAGATTGTTTCTCAATCCGCGCTCTCAGAGGGCTATGAAGTTAAAACTTCAGAGCTCCACGGTTTGTCTCAAAGAGGCGGTTCGGTTGAGGTTCATATCAGATTCGGCAAGAAAATTTACTCTCCGATGGTTTCTGCAGGCAGCGCTGATTTGATTTTAGGGTTGGAAATGCAGGAAGCCGTAAAAGGAACTTATTACGCTGGTCAAAAAACAAGTTTTTTGCTCAATCAGTTTATCCAGCCCGTTCCCATGGCGAAAAATTTGACCGAAAAGGAGATTACCGTCGCTTTAAAAAAGATAGGCGATGAGGATAAATCCTCATCTTCACCTTTCGCTGTCGCTCGGGTAAGCAAGAATGTAAGCATAGTTCCGGCAGAAAAAATCTGCCAAGAAAAACTGCAAAACAGCGTGGTCTCAGGAGTTTATTTATTGGGTCTCGCGGTTTTCAAGAAATTAATTCCTCTGAATCCCAATTCCATAAAAAACGCAATCAAAAAAACAGTCCCAGAAAACTATTTAGAACTGAACCTTAAAGCGTTTAATCTGGCTGAGTCTTCTTAGGCATATGAAGAAAAAACATATTGTTTGTTTGGGTGGGGGAAATGCTATGCCAAAGGCAGTTCTTTCCGGATTGAAAAAACATCCGGTAAAAATCTCCGTCATTTGTGCGATGCTGGATTCGGGAGGGTCGGCCGGCAGATTGCGAAGGGACTATAAAATTGTCTCGCCCGGCGACATCAGAAGGGCTTTTCTGGCCCTGTCCAATACTTCGCCAATAATTGAAAACCTTTTTAATTACCGCTTTCAGGCAGGGGACTTAAAAGACCATAATTTCGCCAACCTTTTTATTACTGCCTTGGAGCTTTCAACCAACAATTACGAAAAAGCTTCTCGGGAGATTAAAAGAATTTTGAATATTAAACACGAGGTCTTGCCGGTTACTCTTGAAAATTCAAACCTCTGCGCGGTTTTGGAAAACGGCAAGATAATAAAAGGCGAAACGAACATTGATGTACCGAAACATAACGGCAATATAAGAATTAAAAGAATATATTTGAAGCCGAAAGTCAGGGCTTATCCTAAAACCATAGAAGCGATTAAAAGCGCCGACCTGATAGTTATCGGTCCCGGCGATTTATATTCGTCTTTGGCTCAGATTTTACTGACCGACGGCGTTTCTCAAGCCATCAAAAAGAGCAAAGCCAAAAAAGTTTACATTTGCAACCTGATGACGAAATACGGCGAAACCAATAATTTCACTATTTCGGATTTCGCAAAGGAAATAGAAAAATTTCTAGGCCAAAAACTGGACTACGTAATCTACAATACAAAAATCCCCTCGCCAGCAAGATTGAAAGTTTATAAAAAAGAACATCCTGAATTATTGGATTTAGTGAAATTCAATGAAGGTTTAATTAAAGACGAAAAATTTGTCGGCGCCGATATCCTGGTTGAGTCAGGCGACATAATTCACGACCCCCGAAAATTAACCAAAATAATAATAAATCTATGCAGGCCGTAATTTTAGCTGCCGGAGAAAGTACCCGGTTCTGGCCATTGAATCATAGACACAAATCCCTTTTTAAGATAATGGGCAGCTCTTTGATTTGCCACCTCATTGAGGGTTTGAATAATTCAGGAGTAAAAGAAGTTATTGTTGTCCAGTGTCCGAAAAGAGACATTGAACGAGAATTAAAAACTTGCCCACTGCCAAATATAAAAATAAAATACGCAATTCAAAAGAAACCATTGGGCACAGGAGACGCGATTTTACGCGCCGAGAAATTAATAAAAGGCCAATTTTTTGCTTTGAATGCAGAAAGAATCGATTGTCGAGATTATCTTAAATTGATTTTGGAAAAATCAAGAAAGGGAAAAGGCGGGGCGGTTTTGCTTTCTTTTCCGACAGAAACTCCCTGGCAGTGCGGAGTTTTCAAAATTAAAGGAGACAGGGTTTTGGACATTGTTGAGAAACCGAAAAAGGGCAAGGAGCCCGGCAATCTTATTAACGCCGGCGCCTATCTTTTACCAAATGACTTCTTAGGTTTCTTGAAAAAAGTGCCGTCCCACCCATATTCTTTAATCGCCGCTTTATTAAAATACGCCAATGAAAAAGGATTGAAAACAGTGGAGCTTAAAAAAGAAACCTTTTGCCTGAAATACCCTTGGAATTTGTTTGAAATGAACGAATATCTGTCAAAAAATCTTAAAACAAAGATTAATGGAAAAGTTGAAAAAAACTGCCACATTAAAGGTCCTGTAGTTATTGAACAGGGGACGATGGTTAAAAGCGGATCTTATATTGAAGGACCTGTTTATATCGGAAAAAATTGCCAGATTGGCCCTAATTGTTTCATTAGGCCTTTTACCTCTATTGGCGACAATTGCCTCATTGGTCAGGCAGTGGAAGTGAAAAATTCAATCATTGAAGATGGCTCTAAAATTAGCCATTTGAATTATGTGGCAGATTCAATTATAGGAGAAAAATGTAATTTAGGAGCAGGTACAATTCTGGCAAATTTAAGGTTTGACGGAAAAAGTATTCATTCAAAAGTTAAAGGAAAATTAGTTGACACTCAAAGGCAGAAATTCGGCGCGGTTTTAGGCAAAGGAGTAAAAACCGGAATCAATGTTTCTATAATGCCCGGAGTTTTAATCGGTTCCAATTCCATCATCGGCCCCCACTCTTTGGTGAGAGAAAACATTAAAGACAATGAGATTTTTTACACAAAACTACAAAAGATTAGTAGAAAATGAAAATTTCGAAATTAGGTCAGAAAAATTTCACTGAAATAGTAAAAAAAGTAAGCAATTCCATCAGACAAGGCAGGGTTTTAGTTTTGCCGACTGATACGGTTTATGGGTTAGTGGCTGATGCCACAAATAAAAAAGCGGTAGAAAAGTTATTTAAGATTAAAAAAAGGAAAAAAGAAAAACCAATTCCAATTTTCGTCAAAGATATTGAGGCGGCGAAAAAATTGTCTTACATTGATAGAAATCAAGAAAATCTTCTGAAAAAAATCTGGCCGGGAAAAATTACGGTTATCCTGGAAAAGAAAACAGAAATGAAACTATACGGCGTTGATAAAAAAACGATTGGATTGAGAATTCCAAAATATAAATTCATAGATACTTTGCTAAAAAAAACAAATCATCCCTTAACCGGTACTTCGGCCAATATTTCGGGAAAACCTGCTTCAACAAAAATAAAAGAAATAATTTCTCAATTCAAGAATCAAAAACATCGGCCTGATTTAATAATTGACGCCGGAAACTTGCCAAAAAGCCGACCCTCAAGAGTTATTGATTTAATCGGAAAAAAGCCAAAAATTTTGAGGAAATAATATATGGGAAACAAAATTGATTCTCAAATAGCAAAACTGATTGAAAGTGAGGAAAAACGGCATCAAGAAACTTTAAATTTGATTGCTTCGGAAAATTATCCCTCAAAAGCGGTAAGGGAAGCCCTGAGTTCGCTTTTTGTGACTAAATATTCTGAGGGCAGGCCGTATAAAAGATATTATGCCGGCCAGGAATTTATTGATAAATTGGAGACCTTGGTGGAAGAAAGAGCCAGAAAAGTTTTTAGGCTTTCTGCAAAAAATTGGGCGGTCAATGTTCAACCGTACTCGGGCAGTCCGGCAAATTACGCTATTTTAAGAGGACTTCTGAATAAGGGCGATAAAATCCTGTCTTTATCCCTTCCTCACGGCGGACATTTAACTCACGGCTCTCCTGTTTCTCTTTCTGGAATAGATTTTAAAATAATTCACTATTCTTTAGATAAAAAGACCCACCTCTTAAATTACAAAGAAATTGAGAGAATCGCTAAAAAAGAAAAGCCAAAATTGATTATCTGCGGATATACTGCCTATCCGAGAAAAATTGATTTTAAAAAATTCGGCGAAATCTCAAAAAAAGTTAGAGCATATCTTCTAACTGACATTTCTCATATCGCAGGTTTGATTGTCGGAAAAGTCCACCCGAACCCTTTTCCTTTCGCAGATGTTGTAATGACGACAACTCACAAAACCCTCAGGGGACCGCGAGGCGCGATTATTATTTGTCGCGAAAAATTAAGAGAAAAAATTTTCCCAAAGGTTTTTCCCGGCTTGCAAGGTGGTCCCCATAACCACACGATTGCGGCGATTGGCGTGGCTTTAAAAGAAGCGACGGCGCCTCAATTTAAAGAATACGCTGGTCAGATTGTTAAAAACGCCAGAGCATTAGCCGAGGCGCTGGAAAAACATGATTTTAAACTGATTTCCGGCGGCACAGACAATCATTTGGTTTTGGTTGATTTGACCAATAAAAAGATTTCCGGCAAAGACGCCCAAATTTTGCTGGAAAAAGCCGGCATTGTTTTGAACAAAAATACCGTTCCTTATGACCCTCGGCCGCCTTTTGACCCCTCGGGCATCAGATTAGGAACGCCGGCTTTGACCACTCGTGGAATGAAAGAAAAAGAAATGAAAAAAATTGCCTTTTGGATAAACAAGGTAATCTATCGCCCAAAGTCCGCCTCAAAGGTTAGGGCCGAAATTAAAAAATTCTGCCAAAAATTTCCGATACCATGAAAATTCTCGATGGTAAGAAATTAGCAGATAGAATTTTAGACAATCTTAAGAGAGAAATTAAAAGTCGCCGTTTGAAATTAAGATTGGCAATAATTCTGATAGGCAATGGCGCAATTTCTAAAATTTTTATTCACGGAATTGAAAAAGATTCAAGGAAGGTTGACATTGATTTTAATCTGTATAAATTCCCGGCAAAAATTAACCGGAAAAAATTAAAAGAAGAAATTGAAAAGATCGTTAAAAATCCGCAAAATTCAGGTATAGTTATTCAATTGCCGTTGCCCAAAAAATTTTTGACCGAAGAATTATTAAATTTAATCCCACAGGAAAAAGATATTAATGTTTTGTCTGAAAAAAGTTTGGGAAAATTTTATCAGGGTACTCTTAAAATTTTGCCGCCGACTGTTGAGGGAATTTTAGAACTTTTGAAAAATTACAAAATAAAAATATCAGGAAAAGACGTTACGATTTTGGGAGCGGGAAGATTGGTCGGTCTTCCTTTGGCTATTCAACTTTTGAAAGAGAAAGCGACCGTTTCCGCCTTAAATGAGTTCACCAAAGACGCCTCCTTTTTTACCAAAAAAGCTGATATTCTAATTTCAGGGGTCGGCAAGCCAAATTTAATCAAAGAAAATATGATTAAAAAGGGGGCTGTGGTAATTGATGCTGGCACCAGTATAAAAAAAGAAACAGTAGCGGGAGATATTGATTTTAAATCAATTTCAAGAAAAGCGAGTTTTTTAACTCCTGTTCCCGGCGGCGTGGGGCCGATGACTGTGGCCTGTTTGCTGAAGAATTTAGTTAAACTTTCAGGCGAAAGGCGAAGAGGATAAATCCTCTTCTTCACCCTTCGCTGTAGCTCGGGTAAATGAATATAGACACTTTATTGTTTAATCAAATAAATGGCTTTGCCGGAAAATCCGTTTGTTTGGACGGCCTGGCCATTTTTTTCGCCAAATATTTTGAGTATTTTTTGGTTCTTGCCCTGCTTTTATTTTTGGTCAAAAATTTTAAAAAGTATTGGCCGATGGTAATCCAGGCGTTTTCAGCGGCCATTCTCTCCAGATTTATTCTAACTAATATTATCCGCTGGATTTGGTTCCGTCCCCGTCCATTC